>Ga0163217_1037283_pt1 | contig 10027 bp, 11 predicted proteins | sample SynspAceP_FD_185933 | JGI IMG/M metagenome (GOLD analysis project Ga0163217, IMG submission 185933) | Saline lake microbial communities from Ace Lake in Antarctica - Synechococcus sp. Ace-P (PacBio error correction) | ecosystem: Environmental > Aquatic > Non-marine Saline and Alkaline > Saline ...
CACAAAAAAAATGAAAAAAAAAAAAAAAGGGAAGGAGGGAATCCCGGGGTAAAAAAACCAAAAAAAACGGCCCCCCCCTTTTTTAAACCGCCTATTTCCCACAAAAAAAAACCACGGTGGGGACCGTGCCCTGAACCCCCAAAAATAAAGACAAACCGAAAAAAGCCCGCGCCTGTAAAAAAATTTTGGGCCCCGGTGCGGATCTGGTCTTGGAAAATGGTCCCCGCTAGGTCCCCCCCACGGGGCGCAGAACGGCTTGCTTGGCGCTTTATTAACCTCTGGGCCAGGGAGTTTTCCCCATAAAAGTTGGGAACAGGTTTTGGGATGCCCCGCTGCAAAAAGAAACGACGTTCAGCCCGTGACAAACCCAGGATTTATAAAAATGCGACATGTGGGCGGCGACCGCATCAAATCCGCCAACCCCGCTGAGGTTTTCCTGGATACGAATTTGGCTTGTTGCAGGGAAAAAAGGCTATACCATCGCTGAAAAACACGACGGTAAAAGGCGTAAACCGCGCCCGGTCTGGAAGAGGCAGGTTTGACATCGTGAACAGAGGGGGGGGGGGGGGCCCCCTCCCCCCCCGTAAATGGGGTGAAAAAGCGTCGGCAAACGTCGATCAGGATCGCGCGCTTGTATGACGTGATCGCGGCCGTCTGGCTTGCGCCGTATCGAAGTCGAAAGGAATGCCCGAACGATCGTTATGTCATTCCCCGCCTTGCAAGTGAAAAATTTTGCGCTTCGCCATATAGCGGCTTTTGCCTCACGCAAGTTTTGCTGATGCTGCCCGCCCCTGTGCGGCCTCAGAAACCTTTGTCATCAATCTACGAGACGGCCGACATCTCTTTGCTTGTTTGAACAGATTTCCGAGATTACCGGCCCCGCACCTTGGTGCTTGATCCGGGGGTGGTGGGCGAAGTGACCTGTCCCCGTCTCCGCCGAGGCCGCTGGACAATGAAAGGCGTCTGGTCGCTGTTCCAGTCCCATTTTGCGGGGCGCGGATTTGTTGGCCGTTCAGGCCGGATCGATCTGGGCAAGTGGTCCCGCGAGGCCCGAAGCACGCACTGCGAGGCGGACCCAATCTAGGCGAAGCATCATCGCTGGCAAGCCCAAGACTTCCGTAACCGAATGTTGCGCCTGAAGTTTCGACTGCCCTCTGCCGAGGCCGTGGCGCGTCTGGCGCCCGCTTGTCGCGGAATCGGGCTTATACGAACGCCGTCCGAAGAACCCCAATTGCGTGGTCCATGTCCGATACCCGCGCCAAAACGTGGACCCGGAATATGGCCATTTAGCTTGCCAGCTTTGGACGGGGATGCCCCTTGTCCGCTCTGAAGGTGCTGCGCTTTCGCAAGCGCCGATGCCGGTAAACTCGGTCCGGGCAGCGCTAATCCTAGAGGTGCTTGGCCAAGCGGGCACAGGCGCGCGCCTGTCCGTTGATGCAGGGGTCCAATTTTAATGCTGGTACGTGCACGCCCGAAAGACTATTTGCAAGAAATCCGCAGCCTTGCCATCGCCATGGACAGTCCCCGCGCCGCGCAAAAGACCCGCGCGAGGACCGTCGCCACGACTGTTTCAATCTCCAGTATGGCGACGCGCAAAGTCATAGCGGACCAATCATCAAAGGGTACGGTGGGAGATGCCACTGACATCACCAAACGTAAGTGCCGCCGACGTCCGGCGCAACAGACTGGCCCAAACTACTGCAGATGGACAAATTTGGTGCCGCTAACCGCGTCGTGGCGGCCTGATGCCCCGTAAATATCACCGCCTCTGTCGAAAGCGAATCTATCGTTGTTCGTGGGCACTGCGGCGCAGGTCCAAAGGTCGGGCAACTTGTTCAGGCCCTTGATGTTGCGTCGCCCGCAAGTCATGAATCGGGCAGTAATTGTCCGAGTGTGTCCGGCGCACGTCGCAGAGCGGCTTGGGGTCCCAACTGGGGCTTGGCCCGAAGTGCCCAAACGGCAATCGCCGCCTCGAACTTCTCTAAATGGGGGGCGTATCGCTGGGGTCCGTGCTTGCCTGCAGTTGGTGTGCCCGCCGGATCAGCCTTGTCCACGGGCCTGACGCCTTGGTGCGGTGGCATGACTTTGGTATTTTGGTGCAGGGCCCTGTCGCAGTCTACAGCGCGCGGCTTTTGTGCGACGCCATCGGTCACGACGCTGGACAATGAACCCGCGACCATGTGGTCGGCCAGAACGTCCCCCCTTCCGGACAGGTAGCTTTGGCCACCGATGGGAATACGGCCGACCCCTTAACCCAGCGATTGAAAGCGACGCGATGTCGGCATCACAATGGAAATGTCGTGCCCGGATCACGGGCCGGAGTGTGGTTTCAGCTGGTGATTCGAACAGGGAAATATCCAGCCTGACGAATGCAATGTCGAAGGCGCGGCGGCTCTGGTGACCACCGGCGGGTTATCAAACACAACCGTAATGGCCGATCCCAACCGCGGAACCAGTCGTGCTTGGTGGCGAATAACCGAGCGACCGCATCAAATGGCAGCAGCAAAGGTGCCCGGTCCTTGGCGATCTGCCGCTGGTCGGTGACTTTTTTCAAATCGCGCATGCCCCGCCAATAACCCAGCGTAACCTTTTTTCTTTGTCTAAAGGCCCACTATCCTGCGCAGTCGTGAAGCATATCAAACCGAAGCCCTCTTCCGCGCCGGTTCAAAACCCGCGCCTGAAAGCAGCCCGACGCCACACACAAGCCCAGAACGATCCTTAAAAAACAAGAAGTGCAACAATTGCCGCTGGAAATTCCAGGTTTTGTAGTTGATCCAAACCGGCGCCCCCCAGCTAAAGATGCCTGTTACCGTAGCAAAAAGTGAGCGCCGGCCCAATAAAGCTAACCCAGTCCGATAATTTTCATAGCTTTTAAACGGCAGTAATTTTACACTGTTGATCAATAATTCTCTCCAACAATTCAATCTGGAAAGCGCCAATAATGCCCCTCGCATCCCGTCACCATATGCCAGCGTTCGTTCTCGGCTTTCCGACTGCAATATTCCGCGCAAACACCTGAACCGGTTGATGGGCGTTTTGCTCGGCCATTTAAGAGCAGTTGAAATGGACCGGGCCGTCCCAAAAGTTGGAACGTAAGGATTGTCCACTCGCGACCCACTCGTAAACTGCCCATATGCGTGATCTTGCCCGCTTTTGTCGCCAACCCCCAACCAAAGCTTCGCATAGCGGAAATAGGCCCTCTCTGATGGCTGATCTGGCGGTGCAAAAACTTCGGCCTCACGCCCTAATCCGTTTTCGGCAAATTTCACGAAAATCGGCGAGAGTGGTCGTGCTTTAAGGTGCTTGCGTTTTGAAACAAGTACAATAGCTGTGCAGCCCGTTTTCGCCGACGGAGCCAGTGACGGGTGTCTTGCCCGGTAAATTGCCAGTTCTGTTCGAACGCCGTTCAGAAAACCGGCGAGCCTGTACCCTTTGGGGAAAAAAATATAGCCTGACCGACAAAATTCGACCCGACAAATAGATCGGCCTCAATCATTTGCCCTCGACGCGAAGTAAATAGGTGCGAGGTCAATCCAAAATTCATGCGCCTAAGGCAGAAATGGGAGGCCACGAGCAATATCGCGAAAGACTGCTGTAAAAAGAGACATGATCATATTTTACATTCCTGTTTCAGTCAGCAACCTGGTCTTAAAAGAGCCAAAAAATGATATTAACCAATTTGGATGATGTCTGTGAACCTATCATGGCAATTTCCAATGAGGATATCGAATAGGGTTGTAACCCAATTGATGTGACTCCGCAAAAAACGTCCTCGTTGATGGTTTAGAGGTTTTCCGCTAGATTTTTCCTTTGCTGGGAAGAGAAGCGGAAACGCGTGAAGGCGTTTCATCATCAGCAAGGCGAAGAAGGCACCACGGTTGTCGGGATTCAATTGCCCCCAGCAGGTCAATGCGGAGTGCATGGATCCCGAAGGGAAGCGGAGGCTACGTACTTCAATTCGAGAGAAGGAATATGCGGGTATCCCTCCGGATGCCCCGCCTTCAGTCCTGATCCGTCTCCCAAGTCATGCAGGAAGGGCAACTCGTATATTATTTCGAGGTTCCGCCAGAAGCCGCTCGATGAAGAATTATCGAGAACCGCCCTTCCGTACATCTAGTACGCATGCCCGTCCGGCATAGAGGGTCTGTCCAGCAGCCGGAGGTGAAACTGGCTGCCCTTCTAAGAGGTCAAGACCGCCGGAGGCCTAAGTGCCCATCATAGACGACGAACAGTCGGAAGTGTCCGATCTTCTGTGTATGAGTAAATTTGGCCCATGCTTCATTAACGAAGGAGCAGCGACAATGCGATATCCAAGGAAGTTTTAGACCAGCTGCTGGAGGCGGCGTTGAGAACGCGGACGATTTACTGGGCGATCAGGGCTTGGATGAAAAGAGCTGAAGTGCGCCTGATGGACGGATGCTTGGCGCTGAACTGACCGAGCATTTAGGCTTGAGCCTGACACCCGCCCGCACAAACCTACAGAGCAATACCGGGCTCGCAATGGCAACGATCGCGCAAGACGTTGAAGGGCCAATGATGGGGCGCTGCCTTGATGATGTCCCCGCGAACCGTGATTGGCAGTTTTGAACCGGACTGATCCAAGAAGGGTCCAAAACCGGATCGACGGTATTGGAATAACAAATCATTGCCTCTATGCAGCCTGGATTAATCGACCGCCGCGACATCCGCGCCATCTCGAGAGCCTACGGGCCTTGAAGGTTCTGCGATCTTGTAGCCGCGTCACAGATGCCGTTCCTGGCGGATAAGTATACAGACTGGCAGAACCGGGCTCTGAGTCCGATGTATCCGCATTTGTTCCCCTTATGCCTCTTCGGGTCAAATCCGCGGATGGCGGGAAAGCCCGGCAGGTTCAAGAAACAAAGCCGTTACGTAGCCTGGGCGTCACCCTGAGGCGCGAAACGTGACGGTCTGGGGCTATGGGTTGCCAATAATGAAGGGGCAAAATCTTGGCCTCTCGGTGAGAACAATTTGCGCAACCGGGGCGTCGAAGACACCCTGATCGCCGTTGTGGACGGCTCAAAGGGCTTTCCAGATCCATCAATGCCGCATCCCTGAAGAACCACAGTGCCCAACCTGCATTGTCCACCTCGTGCGCCATTCCCCTGAACTTTCTGCGGATTGGAAAGATCGCAAGAACGTCGCAAAAGACCTCAAAGCGGATTTATCAAAGGCCACGGATTGACACCGGAGGCGGAGAAAGCCCTTGCTGATTTTGAGGCCGAATGGGGCCAAAAAGTACTCCGTCAATCGCTCCAAGCTGGCGACGCGCGTGGCAAGAAGTTCATCCCGTTCTTCGCCTTCCACCAGCAGTGCCGGCAAAAATCATCTACACGACAAAATGGATTGAAAAGCCTGAACCGCGTCATCCGAAAAAAACCCACCAAACGCGCGGTAGCTTTCCACTGAATGATGCTGCGCAAAGCTGATCTATCTGGCCATCCGCGAGTTTTTGAGAGCCAGGCAGGCCGTCAGAGAATGGGTTGCTGCCCGCAATCAGTTCTGCTACCTATACCCAGAACGGTCAAACAAATGAGCCGCCAAACTCGCATGGGCCTAAGCTCATACACAGAGTTTCGGATACTCCCCAACAGTCGTTCATTCCTCTCGGGCGGCCGAACTTGTGGATGGTATCGTTCGGGGCCTGCCGTACGCTTTGTGTCAGATCGCTGGCGCAACTTCAGTCGATATCACTTCAGTAACCTGAAGAAAGATCCGCCACTTCGAAAACGCCAGATGTTCGCGCCGTTCTGAAACGCTCATCCGTACGTTCAATCAAACATGAGCCAAACGTCTATGCGATTTACTCGCGCTCGGCTCAACCATTAGTCATCCCACACCAAACTGAGGTGCCCCTAGCAACTGTATTAAATTGCCTGGGTCCACACAGCATTTTGGCGAGCAATAGTTTGCCAAATACGATCCACTTTCGACAACTGCGATAGAATGACCTTGTGTGGCTTAGCCCTTCGCGCCGCAATCGTTTTGCAAAAGTCACTAGACTGGATTGAACGCGAGGTTGCTGATAATTGCGGGCTTGATACACGAAAGCCGTCGTAAGCCACTTCGCCCACTTTAATGCGCCGTCGGCCTTTGTATTTAACCGCTTTTCACAATTGATAGGGCGCTAGACCGACGAAAGCTGCGGACTGCTATCGCAAGTTTCCGAGCTCAGGCATGTGCCCAATTACGGTTCCCGTCAATACGGAACCAAATCCTGGAATTGAACGCGAACCGCAGCCTGTTGTTGCGCTCTTGGTCAGACCCAAAGAGAACTCGATCCGCTTCATCCCATGTGCTTAATGCTGGTTTCTAGCAACCGCAAAAGCTCTCGTCCATCCTCTTAATGGCCGCACGGCATGCCTGCTTAGTTGACACGGCCCAGTGCTTGCGCATGTCTACAAGCTGTCGCCGTTGCTAAAGCAACACAATGACATCGCAGTAGTTTTTTTGGCCGGCAATCTGCGCCCTGCGCTTGGCCCTAAAAGCGATGAAATCGCTAAATTATTCTGGCCATCCAGTGGGATCTGTCGTCGCCACCGTGCCAAGAGCGTGCAAAAGAACGGACAATGTGAAGCTGATACTGTCGACACGTCATAACCACGACGACAAGCGCTTCCTAAAGGGCCGCCACTTCACACCCCCCTGTCGGCTTAAACGCAATGACCCTGACCAAGCTTTCGCCAAGATTTTGGATGAGTTCTCGATAACCTTCTGGAGTGTTTTTTCAGTGAGTAGTTCGCTCGGGTTCAACTGTGGAAAGACGCAAAACGTATCCTTCGAGACATCAATAAACCGACAAAACGGGTAAAACCTGTCATACTTTCCTCCTCTCATTCTTAATGCTTACGGGTCATAACGCCCCACACTGTTCGAGATGCAAAGAAGAGAAAGAGCCACCCAAGCTAGGGGAACGTGGCTGGCACAAGTTGCCGACGTGTACTCTTCCTCAGCCCCGGGTCTTCGCCAAAGATCGGGGCTGGGTGAACATAGCAGGTTGGAAACACATAAGTTCCCTAAAGACCCTGCCTTGTTCATTTCTGTGCTGTTTCATTCATAGGCAACTGGCCACAGCATGCCGTTGTTTGTGTGCCTTGCGTGTCGGTTGTAAAACCATCTCGATGTAAGCGAACACTGCCCTGCCTTGCGGCGTCGCGTGTGAGATATGTTTTGCCGCCTGAATCCGTTCCCGGTTAGGAGCTGAAACAAGCTTCAGCGACCGCGTTGTCCGTTGGCCCCGGCCAAACAACAGGATTAGCATGTGTGAGAGGGATGACATTACCCACGGCGCTCATGCTGCGTCCAGAATTGTGTTTGGGCTGGGGAAAGGATGTTGAACCTGCCCCCCCGAGGCTCCCCTCATTCATAGTGGAGAGTTGGCGGGTTTTGGATTTCATATTCTTCATCGTCCATTTTGGCAAGCGCGTCGTGTGCGTGCCCTCAAATGCTCAAGCCGCACGGCGCGCTTCAGCAGGTGCTTGGTTCCGAGTGATGAGTGCGTCTGACGTTGTTGGAATCGTATCGCCAGAAGAGCCACCCTTGCCGAGCATCATCCAAGGTGTCGAAGATCTCCCTCGTTGAGCAGCTCGGTCGCGCAGGCGCCGTTGAATGCTTTCCGAATGAAGGCATTCTGCTTCGGTTTGCCCGGATCGATATAATGCCAATCAACATCGTTACGCCAGCCCACTCAGGATCGGCACGACTGGTGAATCTCTGTGCGTTATCACTGACGATACCAGGCAGGCTTTCCATAAACGCGCACAAGCGCATCTAACTCGCGTGCCACCCTCGCACCTAGATGCTGGTTAACATCTGGCCATCAGGCATCAAGTTCTCACGCAGCAGTCGTCAATTCACTCCAGCATGCCGGAACTTTGCGCCCTCTCATGGTTTTGGTAAACAAACCACTTGCCGGCAGCGGATGCGCCGAACCGTAATCAGACAACAAAATCCAACGACCACCGCCGCCTGGGCGCAAAGCACAGGCAAAGGTGTCCCCGCGACCACGGCCGCACGTTTTACGCCCTGCGCCGCCTGAACCACCCAGCTTTTCCTCGTGTAGAGACGATACAGCTTCTTGTGGGTTCATAATCATGCCTTTTGCGTTCCTAACAGCACGCCAATCCGGACGATAGCCGTACCGACGACCGTTTGCTGCAATCGCCTTCATCTCTTCGCGAACTTCAGGAATATCCGGCGCTTGTCGCGCCCGAACGGTCTTGGATCGACACCCGTTGCCCGGCAACACATGCTCGCATGTGTTGGAGAGGGACCCAGCCTGCACGCACGACGTTGCGAGATATCTGATCCCGCATCGCCTTCGGCTACAGCCCGTTCGCACAACATTCGGTGTCGTCAGCTCTTTCCCCACAACTCCTCAAACAAACGTTATCGAGCATCGTATCGGCCAAGCAGACGCTCAGCTTCGCGTTCTCATCTTCCAGCGATTAAGCCAGTGGGTGTCTGAACGACGTTCACTCTCGGGACATTGCTGCGCAATACCCTGCCGTGCAAACCAATGCCGCAAATGGCCTTGAGCTTGTAAAACGACGCCCGGGCTCAGGCCCATGCCTAACGACACACCTCTGCGTCGGCAAATCCCCAGCTTCTGTTCTTTGAATATCCCGATTATTTGGGCTTCGGTAAATCCGGCCTGTCCGCATTGTTGCTCCTCAAAAGGTTGAAGACAAACTCTAACAATTAAAACGAGGGAAGTTTCGGGGGGCAGGTCACTACCCTCCGGTCCACTTTACCGGACGACCTTCCTGTCTTTACCGTTGCCCCAAATTGACGACCTGGCGGCCACTCTTCAGATGAAGGCCTGTCTCGGGTCGTGCGAGCGACGAGCTACATCAAATTGGTGATACAGGGTGGTCACCTGGGACGCATAAGCCAAGCATCATCGCTTGAGCTGCGTGGCAAGCTATTGAACGATGCCTAAACGCAACAAGGCCGCAGGTGATGCGGCCTTGTTGAATGCGAAAGTTCGCTAAAGTTGGTTGCGGGAGTAGGGATTTGAACCACGACCTTCAGGTTATGAGCCCTGACGAGCTACGGGCTGCTCCATCCCGCGCCGGGTGCCAATGAGTAATGTATTGGCCTTATTAATGGTCATCTGCAGAGAGATACGTTATTTAGGGTTTGCTAGTTTGGCGGTGACCTACTCTTCCCACGTCTTAAGAACGCAGTCCATTGGCGCAGTAGCACTAACCTGCGAGTTTCGGGATGGGATCGGGTGTTTTGCTTCGCTATGACCACGCAAAACCGCAGTAAAACCTCTAAAGTCCAAGTCAAGTACAACTGAATTGTATGTGTATGCTTTTGTTCTCAGTAGATAGTCTTCTTCTACTGGATCAAATCAAGCCTAGTCGAGCAATTAGTACCAGTCAACTGAACGTATTACTACGCTTACATCTCTGGCCTATCGACGAGGTGGTTCTACTCGGCTCTCAGGATACCCTGTTGAGGGGGCTTTCCCCGCTAGATGCCTTCGGCGGTAATCCGTCCGATCATAGCTACCGCAGCAACTGCTATTGGCATAACAAACTGGTCCACCAGTGTGACGTTCACCTCCGGCCTTCGTACTAGGGGCAACTCCTTCAAGTATCCTACACCCAGACAGGAAGATAGGGCACCGAACTGTCTCACGACGTTCTAAAACCCAGCTCACGTACCCTTAAACGGCGAACAGCCGTACCCTGGGACCTGCTCCAGCCCCAGGATGAGATAGCCCGACATCGAGGGCCAAACACTTGCCCGTCGATATGGAACTCTTATGGCAGTATCCCTCTGTTATCCCGGGCGTACCTTTTATCCGTTGAGCGAATGGCCCTCCCACTACTTGGACCACCGATCCACTATGGCCGTCTTTCGCACTCTGCTCGACTTGGTCAGTCTCGCAGTCAGCTGGCTCTGCCATTGCAGCTCAACGAGCGATTTTCCGACCGCTCTGAGCCCAACCTTTCCGCGCGCCCTGCCGTTACGATTTAAGGAGGCGAACCGCCCCCCA
>Ga0163217_1059075_pt1 | contig 10027 bp, 9 predicted proteins | sample SynspAceP_FD_185933 | JGI IMG/M metagenome (GOLD analysis project Ga0163217, IMG submission 185933) | Saline lake microbial communities from Ace Lake in Antarctica - Synechococcus sp. Ace-P (PacBio error correction) | ecosystem: Environmental > Aquatic > Non-marine Saline and Alkaline > Saline ...
AAAGAAGAGAGATCAACAACCATTTAAAAAAATTCTAAAAAAAAGTTTTTTCCCTTTTCCTTTGGTAAACTTGGGGTTTCCTTTTTAAAAACTTGGTATTTAAAGGATCATAACCATGTTTTTTGCAGAATTTGGTTAAACAAGAAAAATAGCGGTAAAGCTTTTGGGGCAATTAAAAAAGTTTACTTAAACTCAGGCTATGACATTAAACTGGCCTTTTACACCTGTAAGCCCTATCAACGTCCAATCGTCTCTGACGGCCCTATTTGGGAAGTCTCTTTTTTTGAGGGGGAAGTTTTTTCGCACTTTAAGATGCTTTTCAGCGCTTTATCTTTCGAACGTAAAGCTACCCGGCAATGCAATTGGGAATCACAAAACCGTACACCAGCGGTCAGTCCAAACCCGGTCCTCTCGTACTAAGGTCCAGGTCCCCTCGCAAACTTCCGACGCCCGCAACAGATAGGGGACCGAACTGTCTCACGACGTTCTGAATCCCAGCTCGCGTGCCACTTTAAATGGGCGAAACAGCCCAACCCTTGGGACCCTTCTTCAGCCCCAGGAAATGTGGACGAGCCGACATCGCGAGGTGCCAAAAAACCTCCCGTCGATAATGAGCTTCTTGGGGGAGATCAGCCTGTTATCTCAGCGTATACCTTAAATCCTTTTGGCGACGGCTCTTCCCATCAAACCGGCCGGATCACTATACCCGTGTTTCCACCCTGCTCGGCCTTGTCCGGCACTTACAGTCAAGCTCCTTATGCTATTGCAACTCCTCGTAAACGGTAACCAAGCGTACTGAGGGAACCTTTGGAAGCCACCTTCCGTTATCCTTTTGGAGCGACCACCCCAGTCCAAACTACCACCCACCAAGCAAATGTCCCCCGCCTAGGCGGGTTAATACCAAAACAAAAAAGGGTGGTAAAATTTCAACAGTGACTCCACGAATCTAGCGAAACGCCGCTTCAAAGTCCTCCCACCTATCCTACACCATCATTTTGTCCCCAGTAACCAATACTAAGTTGGCAGTAAAGGTGCATGGGTCTTTTCCGGCGTGACCCGTTGCGGTACGCGGCATCTTCACCGCGACTACAATTTCACCGAGCCTCATGGGCTGAGACAGTGCCCAGATCGTTACAACACCATTCTGCGGTCGGAACTTACCCGACGAAGGAAATTTCGCTACCTCTTAGGACGTTTATAGTTACGGCCGCCGTTTAACTGGGGCTTCGATTCAATGCGTCTCTTGGATAACATCCCCCTCTTAACCTTCCAGCACCGGGCAGGTGTTCAGGCCTTTATACTATCGTTTAAACTTTGCAAAGCCATGTGTTTTTTGTTTAAACAGTCGCTGGGCCTCTTCACTGCGGCCCTCATTGCTGAGGGCGCCCCTTCTCGCCGAGTTAACAGGCTATTTTGCCGAGTTTTCCTTACCCATGATTCATTCGAGCACCTTAGGATACTTCTTCCTCGACCCCTGTGTCGGTTTGCGGTACGGGTATCTATACGCTTAACGCTAGATAGTTTTTCTTGAAGCCCTTCAGGATCACATATCTGATTGTCCCGTAAACGCTCAGTACTATCGCTTCGGCTAGCCGCACGCATTTAACTATGCAGCCAATACCCTACTTTAACGCCGGTATTTCCGTCACCGGGCGGATCTTTCATCACTCCGTCACTCCATCAACCTTATAAATAGTATGGGAATATTAACCATTGTCCATGCACTACACCCTCTTCGGGTTTCGCGTTAGGTCCGACAACCCTGATCCGATAACGTTTGATTCGGAACCTGGGTCTTACGGTGTGCGGGTTTCTCGCCCGCATTATCGTTACTTTATGCCTACATTTTGCCTTTTCCAAAAGCTCCAGCACAGCTGAACGCCATACCTTCATGCCGTTGGAATGCTCCCTAACACTGCGCTCCAATAAATTGGAAGTCGAATCCTTCGCTTCGTACTAGATTTGATGCCCCGATTATTATCGACGCCTGTCCGCTCGACAGTGAGCTGTTACGCACTCTTTTAAAGGAAATAGCGCTTCCAAGCTTACCTCCCTGGCTGTCTCTGCAACTGGAGCCACCTTTGTTCAACTTAATCTAGATTTGGGGACCTTAGCGGAAGGTCTGGTTCTTTCCTCTCGGAAACTTGGACTTAGCACCCAAGCCTCACTGCGGTTTCTATATTGATGGCATTTCGGAAGTTCGTCAGGATTTGGGTAAGGATTTGAACTCCCCTAGTCCTATCGTAGCTTCTACCTCCATCATACAATTCCCGACGCTGTTTCCTAAAAACATTTCGGGAGTACGAGCTATTCCCAGTTTGATTAGCCTTATCACCCCCTACCACAGCTCATTCGGAAGCTTTTTTCAACGCTTATCGGTTCGGTCCTCCATTTGTGTGTTACCACAACTTCCAACCCTGGCCATGGGTAGATCACTAGGTTTTCGCGTCTACCCCACCGACTCAATTCGGCCCTTTCAGACCTCGCTTTTCGCTCGCGGGTACGGTACTGAATACCTTACCCTTGCCGATGAGGAGTACTCGTAGGCTCATTATTGCAAAAGGCACGCCGTCACTGCATCGCGCAGCTCCGACCGCTTTGTAAGCGCACCGGTTTCAGGTTCTATTTCTACCCTCCTATTCGGAGTACTTTTTTCACCTTTCCCTCACGGTAGCTAGTTCACTATCGGTCTCTCAAAGGAGTTATTTAGCCTTACCGGATGGTGCCGGGCAGTTTTCAATCGGATTTCTCCGGTCCCGCCTACTCAGAATACCCGTCTCATTACCAATCCTTCCAATACGGGAACTCTCACTCCCCTTCGTTTAGCTTTCCCACGTATTTCTCGTCGGATTTGACTTTGATTATACAGGTCCTACAACCCCGAACATGCCGTAAACATGTGCGGTTTGGGCTGTTTCCCGCTTTCCGCTCGCGCACTACTTACGGAATCATTATTATTTTCCTCCTCCTATGGGTACTTAGATGTTTCAGTTCCCCACGTTCGCTTTCCTTACGGAATAACAATAAATTGGCTGGGTTGCCGAATCTACGGATCAACTTCGCATTTGGCCAATCCCCGTAGCTTTTTCCGCAGCTTATCACGTCCTTCTTCGCCTCTGAGAGCCTAGGCATCCCCCGTGCGCCCTTATTCACTACTTTCTACTTTTGAATCATTAACTGATCAGCTCTGTTACAATTTTCCTGCTCAACAATGTCAATGAACTTTATTCCCCTTGCTTACCAAGGGGTAATGTGTTGAAATGTGTAAGGCTCCTGCGTATTACACTCCGAGTTTTCCAGAAAGGAGGTGTTCCAGCCGCAACTTCCGTTACGGCTACCCATGTTTAACGACTTAGCCCAGTTACCGGTTTCTACCTAAAACAGCTCCTTTCGGTTTACTGCCTTTCAGGTCTACCCAACTTCCATGGCTGAGGGCGGTGTTTACAAGGTCCGGGAACGTATTCCACACGCGCCATGGTGAATGCGCGATTACTAGCGGAAATTTTTTTTCCCAGCTTTCACGGGGTCGAGTTGCAGACCCCGATCCGAATGAGACGCACTTTTAGAATAGGTTGGCATCCTAATTGCTAAGGTAGCGACCGCTGTATGCGCCATTGTAGCACGTGTGTCGCCCTGGGCGTAAGGGCCATGATGATTGACGTCGTCCCTCCTTCCTCTCTGCTTGCGCAGCAGTCTGTCTAGAGTCCCCACCATTACGTGCTGGCAACTAACATAGGGGTTTTGCGCTCGTTGCGGACTTAACCCAACACCTCACGGCAACGAGCTGACGACAGCCATGCAGCAACCTTGTTTCGGTCATTGCTGACTGATCTATCTCTAATCATTCCCGTCACATTCTAGCCCAGGTAAGGTTCTCGCCGTAATGCATCGATTAAACACATGCTCCACCGCTTGTGCGGACCCCCGTCAATTCCTTTGGAGTTTCACTCTTGCGAGCGTACTCCCAGGTGGATTACTTAACGCTTTCGCTTGCCCTACACCACAAAGGGCAAACAGCGAGTAATCATCGTTTAGCGGCATGGACCCTACCAGGGTAATCTAATCCTTGTTTCGCTAGCCCATGCTTTCGTGCATTCAGCGTCAAGTTATTGGCAAGTTACAATGCCTTCCGCTATCGGTGTTCTGATGGTATCTATGCAATTTCACCGCTAACAAGCCCATCAAATTCCATGTACGCCTCCCAATACTCAAGCTATCCAGTATCAATGGCAAATTTTCTGGGTTGACAGCCCAAACTTTCACCGCTGACTTAAATAGCCGCCTACGCACCTTAAACCCAAATAAATCGACAAACGCTTGCACCCTCCGTATTACCGCGGCTGCTGGCACGGAGTTAGCCGGTGCTTATTCATCTGGTAACCGGGCAATTTTTCCACGCATGGACTTTTCTTCCCAGATAAAAGCAGTTTACAACGCAGACGCCGTCTTCCTGCACGCGCATGGCTGGGTCAGACTCTCGTCCCATTTGCCCAAATATTCCCTACTGCTGCCTCCCGTAGGAGTCTGGCCCGTATTCAGTGCCAGTGTGGGGGACTTCCTCTCAGAACCCTACTGATCGTCGCCTTGGTGTCCGTTAACAACACGCAACTAGCTAATCAGAACGCATGCCCATACCTATACCGATGAATTCTTTAACATAAAAACAAATGCTCATCTTAGTACCATGGCGGGTTTAATCGCCAGATTTCTCCGGCTTAATCCCCTGTATAGGGTAGGTGCATACGCGTTACGCACACCGTTTCGCCACTCTAGGAGCCTCTTTGCTAAAAATCTTGCGTTGACTTGCATGTATTAGGCCCTGCCGCTTAGCGTTCATCCTGAGCCAGGATCAACTCTCCGCATTTGTAAGTTACTTATACACTATTTTGACCTTGGCACCCGAAGAGCCCAAATTTTCTCGTTTCGTTATTCAGGTTTATTTTTTCGCCCTTACTCATTTCACAGAACTTACCAACCAAACATTTTTGGTCAATTGTCAAAACTAAGCCTGATAGACCCAGCTTCCGTATTTTTTACTCCCCTGCTAATTTCCGTTCTTTCGACGGGATGCAAGGTACTGAATGGTTTTTCCGCAAGCAAAAGAATTTTTTAAATAAAATCTTCTCAAACTTTCCAAACTAATGCTTTCCGTTTTCCCCGATCTTCCGTTCTCTTAGCTTTCCCCCGAATACCGTTCGTATCGTTTGGGGAGTGCAAATATCTCCTTTTTAATCCCAATTTCACAATACTACTCACATAAAAAAGTTTACTTTTTTTCCTAATTCACTGAGTAAGAAGGTTAAAAGTTCAATAAAAATGCCGTTGGAACTTAGATTCCCAACGGCCATTGATTTATAAAGGAATACGTCCTTTAAAGCTTTTTCAAACTATATTTTTCCAGTAAAACCTTATTGCCCCACCAATCATGAATATTGGAGTAAAATGCCTGCCTTTACCCTCTAAAAGTTCACCATTTCGGTTCGTTCAAGTATGAAGTACATATCTCCTTTTTACAACGATTCGCATTTTATCCATTCTCCAAATTTCAGCTTTAATCCTTCTCAGGATACGGGCTTTGTACCAACCAACCTGCTACCATATGACTCATAATCTCCTCCGGTATTGAACCAGGAAGGTGCTACCTCCACTTGCCAACCAGAAACTTTGGTTCACCACCCGTAGATCTTATGAACATAACACCATAAGAATTCCCATTTGTTCTTGATTAAACTCTAAGTATCTCAAATCATCACTAATACTCCTTCAGTACCGAGATAACATACCCTTTCAGGACCGCTTTCCGAGATAAGCAAGCCATCTTCTTACGTACCATTTCTCAGTTCCGTAAATGATTCCATCCATTAAGGTCTTTTACCATTAAATAACTTTTTCTTCTTTTGGGCAAAAGTGATCTGCGCTAAAAAGGCAGAAGTATTCCTGCTAAAACTATTTTTTTCATATTTCTTTATCTTAATATTTTTAAAACAAAAAACTGGATCTCCATGATCTGGGAGAGCAATCAAACCGTGTCTTTGCAATTTTAATAGTCAAGGAAAAAATCATTCCATTTCCCTGAATTTCGTTTAGCGTCCAATCTTCTGAATAGGGGTACGAAGGAAACAGTTGCTTTCCATTCAACCAAATAGTGATCCTCCCTCCGAAAATAAATGATTTTTCCGAAGTATTCCATTCTCCAGCGGCTTTCAACCACTCCTTCATAATCAGGTTCAGATCATGGGCCATAATCTGCACCAAGCGATTGCCAAGCCTCGAGCGGCTCGGAAAACCAAGCTGATCAATAACTTGAATTCAGCGTCCCTGTATAATAAGGAGCTTTATATTCGGGTCCTCCACACGTGATAGAACACGCCGCTATCTTCCCTCCAGGAGAAATCTCCTAAGTGAACTCCATTTCAAACTCTTCGAATTCGCATCGGGCCAAAAAAACAATGTCCCCACGATATCCGAACGCACCTGTCGCGCCAAGGCCTTTCAAAACGCTCCCTTCTTCTATGGATCCAATTGGAAGGCAAGGTGTCCCACCATTAATGCCTCTCCAACCATGCACTTTGTCCATCAAATAATAAACATCCAACCAATCAGATTTTTTCTGCTTCAGTAGACTATTATCAGTACTACTACCTCTTCCTCCACCTAGCTCCTCGATAGAGTCTTCGGAAGCTTTAGGTCGCAAGACCATGCAATTGCCACCGCATTGCTACAAATGCAATTTTTGAATTTTTCATTGTATTGATTTTTAAGTTTCTGACTAATTTTCAACATTTCAAAATCTCTATTGATTGAGCCAAGATTGAATAGAAAAGGAGTCCACTGATCAGGAATCCAAAAGTTAATTGGAAATTTTTAGAAAAGTATTGATACAATAATGAATTTTTCACAACGGTAGAAATCAACAACTCTGATTCTAAATGGTTGAAAAGTAAATTCTTTGCCTTTAACAATCTTGATCCATACCATGAAAAACATCTTCTCGCATCGACTATACAATTTTGGCTTTGGGGTAAAACATTCTCAATTCTTTTCACATGTTTGGGTTTAAATGGAATGGGCTCTGACTCAAAATAGTAGAATTATTCGGGATCAAAGTCGCGGAAAGTTCTTCTATGAGATGTTCAGGATAAACGGCTATCTTTAATGAAATTCTCAAAATCCGCATAGGGTAACATCTCACTAATAAATGTATCCGTTACCACTGCCAATCATCCGGTTTATTCCAATCAAATAAACCGCTTGTGCCTTTGAAATTCATCTTTCCTTGAAAATCATTCCTGAAGCTGACCTGAGATTGATTTTGCTTTTTTTTCAACTTTAAAAATTTCACCCAATTTCAAAATTCATTTCCAGACTTATCCTCCAACGGTATAGAATATCCAACTCATCCAACTGGATAGTTATTCATTAAAAATTCTATCCCAGTTTTTGCTCTTTTCCTCTTTATTTTTCCAATAATCAAATCAGGCTTTAATTCATCAATCAAATCATCGATACGTTCTTTGTCCCCAACTACCACAACTTTTTTGCTTTCGATCGATTTTGGGTGGACGCAAAACTTTGGTCACTCCTATTAGGTTTTTCCCTGCAAGCCTAAGTCCACCAATAAACTCTGTCTGTACGGCACTAGCGATATGAATCCGCTTCGGATAGTCGGATAAAAAATGGAGCGATGGAGTTTGATGCTAAAAAAATCATATCAAGCTTTTGAAATTTGAAAAGAGCACACCCAAATAAATGATTCGAATGGCTCTCCTGAAGATAAAACTTACTTTTATATAACGGAAGTCAAAACTAGGAAATCGAACTCGATCAAAAATTCATACATCAAATTGATAACCGTTCGATATCTTCTTTTACTGGCCGTCTCCACCGTAGTATGCTATGTAATTTTAAAGGCAAAGAATCAATGCAGAGCGGAACACCACATTAGAATACGCAAAAGCTATCGTATCCGTACCGGTACTTCGAGAGGCTGCAGATACGCTGAATGGAATCTTCTTTTTCCTTTGCGGTAGCCAATTATCACGATCCAGTAACTTTTTTGTGAACTGATGCCCCGTAATGTCAAAAACTGGGCCTTTACCCGCAAGTTTGATCTCCGCTTGCTATTTTGGCTATACATTGGTGGCAGGTGGCTGTCCGTGACAAACATCAGTGATGATGGCTACGTTTTCGGCTTGATCCTTTCCGCAATCATTTTCTCGCCTCTTAGTCCAATTTCTTCTGAACTGCCATTCACAACATATATACCAAAAAGGTAATTTCTTGCCAGATTCTTTGTATTCGTCGCGCTACCTGGGCGATCATGTATCCGGCCAATCGTTATCTAGGGCTCTTCCTGAATAAAATTTTCCATTCAGTTCAATTATTCGTCTTGAAATGTGATTACAACAGCCAACGTGAAATCCCATTTCTCTACTTCCGCTTTGGTTCGAGCTGCCCACACGAATAAGATATTATCTAAGGTTGGAGCTCTTCTTTACGCGTCTTTTCTTAACATGAATAGCCGAGCCAGCCAAAAACTCCTAGAAGCAACGCCTTTGTCAGTAAGAATATTGACCCGATGGAGGTGCATCATGTTGATCTGACCCGCCATTGCGGCGCACATAGAATATAGCCTCGTCTATTGCATAATAATTCACGACAATTCTATCGAGACGCTATCTCATCCGCAAATGGGCCCTCGATACAAATTTAATTAAGGCGGCCTGCGGGGATTAATCACTCCTACAGCTGAGCGCATAATTGGTCTTGGGTAAAATTAGGTGTCGACAAAATGGTTTGAGGTAGTCTAACCAAATCTGGTTGTCCTGGTGCCTCAAAACCAAGTTGGGGAAGCATTATTTAAGTATTTCTATATATAAAAGGTATTAGGAATCCATATTGAGAAATTGGTTTTTTGAAATGATAATTGGTTTGACTACAAAGGTATATTCCCATGCTTCTTTTCTCGGAATCTTGTCCACATTTTGGTTTTCTAGCTTTTGAAAGCCTTGATTATTTTATCCGAGTCTCTGAAGGTAAAAATGAACTTCATCAAAAGCCACGATTGGCAGCCCGATAAGGATTAAGCAAACTTAGCTGTATACTCATCCCTTTCTCCCTGAAGCTTAGCATCTGGATCAGCAGCTTCGGCAATTCCTTTTTGAAATAATCTCGAAGCACCCCTTTGCCCCCATCACTGCGATCTCTGCGGTTGGCAGGCAAAATTAAATCTTGCACCGATATGCTTGAATTCATGACATCGTAAGCTCCCCATATGCTTTCGGGTATCACTGTAATCCTTGTACCGGTACTCGCAAAAAAGGCATTACAATAATTGGCTCCATTGGTAATTATACCATTCCATTCTTGATCGGGTCTGGTAGAAATCCCGCACAGTCAACCAAGACGAGGCAAAGGCACATTGAAACTATCACATGTACGTACAAATCGAGCAGCCTTAGTAGAGGCATGATTATCCAAGACCCAGCCATAGATTGAGGTTGATTTCCGACCAGCCCAATATTCTCCCTGCGATTCTGGGCAAAGCCGACCACAATATTTGTCTGCATAGTTTTCAATGAAACTTCCAAGAAAACGAATCCTCATCTTACAATCCCATTAATAGGCATCTCGAATGTCATAAGGGTGATTTGGGATTTCCGGAATTTAGGTGAGTCCAATGCTTTGTCGGGACTATCTCTCCATCTCCCTTGAAATCTCGTAATCAGTTATTTGGTGCTATTTTTTCGCCCATTTTGCGGAAGTTTAGGCTTAGGGTTTGTTTGATTGTGTTGGATAAAGCAATATAACAAGAAGTAGGTTACCATGCTAATTCATTGGCACAAGAAAAAAATGGAGTGACCCCACTTTTTAATAACTACTTTGTGCACGCAGTGATGCCACCCCACCTCTCCCCGCACCTCCTATATCCTCTGCCCAGTAACATTTTCTTTCTTGGCGGTCACAGTTTTGACCGAGACATTTCGGGCCGTCACGAACATTAATAGGAGTTATTCTCCAATCCATA
>Ga0163217_1081947_pt1 | contig 10027 bp, 6 predicted proteins | sample SynspAceP_FD_185933 | JGI IMG/M metagenome (GOLD analysis project Ga0163217, IMG submission 185933) | Saline lake microbial communities from Ace Lake in Antarctica - Synechococcus sp. Ace-P (PacBio error correction) | ecosystem: Environmental > Aquatic > Non-marine Saline and Alkaline > Saline ...
GAGAAAAAGAGGACAAACAAAAAGACAAAATTGGTAAAAAAAAAAAAACCTGGGGGGAAAATCTTGAATCAATAAAAATATTTTCCTTTCTTTAACTGCTTTTTAAAATGGTAAAAAACAAGTGACTTAACTTTCGGCAAGTGGGATCCCGAATAGCTAGCCCAGAATTTTTTTTTTTATACCTCAGGAACATTGGATTGTGAAGATGGATCCTTCCCAGCGATATTTAATGCCAATAAGAATCTGCAGCGCGTCTAGCCTTTGTGAAATATCAGATTGAACATAATTCATCCTTTGAAACTTACGAGATACAACTAAAATACTATCCTCTCCAAAATCCATAGCCTTTTGCCAGAAACCTGGAGCTTTTTTCGAATTTTAAAGATGTGGCACTATTCTCCCAATATATTTTATTATTTTAACCGTTCAAAAAATCATGTAAAAATCCAGCAACAGACATCCTTCATCCGCTCAAAAACCTCGAACAAACTGAACAAAAAACATGGGCCAAATCTTGCCATCCGCACCCGACCAATCAGTCATGAATACATCCCGGCGCCGGCGACATCGAACATTCGGTCACCCGCATCCGAACACCCTAACATCATTTCATCTTCCAAATCTTCATTATTCCCCAAAATTCTCAAATACCCAGACACGAATCACTTTTTCACCTTTCGTGAGTCCTTCCAAGAACTTCATAGAATTCAAGGGTTTTTTTTCGTCCTAAGTCGGATATCTTTCTCCTTTTTCGGCCCCATTGGCCGGCAGCATTCCAATCAACAAAAAACCAATTTCCGCCAGTATCCTTAAAGAATCCCGCCTGTCGCAAAAAGCAAGCTCTGCTCGCCTATCACCCAATTCCAATCGGATTCGAACACTCCTGACCAACGACGATCCCTTTTGGACTTTCAAACCGGTGAAGTTTCATATCGACTTCAAAAATCGTCCATTGGTAAATCGTCCGGATAATCTTCATGATTTCTAATTCCATGATCTACGCCGCTCAGTTGTGAAATTTGTCACATCGTAAAACCCATGTCCCCAATTCTTGGCAAATAACAGTTGCATTCATCGCTACCTCTTACTGAATTCCCAATCCAAAATATCGTTTTATCTGTCCATAACGCCGACCCCGTGGAATTGATGGCCTGACCAAATTTTCAAATTTGCTCCATCGCTAATTGACCGTGCTTAGGAGCCTTAATCACGAAGATTGTTCAGGATCTGACCCTACTTCCATTTAAGGAAAGCATTCATTCTACCTTTCCGACTGTTCCCGGGACTGCTGAAGCTGATAGGAACGACGAGTGAATCACTTCGATAAAGATCCTGGTGATAGTGCCGAGTTGCCGTTTCGCTGCAGCGATGGTAAATCGTATTGCTCTTTTGACTTCCTCCAAACACTACGGTCAGAAACCAGTTTTCTTCCATGCATTTCTTTGAATCGCTTGTATTGAGGTTGCCCAAAAGCGAATCTGGTAGTTCGAATCTCTGCCAATTGTCCTGTGATTAGAATCATTTTGATCCACACAAAATAGTCCGAGTCTGAACGTAGGTATTAATCTGCTCCATACAACATAGTCTCCCCGAGACATCACATCCAGCTGAAGATTTGAATTAGTTAGAGTTCAGAATCGTATCGCCCTTTAATTCCCACTATAGGCACGCGGACTCCACGAAAACACCTCGGCTAAAACAACCCATTCCACCTTCAAATAGCATCGAGGAAAAATGTCTTGTGCAGGTTCGATCTGGCCAGTATACCAAGAGTATAATCCTCTGTAAGATTCTTCCAGTACTCACCGGGGTGCCGAATAACCTTAACAGGATCCTTCTCCCACCATCATAGTAGAGCGATGGATCTGCAAATCCCGAGTTGATAAAATAAATAACCCGACCTAATACTAAATCGCGCCACCTAAGGATGTAAGGCCGAAACTTTTTGGGGGTCCAAAACTTCTTTTCTAATTTTTCCTATCCATTGGTGTGTTTTTCCTTTTCAAAGGGCTATCCCCTATATGCCCAAATGCGCAATGCCCATGCCAAAAAAGTGGCACTAGAGCCCTATAAAGGATGATCTTAATGAGAAACACACACACCTCACGCGAAAACATTTTCGTCCGCAGGCGAAAAAAAGCTACTCAAAGTCGGTATTTTTTCCTTTAACCTTAAAAAAAGAATTATAGGACTCTAAAAAACAGCTCAAAAATACCTTCCCGAAAATGACATATTCATCCTAATTTAGAAGGGGCGGAATTCTTTCCGGTATGCTTTTGGAACATTGGAGTGAATATCAGGGATATTTTCCCAAACCCCGAAAAACCTTTTAAAATGAACGAGAGCCCAAACGAATCGGGAAAATCTTAATCATTGGACGCCAATGAACATTTGCTTAAAGCAGCAAAAATTTTTCTGAGGCGGACATTTTCGCACAAGTGGGAATACAGAGCCAACACCCTGGCCTGCTTCCCCAATCTCTGAACCCACCAATGGAAGAAATTAACGATGTGATCCTTTTGGACATGAACTTCACCAAAGAGTAAGTTTCGGGACAGGAAGGATCTATTTGGGTTGGATCGTATCCTTGAAGCTAGACCCATCAGCCAGTGGGTAAGTTTTTGTCACTGCTTATGAGATGGTGAATCTTGCAGTTAAAGCAAAGTCAAAGAAGGTGCCAACGGATTTTTGTGCTGAAAAGCCATGGGAAAACCGAAAGACTCTGGCCACCCTGAATTCCCGAACCTTCAACTTCGTAGAAAAAAACCTGGAGAAGTAATCTTCAAGGATCCAGAAGATACACCCTGGGAAAAGGACATCGACCAATAATTCAAAGATAATCAATGTGGAAAATCCACCGCTTCGATGGCAACGCGTAATTTGAGACCACATTGAGCGCGTAGCAGTGACGGATGCCAACTGTGTTTTGATTTTGGGAGAAAATGGAACTCGGAAAGGAGTTGATCGCCCGGAGCAAATTCCAATCGGCATTCAAAGCCGAAGTCGCGAAGCTTTGTCGAGTAGATCTGGGAGCTCGGCGATTCACGCAAAGCATTGTTTGAATCGTGAAGCTTTTGGGACATAAAAAGGCGCTTTACCCGATGCAAAAGAAAGATCGCGGCCGGTAGGTTTTGAGGCAAGCGCCATAAAGGCCACCGCCTATCTTGGATGAAATTTGGAAATCTAATACCCTTGCCCCTTCAGGCCAAACTTTTGTGCAGCTTTTGCCAAATCGGTGAAGTGACTCCTGAGTCGGAAGCTATCCGACCTGTGGAATTCAATATCAGATTGATCCCTCTGCGACCAATAATGCCGATTCACAACAAGGTTTATGAGATACTTTTCCGTCAGGATTTACTGTATCGGATAAACACAATAGAAGTACGACTCCGCCTCTTCGTGAAGCGGTGGGAGATATCCCCACTCTTGGCAGATCATTTCATTGGCCTATTATTCCAAAAAATACACACAAAGACATCCCCGAAAGCCCCGAGCCTTTGAATCAAGCGGATGTCCAAAGATATCAATTGGCGAAACATCAGAGCGCTTCAGCATAGTAATTCGCAGCGAGCAGTCATTAATTAAAACCAATCCATAGTGTCTTGCCAGCTGAGGATCTTTCCTCCAAAAAAATTTCAGAAATCAAGAAAAATCAGCAGGATTCGGTCCAATCTGGAACATTTGAATATCGAGGATATCGAGCGAATAATTAATTCGTAAAGCCCTACAAAACACAAATGGGCACATTACTGAGAGCGCTGAAGAGCTTCGGCTTGAACCTCGTCCACTCGCTTAATACCCGCAGATTAGAAAAATATGGTCCTATAAGCGATTTTCCGTATTGGTGTTGCGATTCCGATATGCAGCTGGATCCATTCTCCTGCCTTTACCTAAGGGACTTTGGCCCATTTTACCAACAAGCAGCCTTTGGCTCGCCTCATAGCCTATTTTAGGGATTGTGGCATTGATTCAGATTTGGTGAATTGATTTAATAACGTCAATTCCGTCAATCATAAAGCTTGGCCCGATTTTCTGGATTCAATCCGATACATGATTTTCCTCGAGTTCAATTCACCTCAGACTCCCAAATGGGAGGTTCCTTTTTCGTGAAGGTAAATATTGCCTTTAAATGAAGTGAATGGATGTATTCAAAAAGACTCGTGTCTCGAAAAGGAAGAGGGCAAATGCTTTTCCTCCCACAAGTAATTATCAGCACATCAATCGGTCATTATCGTCATTCCAATGCTGGCAGGGAAAAATTGGAGTGATCAACAATTCCGGCGCAAGCCCATTTATTGCAAGATTCCCAGTTCGCAGATATCGCAGACCTAGAAAGCTTTCTCCTGCACTTTGAAGAAGTCTTGGGAAGATGCAAACCTTGGGCAACGATTATCTACCAAAATCAATTCTAATCTGCCCTCACTCCCATCCAGACGACTTCACTAAAAAAAATTGGGGGGGCAATGAGCTGGCTTGTAGCTTTTCACTACAGAATATCGAATCGGCGAACTCAATCCCATGAAACTCGAGGCCGTGGCAGAATCTGACCAAGGCTACTCTCGTCATGAAGATCATGCATTCATCACCCTATTTCAAGCTGGTGGAATATCACTCCGAACCATTGCTCGACGAAAGATAGCTTACGTGGCAAAACAGAAGGTTTTCTCGATCAAAAAAATAAGGGGTTTTCAACGATGTGGGCAGGAAGGCTAGATACGATTGCAAAATTCGAAGTAAAGGTTTAAGTGATTTTGGTGAAATGCCCTCTACCCGGGATTACACGAATATTCCGCTTCCTGAAAGAGGAATGGTGAATATCCAGGCCTATTTGAAAAAGGTCTGGAATCTGAGAAAAGAAAGACCCTAAAAGCATATCAGGTGGAAGTGCAATCGGAAATCATCCCTGATAACTTGGGAAATACTTTGCGTCCAGATCAGATTATGCTGATTTTTGAATCAAATTTTGTTGAAGATGCCAGCAGAATCTCTGAACCATTCCAGCCGAACCGGAATTGTTTATTCCTTCGTGCCGAATTTTCACAAGGAGATTTGGGTTCGAAAATCCAAGTAGAAAATATGGAGCCGGGAATTTTCCGGAAGCTTTGGAGCGTAAATCTTCGTGCCATTCTATACTAACCAAGAAAACTGGCTCAGGCAATGGTCTGGCTATCTCCCGACAAATCCATGAATCTACACCGAGGAAGCCCTCCAAAGTAACTTCTAAACCAAATGACGGGACATTTTACATTGCGAATTTTTAGGTAACCTTCTTTTGTAGAAGTCTTTCAAAGAAGGGACGACAGAGAAAATCTCTTAGAAGGGTTTACTCAAAAAAAAACTTACTGACTTCCATTCATTGTTTAATCGGATTTTAATAACTTCCACTAAGGTAACAATACAATGGGAAGCATGAATTGAATTTCGAAAAGAAACGGACAAGAAAAAAAACCTCTGAATTCGAAATGGTTTCATTCGCTTTAGAAGAGTAGAAGACCAAATCTGGAATCAATAACAGAATTGCTCCTCTCCCCAAATATAGACTACCGACATCCTACTTCCAGAACCAGAAGAATCCATTCATTTACAGTTGATTTCCTTAACTTTTGCCATGGACTCAAAAGTAGTACGCTTGCTCTCTCATTCAATAATAATCATTAAATTGAAGAGATTTTAAATGCTTTTCAGATAGAAAAGCGAGGCCAGGCTACTCGGTATAAATTGCCGCAATTGACTTCTTCAATCTTGCTAGAACTACGGGTAAAAGTATGATCAATTACGCGACAAAAGCTACCAGGAAGAGGCACAAAATATTGTTCTTTGGACCCGCATATTCCCTATTTCCTAGGAAAACTCTTTCAACACCTATTTGGGATTTAATCTCCTCTTTTCTGAAGAATTTTTTCAAGTAACACTGAGCCGAACTTAGAATTTTGCTGCAATCTCCTTTATTCAAATTAAGAGTATCCCTATCCTTAAAATCTCCGGAGAGCAAAGACTTTATCTAAACAGCATTATTCCGAAAAAATGATCTTTGAGCAAAGAATCTGAATTAATGCATTTTAAGATTGATTTGATCAGGAAATTAACATTCAATTGATTTTTCATGAAGCACTGAAAATGAAGTCTTCAGAAAATTTCATTCAACATCAAAGTGGGCCATCAAGATTAACTTCGTTTTTCATGGAGTCAATTGGACAAGAACAGTTTTTCCCAATAGAAAGTCCAGATGCGCCGCTGACAGCTAAAAAGCCCCCGACAGGATTACGCTCAAATCTCTCTGTTCATGTCAACTGCTCTTCAATAGAGTTAAATGAAACCACTGAAAACCCACCTTCCGCTCAAATATCAGATCGGATTTGGTAAAGGCAAAAGCATTCTTCAACATACCAAATTGATATATCAGCGAAAATCGCTTTTGCCCTAGAATTTCGAGTAACCTACCGTATTTTCAATAACTTTTTTAAAACATGTAGGAACCAATGCCTAAATCGCTAAAGGGGAAAAGCGTTTCAATCAAATAAGGCCTTTTTGAAAATCAAATCCCATGTTTGGAAATTTTCCGTAATTCTCTATTTGATTTGTGTATAAATAGGGCGCTTTATTTCTAATTTTATATTGTATCATTGCCAATGCTAATGAATCGATCTTCAAGAGAGTACCTTTTCAAAAGTAAGATCTAGAAGGAAAATCAAGACTGAATCTGGTTCTGTACCCTACTTCCAATAAAATCATCCAGCCTTTTGGCGTAATCAATTCCTTTGTTCAGGAAACCCTGTAAATTGGGTTGCCCACTCAATTCCTCAGGCACGATCGACGTGCAAGAGATCTTCTAAGCAAATTACAGTCCAGGAGAGTGGTAACAACGAATCAGTCACACTCACGTGGTCATTATTTATCACCGAACTTTCGGGAAGGTTCACAAAGATGGGAGAAAGGATGTTCATCAAATCATGGCTGTTTTTCTTTTTGGATCTTGGGTGGAATTACCAATCGAGGAATCATGTGCTGATCGGACGAGCGAGTGCGAAACGTTGTCATGCGGTGAAACCACATCTTTGGATCCAAACTCCGAAAAGAATGCTTGCCAAAGCCAATCTTGAAAATAAAGAAAAAATGGCGTGGATCGGTGCTGGAGCCTTTGTTTGCCCGGCGTAACTATAGGAGAAAAATTCCGTGTATCTGCCGGTGCTGTGGTAATGCAAAAGATGTCCCAGATAATACCAGTTGTTGGTGGGGATTCCAGCCCAAAAAATTTCTCAAAAACCATAGAATCCCGGCTAAGGTCAAATCTTTTTCAGCAAACTCATTGGCTTAAAATCAAAAATCTCAGTCATGAAAAACCGCAAGAAGGTCTTTCTTATTTTGCGATACAGTTCCATGTCTCAACCAATTGTGAGGCATTGGCATGGAGCCAGTCCAGAGTTTAGGCATCAGCAGATTTAATATCATTCCGAATACGGAAAGAGGCGATTGTAGAATGGATGAGCGCGAGTGAGAGCGTGACGAAGAATACAGAAATTAAACATGTAAACTCCTAAAAGAAATCAAGACTTATTGAAGAAGTGCTATCTCTAATCATTTTGCTATTTGTATCAATTGGGATAAGTAAGTCTTTTACAAGCCTGTGTCCTGACGAAAATTGATATTGAATGAAATACAAAACTTAAAATCAGCGGGAACAAGTGTTTATCCCAATCGCGAGCTTCACCAGGAAAATCCTAATAACGGCTGCAAAATTTGTCAAGATGCTTATCCCCTGGCAGCTTGAAATATGAGAGAGAGTGAGAGTGAGAGAAAAGTTCATTCCGAACTAACACCAAGCTTTGCCTACCAGTCTTCAGTATTCCGAGCATCTATGCCGCAAGGAGACTATGATGCTATACGTGATGATACGCTAAGTCCTTTTTCTACAAATCCTTTAACACCACCTACAGCTACACCGCCCAATGGGTTATTTCAGTCAGTGAAGGACTAGAAGCCGACTAGGTGACTGTAACTCAAAGGTTCAAATTCGAGAGAGTGAGAGAGCAATATAAACCTAGCAACGTCATGGAAATCAAAAATATATGGCAACTCCAGGATTCCCATAAAGGACCTGAAGAATAGTTTGAACCTGGGTGCAACGGTGCGAGTTGAACCGCTGATCGCAAAACAACCCCAAAACTGTGGCATTGGAGCTTTGGTGACTTTTAAGCTGAGCCAGAACAGCTTGACACAAACCATCCTGGTGACGTCTCCGGCAGGGGCAGAACTTTAATTATTCAAACTGATCAGGTCTTGGTCCAAAAAAGTAGGTGGACCCATGAAGCTGTCGGTCCTGGAGATGTGATCTTACTTTGAAAACCGAGTGAAAAACAATTGGCACGAAGAGCAACTCCCAATCACCTATGTGCCATATCGCGAATCCAAAAAGAAGTAAAATGGGAAAGTAGTTTTGACTGGATGGAAAAGTGAGCGATGAGCAAGTATACTATGACGTCAACAGGACTGACGTTGATGATTTTATCCCAGAATCGATTTGGTATTTCTAACCCAATAAAAAGTTTTTTCCTGTAACTAATTCAACATTTATATCCTCACCGAAGAATACTAAATCTCTTATGAAAAAACCCATCCTAGCCCTGCTGTGTGCATTATTTTCAAAATTTCTGGTTTCGCACAAACCAACCCGAGTTATGAATCTTTTTCCGGAAGGAACAATTCTTTCACAGGAGATTCCCTTACCAAAATGATACGCTGAAAAAACATCTTTTGGATATTATCTCCCGGCAAATGTGCTACGGGGAAAGTTCCTCTTAATCGTGTTTATTCCATGGAGGTGGATGGCAGGTAATGAAGTAAAATATTCCGATGTGGGGTTACTGAAAGACGGTTGCTGAAATTCCTAAAAAAGGCGGCTGTATGCCTTGCTTCTATAGATTATAGATTCAGTAACACAGGCTATTTGGCTTGTGTCGCCCAAATGCTAGAACTGCAATGTCGTCAGTTTCCTATTTGGTTGGACAATGCCAAAAAATATGGATTTGAATACAGACCGTATCGCTTTTGAATGGGGAATTCTCAGCAGAGGGCATCTAAGCTTCCATGGGTTGGCTGGCTAATAATAATCAGATAGATGCCCTTTTACCTTGCTGGTTGACGAAGATCGAAAATTTTTGAATTTTAAAGGTGGTGTGATTTCTACGGGCCGCTGATTTAACGCTTTCCCAGGTGCAATTGATGCCAAGTCACACTGAAGGACTCTGAATCGGAGCGGCACCAAAACTGGATAGAACCTTGGACTTAGCAAGATGGCAAGTTCAGTCAGTTATGTGGATGAAAGAATGAACCCACCATTTTTAATTATTCATGGAGAAAAAGAAACGAATTTGGTTTTCCCCCAAGACAATCCCAGTATTGAATTCCCTGGCTTCAGGTAAAGAGGCGTGCCAGAACAAGAACTGATTATTGGTTCCAGACCGCTCTCATTTCGGGCCGATTGTTTGGACGTGACCGAGATTAAGAACAAAGTGATGAGCTTTCTGAGGAGTTTTTAAAAGTAACCCAAAAAAAGCTTCTGAATTCGAAATGATTTCAGAGGCCTTTCTTTTAGAAGAGATTTGGACGGGAAATTATTTGAAAAGACCAAAAATATAAGTCTCTGCCTTTCCAATTTAATTTCTAGGTCTTATGCATTCAGATAACACTAATCAGCCTTAAGCAGTTAGATTTTAGACTTTCCTGAATTGGGTTAAGGGCTGAGGTTCATTTGCCTTTTTTGAAAAAATTATTGAAGTGAGTCACCTCATTCAATCCAAGCGAATAGGCAACATCAGACACATTCCAAGCACTGTGCTTTAGTAAAATTTTTGGCTTCCTGTAAACAAGGCGCTCGGCTAACAAAGTAGAAAGTGGTTTTCCCAGTAATTTTCCTTACGGCCCTATTTAATGATTTACATGGACATTTAGCTATTCGCAAAGTTCCGAAGCCGTTCTAAAGTTTCACTGCGGTGTGTAAGTCAAATCCAACCGAAACTCCGACGCTCGG
>Ga0163217_1084459_pt1 | contig 10027 bp, 2 predicted proteins | sample SynspAceP_FD_185933 | JGI IMG/M metagenome (GOLD analysis project Ga0163217, IMG submission 185933) | Saline lake microbial communities from Ace Lake in Antarctica - Synechococcus sp. Ace-P (PacBio error correction) | ecosystem: Environmental > Aquatic > Non-marine Saline and Alkaline > Saline ...
GGCAATTAGTGTCTTCATTGGCATAGAATAACGCCGACTGAGCGCGAACGAGTCGGAAACAGGCCCAAAACAACTGGACCGATGATTGGACTATTAGAGCAAAAAATGACCTAAATAGAATTGTTCAGTGACTGCAAAGCAGGAAATGAACATAAGACCCTCAGATTGCAAACTCAAGCTATTGACATGATCTGTTCACACCTAACCACCGCAGCATGGTAGTGGCATTAGTATAAATATCTCGCCAACCACGCATGCGGGCGGCGGTTTTTGCCAGCGAAGGCAGACTGAGCGGCAAAAGGCACTTCTAAGAATTTCCAGTGGCAGTTACATTGCCGCGAGATAAGTGCGCTTTTAAATGAACATAGAAACCCAATGACAAGACGCTGGAGTCCGAAGTCGTTGCAGTTGACAGTCTTCAAAGGCCACGAACATTTCAGAAAGAGAAAGGTAAAGTTGGCACCAATATAAGAGCGAAGGTTTCGTGGAGAAACCCAAAAGTTTGTTCAGCTGTGGAATTTTTAACCGCATCGAACCAATAGTCCACAGTAACTTCAGAAAGTGGATGGTAGTCAGTCATTAAGCAAACCGGTATAAGACGGCATAAAAGACCCGCCGAACAGGAGGTTGATTTCGTCGTGCCAACGTACAACCTTGATAACATCATGCTTACACCCCATCACTATCGCGCCCACTGAGACAAATCCGAGGTATGTATAATATCGCCACCAATAGGTATGGTTCCAATTAAGAAGTTAACGATACATGCGAAGTATGCTCCATAGAGACTGGGGCGCCATAATAATTGCGCCATTGTACGTTTAGGCAGTACTTTGTTGGACACCTCTGTTGCCATTAAGACAGCTAACAAACCCGGCGGTTAAACGAATATACAAAAGCCAAAAACCTGAAATTAGGTGGCGGGATTTAAGCTTATTAAATCGCTACACGGTAATCCTCACCCATTTTTATAACAAACCGATGAATCCTCGGCCAATAATGCGAGTTTGGACTGACGAATTACAAGCAAATAGCACAAGAGCATACACGACGAGAATCATCTGATGTAATAACTGCATCAGGTGTTTCATTTACGGCGTGAAGTCCCATTCAGGACTGAACATGCTACGGGGTCGATGAAATATCATAAATATAGCGATCTCCGGCGACATAGAGCTGCATAAATCGAGACCGAACTTTAACTCACAGATCAAGTTTCTTCGATCGTCTATATTAAGTATTCTCCAGCCTGCTGAGTGGTCATCGCGACAGTCTTACTTAACACCATTTTTTTGGTCATTATAAAGATCAAAAGCCTACAGAAGTAATCAGGTTAAGACAAGTGCTATCGCACGAGAGCATATGTGCGACGCTCTCAACAGTAGCTAAGCGTCGCCAGCGGCGGACTCTCCTTCTTCTCACTCGTTAGAAGACAGAGCGGGTAGCCATTCTACCAAAAACATAGTCACAATACCTATTTCCCACAGCAAGGAGTTTCCGAGGTCAACGTAGAGCAAAATTAATTACCAGATTGTAGTACATATTAAGAGCGCATTGAGCGCCCGATTGTATCAGCGCGAAGCAGAGTATGCCACACGAATCATGAGCACACATGCCATAACAGCCATGCACTACAAGGTGCTGTCACCAGCGATTGAAGGCTTGCCATTTGCTCAGTATAACTAGACTAAACACCGTAATCACATTTGATATAACAAACCCTCATTCGTTTGCATTTTGCGTTATCGACACACGAGGCTCAAAAGTCATTAATGAGACCATGAAAGATCGTACACACAGAATTTTCATGCAGTCGAAATCCACTAATATATGGGCCCGGTACTCGTCGCGACCGGGCGACACCGCGCGTGTTTACTCACGACACACTGTTCTATATGGATCACGTCGCTGTTTCAAGTTTCAAGTGCGGCCAGACATCAAGTTTGCTACAGTGCAACGACCGCAAAGAACCAAGTATGTATGATACGCTCTGCAGCATGCTTCGTGAGCACGAGGCTTTGGTGTGTGCGCGAGTAGAACAAATCAGTCTGAAATACTAAGCAAGCACATCGATAGATCGCATTGCGGGTAAAACTCACGCCCAGTGGGTAATTTTTTCAGCCCAACACATGTGCGCTGACAGACCACATGTCTGGCAATGAGCGCTGTGTTTATCCTCAGCGGTATGCGGCTAGCATCACACCAGGAGTGTAGTGCTATCAACTGACGATCAGCCAATTAAATTTCTAATCAGCTAGAAATAATTCCAAGCGACACGTATTGAGACGGCCACGATACACCGATACACAAGCTATGCGCTGCATCTATTAGTTGTAATTATCGACCACCAACAGATCAGCGACTATAGTCGATAAACATGCTAGTGGTCAACATGCTAGGATTTCACTTGAGTGATTTGCGAGCGCGCGAGGACTGTTGAGGTAGGTTCGCCTATACGCCACGATCTAATCAGTGGCATCTTTTGTCATTATACTCGCCACCCTAGACGAAAATATTAAACCGTGACACATCGGTATCGTAGGGCACTCTATGCAAATGGGACAGTCGCAACCATACTTGTGCTAAACGGATTACACGATGAAGCGATCTATCACCAACAGTTCACAGATCCTCAGACGGCAACTATCACGATTTGGAGTTCTACTATAAATAAGTTGAGCAAACCAAAGCCAGAGCTTTACCGATGCCATGCGGTATACGGCGCGAGAGACCACAGCAGCACCACGGCGCAGTCTTTGTGCCATCTGCTCGAACTTCACGTGCACTTATACACAGCCTAGAAGACATCGTCATGTCGACCTAAGCGCTTAGTAAAATGTATTTCAATTAATGTTACAGTCGACAGATTTCACTGAGTTGGTGAGGCTATGCTTGGGCGAGAGCTTCGAGTTAGAGATGTATGAGAGGAGAGTGATCAAAACTCCAAGGCCTCATGCGAAGGATAGATCTTATCTAAGCGCGAGAGGCAGATTAAACATAATCACAGACATCCGCTCCACATCTTTTAAATATAAAGAGAAGTAATAAATAAACACTCTATCGTAAGAGTAGCAATATCGAGCATTGTTAATACTATAAAATCGAAAGCATATCGGGCTTTAATCAGCAAATCTTACAGACACCCTCGAAGGTAACCTAGCACTTGAGATAATAGTAATCAGTTAATGGGCTTGATTGTGTTTAATTTGTACGTATAATATAAACCTAAAAGATGAGGATTTCTAGTGTAAATAGACGGGTGGCTTTTAGACTGGTACTAATACATAGGGCAAAGTAAAGACTTTTTTAATAAAATATACGATCTGGTCGGATAGTGAGAACAAGAAGAGCAAATAGCAATATTCGCCACTTTTTGTACTTTCCAAAAGTTAAATGGACAAACAATCCCCGCCTCCCCCTCTGAGTATTACAAGCGGACACATTGCCTCTTAAATGCTGAATTGTAAATAATAGCAAAATAAAATCGATGGCAGACCGAGCGTGGCAGGGCGGAAACGTCCAACCACCTGCTAGCTGGCCATTTTGGGGAGGGGCATAGCAACCAGTGTTGATAGATGAAAGAATTAAGAATCTGACACTTTATATTGCGCGATGATATGATTGATGGTAAATGTTCGCTGTTAGCCCTGCGGCGAAATTTGCAGTACTTAGAATCGCGACCATTCCATACAAAACTTTCCCAAACGGGCCAAATCACGAATGACGCGTGAAAAATATCGGCTACAATCTTTCTACTTATGCATGACAAAAATAACAGATACCCTACTCATCAGATTGAAGTGCCAAACCATTTAGTTATCATTTTTACAATCGGTTAAGTAGATTTTTCTGCAGGAAAATATCCGCGGGCATAAAATAAATAGGTAGTTTCACCTTTTCTTTTATGTCCCCATGAAAGCTTCAGTATAATTGAGCAAGTTTTAGGGTGTTAATTCCAGCATCACATTCCGAGACTCCATAGTCTTATCTGGTGTCTCAATGAACTTGTTTAATGATAGTCTTGGATCTGTTAAATATTGTGGGTTTTATGACCTCAATCAACAAAAAGTTAGAACCCAAAGACATAGTACACCCCAGCGACACACTTGATGTAACATCAAGTAGACATGAACATTATCTCTACAATATTAAGATACAGTCGCAGGATACAATATCATCTTGCGAAATTGAACCCTCACTTGTAATACATACATACTATCAGAGTATCCGTATATATTAGCGCATTTTTGTACACAATAAGTCGTAACAGGAGAATATGAGAATTGTTTTGTGTCTGGCAAAATACCATTCTTTGATATTTTGTGAAAAAGTCATAAATACATTTTAACGGGTGTGATTTAATTAGTGTTGAACATATATGGTCCGCGAGTGCCGCGATCATCTGCTTTAATGAAGTTGGAGTCTTTATAAGAGCTCGAGATACAAGTCGATCAAACTTAATTAGGCCAATCAAGCAGGTGCTAATGACACACGATATGTGCATAAACAAGAGGTTTGAGTTCACAGTCTTTATTGACGCATCGTGTGGTAATTACAGAAGAGTAAATACTAATTAAAAATTCTCATTAAACCTTAGAACACGCAAGTAAATAGGCCATGATGGGTATACGGGCCCAAGCCAAGTTTGTAGTCCCCCTTTAAGTCCACAATGAAAACTTTTCTAGGTCGCTACCTTAATCTATGAACAGAATGACAAGAGCGGTGCCAATTGGCGACGCCTAAAAACACGCCAGTCTCTTCATGCAATATTGATTGTAATAAACCAGACAAGAACGAGCGTTAGACCATCATATACCGCAGGGACATATTCAAAAACACACAGCATTGTTGTCTTTGGAGAAATTCGGTTCGTACCGGACAGTATACACCCCGATTAAATAAAACCCAGCGTACTCCTGAGCCATGGCAATAGCGTCAATAGGCCAGGCCGTGCGCGTCTTGCTCAGAGTACGTCCCTGTAAAACAAATCAGAGCCAAAGAGCGAGAGCGAGAGTTGTTGTTAGTGCGTCTATTTATATGGAAATGCACACGCAATGGGCGCCTGGTTTATTCAATAATCAAAGATAATGCAGAAAGTGAAGAAATAAATTGAGCATACGATAGTCACACTTACCTGTAGGTTCTTTGACTTGCACGAGAAAATATTCATATTGAAAGATATGATCATGAGAAATTACAACAAATCCTGCGTGACTTATCCTAAATCGCAGTGACCTTGTGTTAGGCCATACCATTGTTAAAGCCTAACTACAACTTCATTAGCAGTGGGGCCCTTACAAGATAATATCAAATACAATCTAAACCAACTCAGCATGTGATATAAATAAACGGCAATATATGGTAAGATATATGACACATTATTTTCGAGTTAGCACCAACTTTTATGTAAAAGGAACGTCTAGTACAATAGAACTGAAAACGCGCGATTTTTAGTCATGAATAGCAAGTATCTACTTGCAAGCTCTTACAATCACTTACCATCGCACAATAGTTTACTCCTGATTAGTCCTCAAAAGAAGGAGTAAAGTCAGTTAAAAATTAATGAAACCCTATAAGAAAGATGACCCTAAGACAATCCCCTATCTGAGCGATGCGTATGGGTAACCGATTTTCCAGGCTGTGAGTTGGAATATAGGCGGGAGTATATAAATATAATTAAAGACGCAACTCAGGTTCGATGTGTGCTATCTTCTCCCTTCCGCCGACCCGCTATACCATATTCCGGGAATACAGATCTTTGTTCGCCTATAGAATTACGTACCCAAAAGCTCCAAAGAGATGAGTAAGCACACAACATATAAATAGTTAAATAATTGGCGTAACATGATTTCTGAACTGGATGGGCGAGATTCTCTTTCGAAAATACTAACACGTGGGAAAATCAAATTTATTAGCTCTCTCATGAGAAGCTGTATACGCACTTGCATGCAGCCATAAGACTAGAGTAATACTACTGACTTGAACTAGGAGATATAGGACTAGATATATCTTAAAACAGCTACTAAGCTTTCTTCCTTCATTTCTCTGCTTATACTGTCGCACGCACTAGATGACACTTGCGCGAGAGGTGCTGTTTTCTTCTAACTAGCATATACAAAACTACGACAGAGATTTGCCGTGAATTAGGAGGTATCCGCTGCGAACTAGATGGTGGACGTACAAAAGGCAACATGGGCTGCTGTATAGGTTACTATTTCACGACTCCAGAACGCGTAAAGTTCTGGTTTATCTACATTCTGATTGGAGTGCCAATCTAGATAAGCCAAGAAAGTCGTGTGTTGCTATAGATAGAGAATCGTGCCAGCTCATACACATTTAGGTTTAGGGTACTGAGATGAATCAATACCTAAGCGCACCTCTTCACACTCGACAAAATCCATGCGATATTACTATTAGGTGTTTAGTTCGTTGGCGATGTTCGAGCACCCTGCGTGATGTGCGCGAGAAAAAGCGAAACCAGTCAGAAGGAGGCTTGAATGCATAAACTGATCGCGAAGCTGTAGAGCCGTAATCATAAGACCCCAAATGTATATCGATCCCTATGAAGCTTTTATAACAATAGGACTCGCAAGCTCATTAGGATGCGGTAGAGGTGGGACGTTTCGCTAGGCGGCGCGTGGACTTACTGTGGTGCTTTTGACAACATAAACTGGAAGTGAATTACCACCGGCCATTGGCACTATATACGAGATCATAGGTTATCAGGCAAAAGCAGTACCAAATGTTGAGGATTTGCGAGTCGTAGATTTTTATTCATAAATGCGTATTAGAGCGACATCTATGCGTATTAGTGGGTACAGTGCCGAAAGTGACTACTACTACTTGTTTTTGGCCTGATGCTAGGTTATTGCACAGCTGAAGACGGATGACTTAAACCAATTCGTAATGACACGTGTGAGCCAGCTCAGTATGTCGTCACTTGGTCCCCCTATTACGGGCTCATTATATAGTTACTAGTGCATGACCCGACCTGAGGTAACAGATTTAGATGGAATAATAATAGTGCCCCCTTAACTTTAGCCGTTCCTTAATTAACGTATAATATGGGTGTTATATAAAACTAAGCTTCGCTGGGTAGATATAGCCACCTAAGAAAATGTTGGGTTTCGCTTTTGGTGAAACGCTGCCAGTGATTGGCTAGAATCACCTTGCTGACTAACTATTTGTAAACTTTCCGCCATTGTCACGATCGCCTGGAATTTAGAGGTAAATATTTAATTCGTTTGACATTCATAACGTTACTATGCATTCATAAGAAGACGGGCGCTAAACTAATCCCAGAGGACCAGTGCGCATGCGTGTGCATGAAAATTGATGGAATCTAATAAAATGGCTGGTTATAGTGGCTCGGTCCGGATCTGAAAAATCGCACCATATGTCCGATGGAGATATAATCTTAATATTCAGCGCGTATCGCGCCCTGGCTGATATTGTAGCGGGGGTGCATTATTAAACTCATGTTTTCGGATGATTGCTAACAATGCTGGAGATCGCAATGTAGTTAAGCTGCTGATAACAGTAAATGGTCGATTGAGCAACTTCCAATGTACTGCTCTTTAACGCACTATGTTGACTTCAAACCAATGGGTTCTTAATATTTTAATACCATCTTTAGTATAAATCAATTAGGTGGGGTGTAACTCGGGAGGTTGTGACGCGTCGCGATCATAGGGCTTGCAAACCTGGTCGTATTCCGCATTTAGAGCCATATTAATGACTGACAATCAAAACCACTCCCTATATGAAAGGTGTCACTAAGTTTGGCCTAAGTGGAAGCGTTGAAGAAGTGGCCATGTAGTGCTATGTAGTGCCGATGTCAAAGATGCTTTGCCCGCTCAGATTGCCGCAAAAACCGCCGCCTGAGGGTGGGTTGCGGATATTTCTAATGCCAAACTAATGTTGCACGCCAGTTGTCATTCGTAACCCACAATACACGACCAAAGTCGATCAATCCAAATTAATAATGAGCTATCTGAACACAAGATATCAATCTGGTTGCCCGCAACAAACAGGATGCCGCTGATGCCTAAAATAGACATTAACTTCTGGTCAAGTCCAGCAGATCGCCGGGACACTATGATTAGCAAGTGCAGGTAAGCGTCACCCGTCCAGTAATACGTTGGCAGAAGGTGAGTCAAATGTGTCAACTCTCTAGACACACGTGCTCACAAGTCGGAAGTATTGCACTGGGGTTCTAATTGACTAATAGAATGCCAATACGTTTCTGTCTGGGTACACAACGTGAGGAGCTGCGACACAAATCTCACAATATGAATGAAGTTTTAATGCGCTGTAAAGAACCCCACTATCACGGTCAGTAGATGCTAGTAACTGGCTGTGGAGTCTCAGATGAGTAGGACCTGACTGAGTCCCGAGCTATGAGGTACCTTGTTCGAGCGTCGTGAAACGGTAAAAGGGCATTACGAGCTATACTACCGATGCGCCAGATCTATACTGGGTGTATACCGTTTTTACACACAATGCAAATCTGTATTGATAGTTATCAGTACAAGGACCGTGCCATTTTAGTTGAACTCAACAAATGGACTCGGTGCCATTCCGCGCCGGTAAACATTTTTTTGCTCGCAAGAGTCGGACGAGAACTATACCTATCACAGAATGGGACGAAGCTTTCAAGTATGCCGTCAGCTGGATATGCGCAATATAATCATCTGATGTGCGACATTATGTGTCGAAGCATTGACCACGAAGGAGTAATACGTAAGTCCCTGCTGCCATAGCTGGATTGGTACAGTCACTGATGCTCGTAAGCCTGATCAGCGCGTAAAACATGGAATGAGCATCATTGGCCTTTCGAGCGTGTGTATAAAGACGGTGGTCGAATTTCAAAATTTATTACGAGATGGGTGCCGAAAGAGGTGGGTCCGCCTAGGCTAATCTAAACAAGCTGGTCGACGATTCAGTGTCTTCAAGCTTGGCCACTATCGTCTCTCGGACAAGGTACATCATCAATTATCTCCAATTAGAGGCTATTGAATACCACATGGACGTGCGAGGGCAGACTACTGTTGGCCCAGGAATATGACGATCTAATGTATCTCAGGTGAAATGTAAGCAGTCACTAACTGCACGATGGGGCAGGCTACAATAACAGCCTTGGACTGCTATGACCTGCACCCTGGCAGCCGTACTCGAATGTATCTGCGACTATATTGCTGAAGCTGGCACACGATTGTGGCGAGATACACTCGGTAGACCCTCAGGTGACGTTGGTCTACGAGTGTGAGCGAGCCTTGACTTGGGTCCACTTATTCACGCGTCCTTTTTTGACATTCAGCGTTAAGGCGTGGCACATTCTTAGTCGTACTTAGCTGACACACAAGAGTCGATTTTATATCTCCAACCACTGGCGATAGTTGGACTCGCCCGACAAGCTTTCGAGGATACAGTCGTCGTTAAAGCTCGATAAAGGCAGCTATCGACGCACAGCATATGGTGGTACTGTCACAGAAATTAACGCAACTATTACATTTAGCAGCGATCGAATCTCGGTCAATAGATGATTCTATCAAGCTACGCTCGGTTATTTCTCAAAAAACACCTGAGAGCCATGCCGCTATTAGAGCTACGGTTACATCAGTGGCCTTTTGTGACACGAAATCACCCACCACAGACGTCAAGAAGGTGCTATTTAGGCTGAAGTACCTATACTGAGGCGGTGACGTGACAAAACAGCTCGTAGACATGACGCACTTAAAATATCGCGCCTGCCAAGGAATCACGACAAGCTAACACAGAGTCATTATAGTCTTCGATGAGAGTAATAGTGAAGGTTCTGCTCGAAGAAATTCTAGGGCTCTAGATGAACGGCGGAACTGGCAAGGTGCCCTGTCTGAACCTACCCATGACGCTGACGTACATAGCAACAAGAGTGCATTGACTGAAGCTTACATCATTTTCAACCTGAGTGACCGTGTCTTAAAGTCCTCATACTGCACGAAATATCGTCAGGTATATATACAATATCTGCGTGCTCTACAAGCGC
>Ga0163217_1028229_pt1 | contig 10026 bp, 7 predicted proteins | sample SynspAceP_FD_185933 | JGI IMG/M metagenome (GOLD analysis project Ga0163217, IMG submission 185933) | Saline lake microbial communities from Ace Lake in Antarctica - Synechococcus sp. Ace-P (PacBio error correction) | ecosystem: Environmental > Aquatic > Non-marine Saline and Alkaline > Saline ...
AGTAATTTTATATCTTGGCCTTCTCTACTCTCATCTAATGTTATTTAAAACTCTCAATTAAATTAGTGTAATTTTTTCTATAAACCTCACGGTATCAGGGAAGTATATCATGATAGATCAATGCCGTTAAACATGGTTTAATCTGATGTGTCAAAAATTTATTCTCTGGTCCAGGGCACATTGGTTTCCCTTTAACGAATTCATTAACTGGATTCCCATTCTGGTGTATCACCTAATGATGACCCTGGTCATAGCTTTCTCTACTTTTTCGGGTCTGGCGAGGTTCCTCTGGCTTATTCAAAGGTTTTTCTGGAGGGTGGGGTTTTTAAAACAACCAATACGTGACCAATTAATTCTTCTATCTGTCTCAATTTGGGGGGTTTCACGCAGCCCTTTAGTTTCGCAATTCCACACTCTTGGGACGTGAAAGTGCGTCCAATTACGTGTTAATACTAGGTAGTAAATATTGGAAGCTGGCGCTAAGTCAACCTGTTTTTAGGGGCAGCAGTATTTTTTGGCTCGTGGATGCAAAATATCAAGATAAAGCACTTCTATACACACACTTTTGCATCGGTACCACTTCAAATATTCCTAATTGGAGGTTGGGAGAAAGGTCATATCTAAAAATGATTGTAACCAATATTTAGACCTTCATTTGACTTTTAGCTCTGTAGTTTCTCCCTTACCAACATAAGTAGAAACATCTGGTCGGGTTTTTATTTTGGAAGGACTTTTTCAATAGCTAATACCCCGCCGTTCGGTAAAGCATTCCAAGGTTTCTTAAATATTCATTCGCTTGAAGTCCGATAGTAATCGGGTCCATATAGCCAACAAGCATTACTCTTTCTTCTCGATATATGGTTTTTAAACGTCGTCTAACAATCAGTATGTCTTTATCTTCTTGTATTTTCTGAAGGTCAATTTAGGAAGTGAATCTTCCTCAATATTGAGATTTAATTTAAGATATGGTTTTTTTGAAATATTTACGTTTTGAAACGGGTAACAATATTCGCGAAGTTGTTTTATAGCTCTGTAAGTGATTATACATTTCGTGAATATGTATAAAGTAAACTCCGATCACATGTAATTATCCTTTTCACACAAAAACTCCATTACCTGAAACCACGAAATTGTCTTGATGAAGGCTGTCATTTATATTTTTTCAATCACCCGTAATTGTTATATAAGCTTCGATGCAGATTAGCTGTTAAAAACCAATACACCTATTCCAAACATAAGCACTAAATATTTGATAATTTGAATGCAATCTATTATTAAGATAATATTTATTCAAGAATACATAAACAAGAAGGCTGTTTGCAAATAAAGGATGCCTTTCATTTTTTCCACTCTCCATAAGTCTATAACTTCTAAGTCTAACTCTCAGTAAGGAATTCCGCCATCAAACGTAGAAGAAGCAATGGTAATAGTCACTGGTTGTTCTCTTGAAAATATGAGAAAGTATTTCTTTCACTATTATTTATTGTTGCTTAATAATCAAAAACTGAAAGATATCTAATACTAGTCAAAATCTAGACTGCTAACTATAAACAGCTCCAAATTTCTTTTTCAAAACCAGAGCTCTAATTTCATTTTCTAAAGATTCACCTCTCTGAAGCATCAACAGAGGTGAAACCATCAATTGTCATTTGCTCTTCAATTTTGGAATAAATCTGATTCATCTCGTTCTAAATTCCACTTACTGATTATTTAACGTTCAGAATCTGAAACGGTACCAACTGGCTCAATTTTTCAGCGGGGAAGAAATGGAACCCAGTAGATGTTTACTCCGGTTTTCAGGTATCACATTTCATTATAGCACTTATAGCAAGAATATCAGCATCAATTGCACCCTTCCACTCCAAATATATTTCCCAAGAAGTAATATGATTGAGAAAACCACCTCATCTTGATGAAGCAGGTAATACTAACATCTATAAATAGAATGGTGCATATAATGGTTTTTTAATCTGCAAAGTTTCGACCAAACTGGATGTTAACCCCTATTGCTGAAACAATTACACGACTTTACCAATTCGTTTTTCGCCCGAATCAGAGGGATCTTGTTATTTAATAAAAGGAATATTGAATCCACCTGGGAAGTTGGATGGGTTTATTTAATAATATAGTTAAACACTCTGGATTTGGAATTCGAAGACTTCCAGTATCCTCTTTTTTCAAAAAAAGATGAAAGATAGGTATGATAACTCTGAAGGTTTCTCTCTTTTCTATATGATTTTAAAAGAGGAATAATTCACTGAATCCCCTCAAAGTTTCCCACATTATAGCTGTCTAAAACTCATTATAATTCTGAATTTCATTCTCTGTGAGTGGAAAAAAGATCATACGTTTTACCTTCTTGTACACAGTTTTAGCAAATTACTGAAGGCACAAACTCAGAACTTCATTACACCGTTAAATGATCGCAATCATATCTGATATATCACGGTAGTTTCAAATTTTCAATTCATCTTCGTAAAATGTGCAATCATTTTACCTAGGCCAAGCATTACCTGTGTAAGAAATGAGAGAACTGGTTGACGTCGATTTCTTTTCCCAAATGTATCTCCGGTTTTCTGGGCAACATCAATTAAATAAAATCATTATGGCAGTAAATGTCATCTCTTCTAATAACACTTTCCCTATTGATTCGGAACCTATTTTATCAGAATCTGCATCAAAGTTGAAAAGTTTTTGAAGACAGCTTCCAGAAAGAGAATATTGATCATTAGAGTAACCTGAGAACTCTAATGACAAACGAAATTGATTATGCAATTTTGAACATTCCATTGTTTTGACAGTGACTGAAAGAGTCACAGGAAGTCCACACCAATCATATTAGTTGAGACTCAACCAGTATAACGGTATTGAACCTCAATTTCCCAAATTTATGAATGTAGGATCCTATTAGTGCGGTTTTCATTTTCCGAATGTCTAGGTGAAACTTGAGATTGTTGCTATGCGCTTTATAACAAACAAATCGCTTATCTCATATGAGCACCTCTAATAATTTGATATAGCATCTTCATCGTTATGATAGTAATTACAGAATAGGAATTTCTAATTTCACAATTCTTCTTAGTAATTTGACTGTGTCCAACTTATCGTAATTGAAATTGAGCTTCTCATTGTAAACTGTATAATAAAGCGATCATTCTTCTTTTGAAGAACTCGATAGAATTTTTACTATCTTCTTTAGCTGCTCATAGCAGGGACCTTGACCTCCATTCTACTCATACTAAGTACTATTACAAGTATGATGCGTTTATGATGGAGTTGCTATTTGCAGAAACCCGCCATCAGGTGGTAAATAAGGGGCGCGCTAATCATACAATTGCCAGCAGGCAATTGCTAATAATCTCACAATAAAGTAGATATCTTTTAATCCTTATCTGCGAAGGTAAGTTTTTGAAGCCATTAAAGAAAGCTAGAGGTTGAAAACTTATTTTTGTTGGGCTTACCAGGTTAAAAGGTGTATAATTGAGCGAAAGCCAAGGAGAAATCGCACTTAAAAAAGCGGCTTAAAAAATCATTTTGGCAAAAAAATGTTTTAGTTATTGATAACGAAGGACTTTTGGATATCTCTGCCATTTGAAATATGGTAATATTCAAAAAGCGATCTAATCCATCATGCAACTGTACTCCTTCATAATACATACTTTTTTTGCATTGTCCATTTTATGGGATGTTCATCTACTCAAAGAACAAAAGTTGGATAAAACTATTCCTGAAGAGTCTACTTTTTTTATCGTCCGCTAAATCAGGGGTTGAATCTTACGATATTAGATCAAACAGAATATCGCTCATTCTGATGATTAACGCAAACAAGCTTTTAACAGATTTAGACGTAAGTCCGATGTAAAATTACTTGAATTTTTAAAAGCATTGGGTTTTCCATATGAATCTACCCTCATCACAATTTTGTGATTGCAAGAAACATTTAGAATTAAAACTTGGCTTCAAGTTTTAGCACACTTTTGAAGCAAAATAACTAACATTTTCAGGAATATTAATTCACGAAGTTTCTATTCGGAAGTAAAAGTTTTTTGCGCCAGTTATCAACATCGAGCCGAGCTATAGAATTCACTGACGTGCATACTTGGAAAAGGTAAATAATGAATATTTCTGGAAAGGAACTAGCCCGTCACTTATAGTAAACTCGACACACTTGATCATATTGATACAGCATTTCTTGCCAAATGTTACTAATCGGTCCATCAAATAGGATGTCTTTCGAGTATATAAACCGTAATTCTACTTAACTCCTCTTCTGAAGTCATCCATGCGTTTGGACTCATGGTGTTCTCGATCTAAGACACTACTCGAATCTGTTTTAATTCAAGGATTTCTTCAGAAAAATTACCCATTATGTCTAGATGTTTCATAGCAAAGGTAATAGCAGCGGGTTTGGAATAATTTTAGGCTAGGATCCACAATCTTTCTACCTCTCTGAAAGAATAATAAACCCCCCTAGATTCTCTTTTAGAAAGATACAGATCCTTTAGGAAAGTTTAGCTTTATGCTGTAGAATCAAGAATTTGCTGTTGGTTTACATTTCCAGAAATCTGGTTCTATTAGCTTTGGTGAATATTCTTTTCAATGAGAAAATACAAGTTTTAAATGCTTTAGAAAGTATAATAACAGACTTTGAAGACAATAGGCTTTGGGTTAAGAAAGCAGAAATTCTTCCTAGTTACATCCTAATAGTGAAGTACTAGCAAAGTTAATTGGTTGAACTTACTACCAATTTGCGATTTCTATCTCTCATTTGCAAGAGATTGTAGCTGTTATTTCTAAGAGGAAAGGCTTATCTGATAAGTGTAGCTTCAAGTCAAATCGGCGACGGGTTATTTATTATGAATGGACTACTCGGCTACTCGGATGAATATGCCTAGCCGATTCTAAGTGGCTTTTATTGGGTCACATTCAAAATGATCATGAAATTATTGAGCCTTATTTGAATGCCAGAAATTCATCTATTGCATTAATTGTACTATGATATAACCAAATGAGCTTTTTCTAGAATTTAATATTTCTAATGTCCATCAATTTTTAACTTGTAAATCTATTGTTGAGGAAGGGTCTACTCAACTTACGATGACTAATGGGTTTTGCCAATTAATGAGAAGAGTTATCAGGTAAAACCTGTTTATCCAATCTTGGTAGGTATTCTACAGAAGGAAATTATTTTTCTACCGCAAGCTGGGAAGTTAGAGCTCTAGCTTTGACGGAACTGTTTAATTACTGCGACAACAAATGGAGCAAGATTCAGTTGTCGTCCTGTTTTATACGATTGGAATGTGAAATGGGCACTATTATATCTTCTTGTGCGGGAACTAAAGTTTTTGCAATGGAGATGAAGCGGTCTTTATTAACATCAATTTCACCGAGATTGGTGAAACGAATAAGCGCCGTAAGTAGTTACAGATGTTCTTAGAAATGGAAATTGCCTGATCATAATTGCTCGGTAAACAGAAGCTTCAAGGTAGTAGACTGGAAGAGGTAAAATGTTCGTGATGCCTCAAATTCACAATACTCAATTGTTCTACCAAACCAACCTTTACACAAGTTGATGAACATGTCTATTTGGGCATACTCTACAAATATTTACATAGTGGTTAAGAATGGCGGTGTTCGACAGGGTATACCAACTTTACTAACGCTTAGTTTTACAAGCTCACATAATATTTTATGAAGATCAGATTTTGGTTCAGACTTATCCGATGTTTATGTATACTCGATTGTAAAAAAGCCTAGCTTTAAAGACTGCTTTGGCTTAGCAATCACAAATGGACTCTATACAATCAATCTTTACTACCTACAAATAGATCAGCTATAAGCTTCTCAGTAGAACCAAATTTATTATTAAGAGATAGTACCAATTTTTATCCGCTCTGATTATATATGACACGGCGCTAATGGTTCGGATTTCTGTATTTTAATAAAGACGGAGAACTCAAAAGTTATCATAGCTTAAGTCAAGCCTTCATCTACACATATATCTCACAAATTATTCGATTTGAACGGTGATGAGATATGAAATTGTATGCGCTTGCTGAATCGGACGTCTATTGCTTGGGAAATATTGACAGATCAAAGAATCTTCATATTCGATTCTGAATGAAGTATGCCCTCTATTGGGATTTGAATGGTGATGACAAAAAGACTAATCGCTCAAACTAGGAGAAGGGCTACGTTGTTGGAACTATAATAAATAGATGAATACTACATTATATTTCTAATACTTTTCACATTTCACATATTATTAAGGGCAACTCAAGCAAGATCAAAAATTTTCATGACTACTTATCTACTGAAAATCTTGGAAAGAAATTACGGACTTTAAATTATTATTTAAAGGGTTCACAATTTTGTAATTTCGAAGGGAGAAATCAAATGCATAATTGCCCAAAATGGAACTGGCAAATCTTCTCAGCTTCTTAAGATCTAGCTGGTGAAGAAACTCCAGATGTTGGAGATAGTAATGATTCGGATGGATTGTATTAGCCTGCCTGAGCAAGAGCTCCCTTTAGATGAGCAATTACGATAAAGAAATTCAATCACTACATGGCGATAATGAAATGGTTCGGATTGCTCGAGAATATGAAAAAGCCGTTGATGCACAAGCTGAAAACTATAATGATTGGACTCAAGGCTTTTGATAAAGCACTTGCCAAAATGATGCTGCAATGCTTGGGTTGAGCATCGACTTCACAAATCCTTGGCATTTAAATATCCATGCTAGACCAATCCAAGTCCCTTTTTTCTTCCCTGCTGGTGGCCAACGTAATCGTATTTGCATTAGGCATTACTTTACTTGAATGAACCTATCTTTAATTCTTGAGAGCCAACGAATCACCTTGAAAATGTGATATGATTTGAGTGTTAGAAGCCTACTAACTAGAGTTAAATGACACTTCTAATGGTACTCATGAATCGTATTTCCTAGATCGAGTATGGTATTATATCTCGAAATTGAATAATGGGCAGCTTTAATACCATAAAGGGAATTAATGAATATTTTCCTTCAAAAAAAGCTGAAAGAGAGAAGTTTATGCTATCGAAGTTGCAAAGCTCGGTAAACTTGGCTAAAAAAGAATTAGAATGGATGCGCCGGCAAACCTAGAAGCTCGACCACTAAGTCAAGTTCAAGAATGATGCTTTTAATGAAACGGAAAAGAAAGCCAACTCAGGAAAGTTAAGCAAGAAATTTAAGCTGATGAAGTATTTCAAGAATGGTGGACAAGTTCTTGAATTGAAATGTAAAAGAGAATTACGGCGATTTTTTTAGTCATCTTGGATAAGTTTGACTCCTTTAATAAGAGAGAAAAATTGAATTATGTAAAATGGAGTTGGGAAAAGGTACTTTTCCTAAAATTGTAGCGGAAGAAGAAAAGCAGATCAGGTGAGGTTTTAAAAAGGTCAAACATCATTTTACGGACTTATAAGCAACGGGATTAATTCAGACGAAAAAGAACAGTGTTATTGATGTAATAAAGAAGTGCTGAAGTTATTGACTTTCGAATGGGAGACACTATTTTCAGCGTCTCACTTCTAGAGCATTTTTAATGTTCCGATTCAAAAGTGCAAATACACCCTGTTGCTAAATTAAGTGGTGTGAAAAACGTCGACTCGATAATGAGGTCTTTATCAAAATCCTAATTTCTTGATTTTAAATGAGCCAACAAATGATTTGATCTTATTACTTGACAAGCTAGAAAGCTTTGGCAGACTTGGCGGATGTTTAATAATTGTTTCCCATGATCGATGATTTCAATGGAAACCTTGTCGATCTATTTTGTGTTTGAAGGACATGGGCGTTATCTAACGATTTAACGTCACCTATCAAGAGTAACAAAGACGAGGTTGATGCTATAACATTGAGCCAAAACGCATTCGAGAAAGGAATCAAAAAAGAACAGAGAAAAAAGCTCAATTAATGCAACTAAGAAAAAAAAAAAATAAAGACTTTTCTTTTTTTCAATGGGGGAAAGAAGGAATACAAAAAATTGGAAGGTGAGATTGAGAAATTTGAGCTTCAAAAAAACTGAAGTAAGAATCTCAATTAAGCTCGAAAGTGATTACGAAAAACTCTAGAACTTCCTAGAATATGGCCAGATGAAAGCTTTATATTGAAGAGAAAGAACTTAGATGGTTAGAGTTGGCTTGAGAAGGTTAAAACGAAAATTGGATTATAAAATCTAAGACTAGATTCTGATTTTATTTCTTTGGAAAATCATCCTTTTGCTAACATATTATTGAACCTTTTTCAACACGTTTTTTAGTGTTTTATTTGATAAGTTATTTGAGGGTTTATGTGAAATCTAGTACGGATCTGAGAATTTTCTAAGATGTTAAGAACAGGAGATGCTGAGCTTCGCTTGATACTAGTGTCAAAAAGGGATTGCGGCAAAAATGGATATGAGTAGTTCTTATGATAGCGGGTATCAAATTCGAGGGGTTTTTGTGCTCAAAGTTGTTGGAGTTTATACTTGATTTAGAGCATAAAATTGAGCCTGTCGAATATTTTCGTAGATGAAATAAGGATTTATACGACCCAGATCTTAAATGAAAGGTAAGAAAGGGTTAATAAATACATCTTTATATCTCATAAATGAGAATTTGCCAGAAGTTGAAAATATATACTTGCGTTCCGCTTCAACTTGTTCCGGTATTAATCCTAAATTCGAATCAATTCTCTTTGTGCCTATGATTTTGGGAATGAGGTTAAAGGTCATGTAAGTCTACAAAATCTTGATAAAGAACAGCTTTTAGCGATTGCAGATGTAGCCTTATTAAACCTTGCTAGTGTGGGTACTGCACTTGTAACAATGCAAGTCTTTTTAAATGAAACTGGAGCTTCGAAATGCAGAATGTAGCCGTAATTAATAGCGTTCAACAAGGCCCTTGTGCTGAATGGATAGGAAGGTTATTTACAACTTGTGGCGATAAAATTAGCAATCTATTTAATGTAAAATTCTGTAACGTAAGTATCATTCTGATTACGAAGCGAATAAGAATTACTTTGAATACATTTTGAAAGACGTGTTCGTATTACCCAGACAAGAAAAATAGACTGCTTTCGCCGAAGTTGATAGATTGATAAAAAACTCTGCTTAATGAATACCAACTTAAAAGTAAAGTAGCTAAAATTTGTAGGGTGAACAAAGCATATTCCGGGAACCTGAACTACAAAATCAGCTCTATTGTTTCCTAATTTAGGTTGAGCAGTTAAAAGGCTATGTAAGTTCTGGCAAATAGTGGAATCGAAAATGCTTTTTTATAAATCGATTGTTCGTCTGTTAAGTACTCTTGCCAATAGTAAAACATGAGTGTGGCACTAGAAAATGCCCGGCTGTTTTAATGAAACTGAACAACGAAAATGCCGACTTGCTGTAATAATAGTGTACAAGAAGGCCTTGGATGCATGTATCAAGGTATTTACGACTTTGTGGTGAAAAGTCGGGATCTTTTTGATCCAACCAGTTTCCTTATGATATTTTGATATGAAAGTGAATGGCAAATCTATTAATTTTATTACGAAGAAAGGTGAACGTCACTATCCCGGCCAAGAAAGATGATGAATTAGTAAGAACTAATTATTAAACGGCGGAAACTAGTTTACATTAATGAGAATCTGGCATAGAATTGGAAATTAACCAGTCCATCATCCAGAAGTGTGCCGCGAACAGAATTTCCAAATCTGTTCTTTGTATCATTAATGGTTGGTGAATGTTTTCGAGCTAGTAAGTCTTGTCAGAATATCGATATGGAATTTGCCTTAAGCGAATCGGATGTTCGACACTAAGTACTCTTAGCAAAAGATGGTAGTGTGGCTTTAGAAAATGCTCGATTATTCAATGAAACCGTGAGCAGCGAAATGCAGAAACTCGCTGTAATAAATAGTGTACAACAAGGCCTTGGGCGGAAATTGGTATCAAGGATTTAGACCTTGTTGGGTGGAACGTATCGAGAATTATTTGATGCACAAGTAAATGGAGATTATTCTTTCGACTCCAGAAAAAA
>Ga0163217_1052354_pt1 | contig 10026 bp, 9 predicted proteins | sample SynspAceP_FD_185933 | JGI IMG/M metagenome (GOLD analysis project Ga0163217, IMG submission 185933) | Saline lake microbial communities from Ace Lake in Antarctica - Synechococcus sp. Ace-P (PacBio error correction) | ecosystem: Environmental > Aquatic > Non-marine Saline and Alkaline > Saline ...
ATGGGTGCTCCCCTGGCCCCGGATGGTCGGGACATGAAGGCAGGGCCGGCGGAATCTCAGCTGGCTGCTCCGCTGACTGGCGCGGCCCTGGCAGCCGACTGACCCGTTTCGCGCTGCCGAGCCGGCCTTAGTCGCCTCATGCCGCCGTGGTGAATGCGGCCCAGCGAACGCGCCTCGCCCGCTGGCAGATCCTGGCCCGGCCAGCCGAGCAGCTCACTTGCTGCTGCGCCGCGAGCTGGTGCTGGCAACTGGGTGGGGCTGAGCAGAGCTGGATCTGGTACTGGGAACGCAATCGACACGGGCTGAAGGACTACTAGTCGATGGTCAATGCACGGGCGGCCACAGCTCGCTTAAAAACAACGAACGGCAGCACAACGACGGCTACGGCTACACTGAGTGATGCCGTTCAGTGGGCGAGTGTCGGCTGGTCTGCGTGTTCCAGAGCTCTGATCCGCCTTGCAGTGCAGATGCGAGGCAGGACGCAGAGCCTGGAGCGTCCGCTGCTGCTGTGTACGCGCAGGACAAAACGCTTGGGGCGGAGTGGGTTCCTGTTCAGCGGTGAGTGCGGCGAGCGGCACGTATGCGAAACCCACTTGAACCCGAGAGCGCCCTGGACTTCCTGCTGACCCGTCATGCCCACCCACGGCCTGTGGTGAGGACGCGCGCGCGGAGGTGCTCTGGGCGACGCCCGAGCAGCGCGAGAGGAATGGGCAGAGATTGCGGCGCGCTGCCTGTGCAGCTCTCTGCAACTCAGTGCGCTGACAAGCCCAGCAGGCTGAGGTGAGACCGGGTGGCGGCACCGAAGCCACGCATTCAGGTGCTAAGTCCTTTCGGCGAAGCTGGTTTACCAGGAACGTGCCGAATGCATGAAGCTTGCCGGCGCCGCTCGGATCGGTTCCGGTGAACCAGGCCGAGATCGCAGCGTGTATCCAGAGCGGGCGATGCATGTCAACGCCGGAATCGAGCTGGCTGGTGCCAAAGAGCTTTGCTGCATGCTCGGCCCGTGCTTCAGTGTGGATTGGTGAGGACTGAGGAAGCCGGCGGGAAGCCTGCCGACCACGGAGGCGCCGGGCTGGACTCGTCGCTGATTTCAGACTGGCGTGCGCAGCTCTGCGCTGAAATGCCTCCTATTTGATGCCCCGTCAGCAGCGTGGATAGTTGGCTGATCAGGCGATCCGCGCGCTAGCCTACACCCCTGACCGCGCGTGGCAGAACGCGCTGATGCGAGAGGCGGCGAATTGAGCTGTTGAAGCTGCGGGCGAGGAGGTCTGAAGCCCGTGGTGTGATGGTCTCAGGCGCTGGCAACGGGTTCGGCCGCGCGAGCAGCAGGGCTGCTGTGGCCCGCCGGGTGGGTAATGATGAGACCCCAGAATCAGGATCTGCAGATGGCCGGCCAGCAAGGCTGAGAGCCGTGATTCTGGACGGAAGCAAGATCGAGGGCAGGGTACCCTGAGCTAAGGCTGGGCTTCAAAATCGGTCTCTGCTGATTGGCCTCTCCGGTTGGTTTGCGGTAACTTTTGCGTACAAACGGGTCCGATCAGGGCTTCTCAGTCTGAGATTCCTTGGATCCTTTGGTATATTGGATCGAGGCGCGTTCGACCTGCGACTAGTGCTTCCCAAAGCACCCGCCGCTACCAAGCTGCGCCAACGCCCCGGCCTTAACTCTGAAGGCTGACTGGCGCCCTAGCCAAGCAATTGCTCGCAGAGGGCCAGGCCCGCTCTGCGCAAGCGCTCCCCTCGACGCGGCCCTGGCCCAAGGACCGGCCACACCATCGGACCGCAGAAGGCATCTGGCTGGAGGGCAGAGCATGGTTGCGAATGTCACAGTCCCTGGAGCGGCAGCGGGAAGGCAGCCCCAGCCAGCCGCAATCAGCGATCGATCAGCGGCTTGTAGCGGGGCGGTCTCGAGCCAATTGCCAAGGTTTCCATTCATCGGTGGTACTCAGCGCTGGATCCAGGCTGGTCCTGCCATCGCTCCCGTGCGTCGGTGCCGGTGGAGCACCCACGCCACAGCGGCCGTCAGGCAGTGGCTGAATCGACAGGCGCTGCCAACGCGTCGCCGCTGGGGGAATCAGCGAATGCAACAGCTGAAATGGCAGGCGCGCGGCGCAGGGCGGCTTCGGTCCCTCGAAGCGCAGCAGCAATTGCTGCGGGGCACGTCTGAATGTGGCGATCGCTCAAGCGCCTGACCCAAGGGCAGATCGGCTCGGCACCTGGCGTCAGAGGGGATGTCAGCTCCAGCCCATACAGCGACGCCTGCGGGATGGGCCAAAGGGTGCCGCTGAGCAGCAACCAATTGACAACAAGCGATTGCTCACCGAGGGCGCCAAAACAGCTGCCACTGTCCCCATAGTCGGCTGTCGCTCCAGGCCGACGCACCCAAAACACCGTAATGCTGTCGAATTCAGGCCGCGGGCCGTGGCATTAGCCCGCGCAGACGCCCATCGCTGCCTGCGCAGCCTCGATAAGAAGAAAGCCTCTGTCAGGGGGGCGCTGACTTTGAGCTGAAAAAATTTTCCTCTGCTACGAAGCGGCGGCCGACTCGTTCCCGGCCAGGGCTCAAATCCAGCCGCCAGTTTTCCAGGGGTCTCAAGCAGCGGCAGCGGCTCGAGGCCGCTGATGTAACAAGGGGGCCCATGGTCAAAGCCGGCCAACAATCGATCAACGCGGCTGCGGCGGGTTGCGCAGCGGCCACCGGGGCCACGCCCCGCCTTCCCAGAGGCTGATCTCCCCGTCGACCGTTGTGGCGGAGGCCGGATGCCAATGCGCACCGAGACCCCGCCCACCAATCAACCGCCACATGGTCCAACCGTGTTTGATCAGTGCATCAAGCCCCGGCCAGTGGAGATTACGCGTCGCCAGTACACCGACGGGGAGGTCTCACCTCGACGCCTATGCCGATTGTGCTCCACAACCTACCTGGTCTTTGCCACCAATTAAGGGCTGCTTCCCAGGCGCTTCCATCGGATTCGAAATGGTCACAAGCACGGGTGGGGCGAGCATATGCTGATACCACCAGATCGGTGAGGCGGCGGCCGAAGCTTTCGTTCAAAACAGACCTGAACGACTGAAAAGAAAGAGGACGCCTGGGGTTGTATCTGAAAGCATTTCCCAATTGTGGTGACTGGTTGCCAGGCTGCTGACTGCACCACTTTGATCAGACGGTGTTGTTCGTTACCTCCGTCAACCCCGCGTTACATCAACACAGCGATGCATCCGATTTCGACACGGGCGCCCTTCGGCCAGGGCGCGTACCTGAACGCACGGCCCGTGCCCGGCGAGAACCATCGGCTCCGAAGCCTTTTCAGCATAAGATCTTTGTTCACCGCGGCGAGAAATCGGCCAGAATCCGCCGAAACACGTGGTGCGCAACCACCTGCTGGCGCATGCACCTGCCGGCCCGCCAGCACCCGCTGCGAGGTTGGCCAGTCACTTGCCTGGTTTCACTTCCCACAACTCCGTCCCCAACCATGCCCCCACGTCGCCCGGTCCAGCGCCCGATCTGAACCGGAGCAGAACAGCAGCGGCTCCTGCCTTCACCGCCTGGATTAAGGGACCGACCGGGCGGGCCGCGCCTGTGGTTGATCCGCCTCGGACAGAAGCCAAGGCATGGCAAGGGATGATGGGAATCACGACCTACGGTGTTACGGCTGCAGACCGACCGCGACATCGCCCTTGAATTCTTTCCCCCGATTGCCAGCCCATTCCTCCAGTTTCGCTGTTGCGCCTCAATGTCGGATCTCTGCGGCGCGTCACGGCAACGTCCCTGGCACGCTACGGGCAATCGCCTGCTGGGCGACTGGATCCTCAAAGGCATGTCACTTCAACCTGCGCCCCGGCGAACTGGTTGGCTGCCCCTGGGGCTCGGGCTGCGGCAAAACCACCCTGCTCCGCCTGAATCGCACGGTTTTTGAGTGCCCCAGCCCGCGGCCCGAATCCTGATTCAGGGCACCGGAATGGACCGGGAGCCAGCGCTGGGTCCCGAGCCGGAGCGGCGCGGCGTTGGCATGGCTTCCAGGATTATACGCCCCTCTCCCCCATCTCGACGACCTGGCCGCAACACCTGTTTCGGCCTGCGGCCAATGCGCCAAGGACCGCAGCCGGGCGACCCCGGGGCTGCTGACTGCTGCTCGACTCCAAGGGCCTGGAGCATCGCTTTCCGCACGAGCTCTCAGGAGGCCAGGCGACAGCGGTGGCCCTGGCCCGTGCCCTGGCGCCAGGCCCTTGGCGTTGTATGCTCGATGAGCCCCTTCTCACAACCTCGATGTGAAGGTGCGCCTGCGCCTAGCCGCGGACAGCTCAACGGTGTGCTGAGAACCGCTGCGGGGCCAGCGGGTGATCGTGACCCACGATCCCGAAGAGGCCCTGGCGATTGTGGACGGGTGGCGGTGGAATGGAGGCGGGTCGCAATCCAACAGTGCGCCAGCCCGCTTGAGTTGGTGAACTGAAACCGGCCAGTTGCTTTTGTTGGGCGCTTTCGGTCTGCCAACGCAACCATGAGCTGCCAGGCCCGTTGGCAGGGCGAGCGGCTGCTCACCCCGCTGGCTGGCTGGAGCCGCAGCCCGGCCCACTCCAGGCCGCAACGGGCAGAATGGCTGAATCCAGCGATCCTGGAGGTTTGCTCGATCCCCACATGGGCGGAGTTAAGTGACGACCCCAAGCGAGGCAATGCCCTGGGTGACGGGCCGGGAACCTGCTCGCCGAATCGGTTACTTCAGGTCAACCTCAGCCTCCGGTCAAGGCGCCCGATCCAGTTTGCGGCCTGTAGCGCTTGCAGCTGGATCAAGTTTCAGCCAGGCCAGCGCTCAGGCTTGACGGGGCGCGCCTCCGCAACAACTTGATGCCTCCCGGCCAAGCCCTGCCCTGCTTCCTTATCCCCGCCACAGGGCACTCACTCAGAACTCAACGAGCGTCCGCCAGATTTGCGCTCAGGGCGATCCGCGAACCAACCTGAGGCCCGCCGGCAATTTGCCTAGCGAGCCCAATCTGGCCCAATAGCTTCAAGCTGCCACTATCCTTCTGGCGCCGGCCGCCGCCTGCTTGGTTCTGGGCCCTGCAGAAACAGGCTTGGTCGGCAGCGCTCCAGGCGATCGTGCTGCGGGGGCCAATGGTCGAGCGCGGCACGGCCCGGCCCGCTCTTGGTGATTCCCACCTCACCCTCCCGCCCGTCCTCGTCGGCCCTGCTGGCGCGCCGCTGTGGCGCGACGCGGCGCACCAGCGCAGGTTTGGCCGGCGTGTGGTAAACTCGTGGGGCGCACCCAGACGCCGGGTGTCGGCGGGGGGGGCAGGGACAAGGCTCTGCACGGGCGCTTCTGCTCGGGGCAACTGAGCCTCAAACAAGCGCCACGCCGCAGCCACCGGCGTAAACAAAAGACGTGGTCGCCGCAGAACACAGTTCCGCAACGCTACCGCTAACCCGCCACGGGCACGGCCGGAGGGAACATAGCGGTTACGGCCATCCGCCAAGTAGAGTGAGAGCACCGGATAGCAGGGACGCCAATAAGGCGCGGGCGATGTAAAGCCGGGGCCACGATATACCGGAGCACCCTCCGGAGCACGTAGCCACAACCTTGATGTGCGACCCGTCGCAAAGGGACTACCGCCCTACTCGCGTTGAAGCGATCCGGGATCCTGATAGGGGATCGGCGCTCGCGTCGGCGGCGGCGGCGATCACCTGGCGCCAGGCACCATTCGCCAGCAGCCCCGGGTGGCCGCACGCTGTGGTGATGGGTCCCTGCAAGCACCGCTTCGAGTTCCAGCCGCGCGCTGCGCAGCCACCCGAATCACGCCCGGGCCGCCCACCGCCGATCCACCACCACCGCCCGAGCGGCTGTTGTGCAGCACGAAACACGTAGTTGTCGCTGAGCACAGAATCAAGGCCACTCCACCGCCACGTCCCACACCGCCACATCAGCGCCCGCTCGCTTCCGGTTGGGCCCATCGTTAAGTCCAGATTGCGGTAGTTCCATGATTCACCGTCGGCTCTGGCCAAGGGGCCCTGCCCAGGATTCCGTGCGGCCGCTTTGCTGCTGCCGGTCTGGTTAATCAGCACCCTGCCTTGGATGACTGACACGCCAACGTGAGGGCCAGTCCCTGCGAGCAAGGCCCGGGCCCTGCTGGTGCGCAATGCGATGTTGCCCGTGTAGTGGCCGAACGGCCAGGCCCAGCTCGGCAATCGTCGTGACGGATGGCTGCGTGAGCACTCAGTTGCCCGTGGCCGCCCCCTGCTCGACCTCGGTTTCGGAGGTTTGTCGCATGGCGGTGGCCGTCAAGGGCCAGCAGGGCTACCGACCGCGCCGTACGATCTGCCGGCCCCACTGCCGGGTGGCCAAGCAAAATTTGTGCGCTGCGCCGAAGTTTTCTTTGACCAAGCTCGATCTGCCGGTGGAGCGATTCCAGCTCACGGAATCGGTGGGAACTCGGTCCCGATCACCGGCATTGTCCGAGGCGATCGTCGATCTTGTGGCCAACAGGCCGGCACCTGCGTGACAACGGCCTGGGGGCGATCGAAGACCTGTTCACCAGCGACGGCCCCCTGATCGGGTCACCCGAATCGCCCTGCGCCCTCGATCAAGGGGAAGCGCAGTCGATTGTGAGCGGAATTGCTGCACCATTCAAAGCTGGCCAAGCCCTGCGGGGGTGGCCTGAATGGCCAGGCTTGATCGGTCGCCCTGCAGCGGCAGCTGCCCTATACCTGGGTCGCGAACCGTCGCGCCGCCCTGCCTGCTCACCCCTGCTTGCTGCTGATTCCGTGGGCCCTTGTCCTCCGCCATTCAAGCCCTGCTGGTGGGTCAGGCGAATCTCGTGTTGCGCCGGGAACCGCACCGCTCGGTTGCTTACGGTCTGGCAGCCCCGAGGCGATGCGTCCTGCTGGTGTTCCTGCTGCTGGGTGGCCCCGTGTTGTTCTAGGCACCTCGCTCTCCAGGGGTCCAGAGGCTAACAGCGGTGCAGGCCGGTGGGAACAGCGGCTGAACGGCCCGGATCCGCATACGACCTGTTTCCGCCACGCCATGGACTCTCGCTCCGCTTCCACGACCGAACCCCGCGTGGGCATAAGCTCTCACCCCGCCCTCACCAGTGATGTCGATTGCCGCTTGCTGATAGTGCGCGGCAGCGTTGGGTCGGGGTGTTTGGCCGATCTGGTAACCCTGTTGGTGATCGCCATCACATAGCTCACGATATCGAGTGCTCGGCTCGGGTTGCTGCCTGGGTGATCCAGATCCCGTGGTGGTTGTCGATTCTTTGGCTGCGGGCTCGCTACCCTTCCGCAAGGCCAACTACGCGTGCGGGAGGAGCTCAGCCAGCTCAACAGCCCGACCTGCAGGACAACCTCCAGGGGTCTGGAGGTGGTGCAGATGTTCCGGCGGGAGAGACACCAATGCCACAGCGTCTTCTCCGTCACCACCGATGGCCTACCGCAAAGCGTGGGAGGCACGATTTATTCTACGACAGCTCCATTTTCGCCCTCCTGGAAATGGGTGTCCCTGACGGCCGTGGCCGTGTGCTGCTTCGGTTGGCTGATGGTTACCCACGGGGAGCGATGGTTTGACACCCTCACCACCTTACACCGTCTCCCAGCGGCTGTTTGATCCGCTGCGAACCAGTTGGCGGGAACGCTTCACCCAGAATCCAGGGCGTCTCACGGCCGTCGAGCGAATCGTGCGAGCTCTCGAAGAACCGATTGAGGTCAAGCGACCTGCCGAGTCCAGCGCAGCCTTGCCTGCCTCAATTCCGGCCGGAGCGCTTCCAGCGCCGGAGAGGTGATCCTTCGAAACAACCGCGCTCTCGTTTTGCCTACCGCCTCCGATGATTCCGAATACTGAAGCGACCTGAGTTTTCAGAATCGCGCCTGGTGACCCATCGTGGCCTTAGTCGGCCCCCCACCGCGGCTGGTAAAACCACCGGGTGATCCGCCTGCTTCTGCCGCCTGTACGGACCGCAACAGGGGGGGATCCTGCCTCGACTGGCATCGATCATCCCCATTGCCGATTGCCCCACCCTGCGCCAGGCGCACTTGGTGGTGGTTCTGCAGGACAGCCTTTCTGTTCAAAGCGCAATGTTGCCGACAACCCTGCGCCTCGATGGCGCCATCGACACCAAGTGGCCTCAGCTGGCGCTTTGTCGCGACTGGGGCCCTTGAGGGCTGCTGCGCCGGCTCCTCGATGGCCTGGCCACGGAACTGCGGGAGCGCGCGGCAATCTTTCTCCGAGAACGGCAGTGTGTCGGTGGCCCGGTCCCATCTCCAATCCCTCGGTGCTGTGATGGGATGAGGCCGACCGCCTGTCTCATCCCTCCACCGAGGCCCCTGCAGGCGCGACCCGACAGGTGCTCAAGGCCCGCACGTCGATCGGAATGCCCACCGCCCTGCCACTGTGAGCGCGCTGATCGCATCCTGGTGCTGCGCAAGGGCCGGCTGATTGAGCAAGGCCCACTCAGCAATACGGCCGGCAGGGTGGGCCTTATGCCAGTGTTGGTCGGAACTTCAGGAGCGGGGATTGAGTACGGGCTCTCGGAGAGCGTGGGGAAGCCGCAGCGGCGCATCCCTGGTTCTGCCGCCCACGATCCGTTTTTCCCAGCAGGCGTCGATCAGGGCGGCCAGCTGGCGGGGCTCTCGCGCATCGAGCATGCCGCAACCGGTCGGGACCGCCAGCTCATCTGGTCGCTATGGCCTCCCCCCCGGGGCCTCCCCCAAAAACGGGGTGGGCGCACGTAGCCGTGGGGCTCCATCAAACCTGTCACGCTGCCGGCCATCCAAGAGCTCGGCACCTGAAGGGCGGCGGTGAGGCCTGGAATCTCGCGTACGGCCGCCCCGGGCTGGTGCTGCAGGGCCAGCAGCCCCAGGCGAGGCAACGGCGATCAGCGATATGGACATGCGATCGAGGCGGTTCCCGGCCAGCCGCCAGCCAGCCTGGCCGGAAGCGCAAACAGGGGGGGCGGCGCCCCCCTGCCCGCAGCCGGGCGAAGGCCCGTGGCTGGTAGACCCCTCCGCCGACGCCGATCTGGATCACCCCAAGCATGTGGTCCCAGAGCAGGGGAAGCGGTCAAAATGCAGCGCCAGGCTTGCCACCGAGCTCAGCATATTGTGGCCCCACCAGCACGACGGTCTGTCTCTGCGAGACTGCTTCCAGCTGTGCTATGGCCAACCAGCGACGTCGCCGTAGCTGGCTGCGAGGACTTTGGCTGCACAGGCCCCGGGAGTGGGTTTCTCTGAGCGACCGAACCTGGTGCGCCGCTATGATCGGTTAGCGCCCTCCACCCGCCAGCCGGGTGGCCAGTTCCTTCCAGCAATGCGAGATGCTCTTTAAGCTGCGGAAGAGACTCCCCAAAGCCATGCACAGCAGATCAACGAGGGGGTCGCCGGTGTTTGCCATGCTGGATCCCCTCTCAGCGGTATTTGGTTGCCCTTCCCCAGCCTGCAACCGGCCGCGGCCCCGAGGATCCGGGCGGACTCGTGCCACTTTGCGTTCGCCGCGCCTCTCTGGTTTGCGAAATTCCAACCGACTTCCTTGGCCAGTGCCTTTACGGTCTCCCAGTTCCGGGTCCTTGCCCCACGCCCAACCTCCGAAGGCTTTCAGCTCGTCTGAAGCCAATGGAAAGAGGGAGATTGATACTGGCTCGATCCACTCGAGAGGCTCTGCGCATGCCGCTCCGGTTGAAGCACGCGGCCTCCTGCGCACCGCGTGCGACAGAGGCTCGCTGTGCAGCACGCTTGCTGCGGTGGTGGGCTCTGGGCGGCACGATCCACGCCGCCGAAGCTTGGTGGGCTTTTGCCCCGCTGCACCGGCGACGGAGGTGTGTTGGAGGCCACGGTCTATCGGGCATGTGCGGTCCACCCACCTACCAGCGCGGCGGGCTGGGCAAGGAGCTGATGGTTTCTCGCTGCCGCAGCACGCTGCGGCATGATGGAGGTGGAGCGCGTCAACCCCTGTTTTCGCTGACCCCACGATCGTATGATACCCAGGCTTCACCCAAAGCTGCAGGGTTGAACATGCTGGCAGCCCCTCAAACCGACAGCTGCGAGCCTTT
>Ga0163217_1070401_pt1 | contig 10026 bp, 6 predicted proteins | sample SynspAceP_FD_185933 | JGI IMG/M metagenome (GOLD analysis project Ga0163217, IMG submission 185933) | Saline lake microbial communities from Ace Lake in Antarctica - Synechococcus sp. Ace-P (PacBio error correction) | ecosystem: Environmental > Aquatic > Non-marine Saline and Alkaline > Saline ...
CCACTTTCTTATGTTATGTCCACACCGGGCTCAGCGCTCGACATGCTGCCGCTGCCCAGGATCACTCGGGGCACGCCCGGGTTCATCGGATTGGGACTGCTTCCGACCGGGATCTGCCGGGCTTCGGTCACCAGAAGATCGATCAAGTGGGCTTTCAAACAATGCCCCAGTGGCATATCCCACGCTGCACTGGCCTGGGTGTGACCATTTTGCGAACAGCCGACTGTTTCGGGCCCATTCAGTAATAATAGGAAGCGCTTAGCCGATATGCGATAACTTAACCGCACGCCGGACTATCAACCAAACCCAGTGGCGCACCCGCGGTGCAAATACGGCGCCATGTATTAACCGCCGACTTCAGCTTTTAACTGGTGAAGGGACATTCAAGCTCAGACAGGGCCGCATCTGTATGCCAGCGTGTATCAAACGCTCACGCCGGGCTGGTTCCAGCACAGTTGACACCCGGTTTCGCCCAAGCGGCCATCGGTCATCCTCCGGCGCTATATGCAATACAGAGCATACATGTCACGAGAGTCAGGTTGGATGTAAACTCTGTATCCCTGTCAGCGCCGCTTACACTAGACACTTCAAAACTGACATATGTCCAAGGCACAGTCTCTTTATGATAGCACGTTATGTTATGAGATGCTCGAGTGACCCAGTTGGAGTCACGGAAAAGTTTGCGATAAATTTAGTCATTGCCTTAAGCGTTTCCTGTTCCTCCACTTGCTATAGTCCCGTGTAACTGACCGTGCCGACGTTTTTATATTTGGAGATGCTGTTTCACCTATTTAATTTTTTAGATCCTCCTTTGCCAGGACGGTATCGGCCTCCAAAGATGGTGGCCTAGGGTTAGAGGCAACACGGCATTGCAAGAGCAAAGTATTGATTTAACCGTATTAGTTCAGTGGAATCAAGCAAAGGAATTGACCGTAAAAAGGTAGTATAAGATGTTACCACTCAGAGAACTTACGTGGACAGAAATCGTTAGAAAGTAAAGCAAGTTGGATAATGATTGCAATGGTGATGTACAACTCGTTAACGGGCGTTATCGGAACAGAATGGGGAGACACAAAACTGTATTATTCGTGAAGGTGACATTTACCGTTAATGCGACCACTATACGCGCAGTTTTGAACCACTACGAAAGCCGGTGCCGCAGACCTGTAACCTCCACGTGCTGATTGATGTGGTTGGGTCCGGTTATTCCGGGTGCGGATCGCGTGCGGCAGACAATCTAAAGTAAGGTTGTTTTAAGAGCAATATAGCAGCAACAAGTCTATCGTAATAATGTTAACCCGGACGGGCTTGGGTCAAATCGGCAGTGGCGACATGTCAAGATACGGTATTAACCAATATATGACTGAAGGTTCTGGCTGGGACAAAAGCGGAAAACAGGTGAGTTAATTGGTCAAAAACTGGGTTCAAAGATCTTTGACACCAGCGGCCATAGGTGATAGTACCCAACATGAATCGGTTTCCACACGGAGTAGTGTCGCACAGGCTTCCCAACTTCGTTTAGGGGTAGGGGTATTGAGCTCGGTAACAAGAGAGACGCTATTCGCTAGCGAATTAGTAGCCACAACTGCTATATTCGAAAGCGGTGGTGTAAGTGGGGTCCTGAAGTAATGCTAACTTAGGATTATATATTATAGGGTTTTTAGTATTACGTAGGTAATAAGTCGATGAACAGGAAAACAACCGAACATTAAGCTAATTGTTTCAGTTGAATCTTTCAGTGTGTTCCCGATTTCGATAAATGTTATAAATGCTGTGTAACCCAGAGTCGACACTTATTGAGTTAAATAACACACCGTCAGTAAGCAACGGTTTTTGCTCTGTATATAGTAATAGTAAACTACTAATTGATATTTAATTCTACACACGAATTTGAAGTAGTTAGTCCGATAACTATAAGCATCGTTGTTTTGTTCTCACTGTTTTTTTTCCAAATGGTGAGCTCACATAGAATCAAACGAACTCTTATATATATATACGTAGGAAAATGAAATGATGAAGCAATTCAAACTCATAAGGTTTTCAACTAAAGCGCAGTATTGTTAATCCCTGGTGCAGCGGGTTTGGCTCAAGCCCTGAAACCGTAACAGTACCTGCACTGGCAAACGGTTGATAATGACCAAGATCAGATTTTACTTTTACACAGGTTTTCATTAGATTTTCGGTACAATCCGCTGCAATCTGCTGATAATTCCCAGCGGTACTACTTGCTTTGGTTTGAACTATATGCCCGTGCCCATCCAGCAAGTGCAACTACCGGCAGACAATTTTGGTAGCTGGGCAGGCGGCTGCAGCTGTAGCTCACTGTGCTGGGTATGCTGGGTGACCTTCGGTGGGGGCAAAGTGGTGGTGGTATACAAATGGCTCGTCGACTCATTTGCAGTGTCGGGTAGGCGCCATTCACGATGTGTTTAAAAGTAACAAGTTCCAACTACAGCATTAAAATTATGACTTTGACTCTGGCCTGCTACGGTTCAAATAGTTCCCAATTACTCTGAATTTCACTGTTTAATTAACCTATACCAGCGTCAGTTCTTTTGACCTCAGGTGTAGGTAACATAGCCGCTAATGCAAACGAAATATTGCTTTAAGTGTATATATCATTAATTACTGACCACTAGCACTGCAACTTAAGCCTAAGATATTACTAGCTTTGATGTTTGGTAGCTTATTAAAAAGTTTTTTGGTAAGTTTTTACCCAAAACTAAACGCATATATGCTTTAGCCAAATTTAATCGTTTGGTTGGGGCCTTCATGTTTTGTAAACACCTCCTCTGTATTATTGGTACAATTTTTTGATATATATAAATAGCAAATACGCCGAAATTTTGACAGATTTCGAATCTATATAGGGAAATTGCGGTACGAGCCAATCCGCCTGAATACGTTAGTAAACGGTACAAATTACAAGAGCAGGAAGAGCATTTCGCACCGGCCATATTTATATAATCGAAAATCTGGGCGACGAGACCAGGTGTCTAAATCCTTTCACAGAACTGCCCCTTATGCAACGATATATTCTACGCTACTCCGTATTATTCTAACTTACGCCTATGAGCCCGTAACAACAATTACTATTAGCGCAAGATAGGATTAGTGCAGTTACTTTGGGGAGTTGCAATGCAAGTGGCGTGACAGTGAAGCATTAAATGCAGGGGGTTTTACAACTTTCGGGCTTTAGGAGGGGGTGGTAGTATTGGGGACGCCCTCTACATATGGAGATGTTAATCAGATTCACCAGATTAGATATTAGTTTTAAAGGGTTAAATTATCAAAAATTTCGGGTTCTTTTATTTTGAAATGCTGCTTTTGCCGTTTATTTTTACTTATTTTTCATCCCATTTCGTCGCTGACTGCAAGTGGTTATTTGTGATTTATCCTTGTCAGGAGTCTTTCCGATGAGTCAAAGCGCAGTGCACAAGTCACCTTTAACAAATACATCAAATAAGACGACCTAACTATCGAAACTTGGATTGGCAATTAGAGAAAAAAGCCAGACTGACGGCGTAAGTTATATTGATTTACGGAGTAATGACCGGAGGCCAAGATGGCTTTTCCACATGCGGAGCTCCCCATGTCTTGCGTATTCAACACACCTCGGCAAAGTAAACCTCAAAAGCGGGCGTTGAACGACCAAGGTAAGTGAAAAAATTGACCTTCGGCGCGTTCAGACGCAAGAGGAGTCTAGATGGAGGGGAGAATCATCGTTCTCACCTTTTATTTAAGGCTAATCCTCCTAGCAAGAGAGAGTGAGCAAAGGACCGAACTAGTACTGACGAGATAGTCTTTTGCGGAGTTTGCGATATCCAAGTAAACTGTGCAGCAAGGTAAATTTTGACGTTCTTCAAGTAACAATTGGAATGGGGCACATCAATATCTTCGTATAATCTTTGAAAAAATACTGGCAGGTCAGTGTTTGCTAAATTACTAGACAAGGACAGTATAACTGTACTAAGCGGCGATTAAGTGCATTTTTGGGACTCGACTGGAGGTGAAGAGGTTTGGTGATTTGCAAAGTTAAGCTGATTTTAATTGTTTGGCCTGAAACTAACTCTATAATATTCCACTAATATGGGCAGATGCTAAATTTGTTCTTCACACTGACGGTACAGTATTTAAGATTTTTTAGAAGGTGTCAGGCAATTTGATGATATTAACTTTGTAAATAAAGAGCGTCAGTATCAAAGTAATCAAATTTGTAATTGAAAATAAGCATTAACTTTAGATTGAAGTAAATTAATGAAATATTAATGATAGAATAAGTTTTAGTATAACCATTACTTGTCTTATATAAATTTTCTTATTTGGCTAAGCTCCCTTTTTGTATGTTGAGTATTGTGAATGAATTTACTGTGGCAATTGTGCCTATTTTGAATTAAATGTCCGCCGAGGGTGACTCGTGGTGATGATTGAGAAAACCCTACAAGTCATAAAGAAAAGTATGAATGAATCATGAACAAAAAAACAGAATAAGCTTATTCAAAATGTAAAAGTATAAGTGCAACAAATTGAACCACAAAAATGCCAGTAACCCTAAATATCGAAATCAAATATCGCAAACAGAAATTCGGCATTCCTCATTTATCGAGATACCTTGAATCTGAAATCAGTTAAGGTCGTTTTGGCGCCACTGCCGGAGAAGAGCTGACTCTTTGGTATCACTTTTGGGTCGATAATTCAAATTAGGCGCGACGTTTGCAGCAATAGTAAGTCACAACGGGTTTTTTAAAGGGGCTATAGACGGAATTTTGTTTCGCAAAATTCAGAATTTTTATCCAAAGATGTCGATGGTGGAATAATGTGTGGGCTGAGGGGCAATAATTTGTGGCGATGTGAATAAGTTTTTGCTACTTTGTAAGTGCGTGCCGAAACTAACCTTTGTGGCCCAATTATTAACAACGAGAGTAATGTCATTTCCAGTGAGCAGTATTAATTGAAGATGAATATTTATTGTGAACTTGGGTTGACGCTTGCGTTGAACAATGGGTTTGCTTTTGAACGCTAAGGTTTGATGAGCACGCGGCTTAGTAAATTTATATGACTAGCGACATCCCTTTTTCAATAGAAAAAGACAATACTACTGCCGAAATCGAAAACGGTGATTACACGGAGGGCAAATTTAGCGATTCATTGTTCTAACCTTGACAACATTCACAACCAACTTTATTCAGTGCCGTTGTGGATGCCCAAGTTTCAAACACGGGTTTTTCGGCAAAGAATCCAAGAATGCTAATGCTTATTCTATTTTATCAATAAGCACGAGAAATGCCGCCATACGTATTCAAGCAACTCTATCTGAAACGGAATACGATAAATAATCATTTGAAAAGTGATGCCAGAATTGTGACCTTTGATCACGGCCAGTACCATTGCACAGCAGATTTACTTGGTCATTTGCATAGACGGAATACTTTTGCGATGTTACATCCACCCAGTTAATATTGGTCTGGGGTTACTTCAAGTCCCTTGGTCCTCGAGGTTTAGCATGTAGATTGCAGCTAACGACCGCTAGATTGATAAACCGACAGGTCATTTAAGAAAGTGGGTGCAAATTCTAGTAAAGGATAATGCGGATGTGAGTTGTTATCGAAATGGAGCTACTTATTCGATACGCACGACTGATGTATAGTATTGGTCGCTATGAATTTTATGATATTGAGTTAAGTTACGGTTATAACGTTTTGAGTGGTGTTTTAATGGACCTCAAGGACAATTGAACCGCGTACGGAAACATATAGATGTAGAGAAATTAACTTGTAATCGCAAGGTCAGGGGATTTTGGCGTTTTCCGTGGTAGATATAAATCATTCATTATTTGGCGAGGCGATTCGACATCAAGACTAAATCCGTACTAAGGCTGTTCCCGTTTTTTAATTAAACTGTGTCAATGAATTAATGGTGTAAATGACTATGGTTGTCGTTATGGGAGTTGTCGGAGCATTGCTGTTATCCTGAAGAAGTGAAATGGACTGAGGCTTAATAACGCTTCGGTCTAATATCAACACGAGGCGTCAAGCGGCTCTTACTTAATAGATATATTCTGCAATCAGAACAGAACGACAAGCGCAGTATGTTGCAGAGTTTTAAGAAACAATTAGGCTTAATGTTGCTTAGATGTCTCATATCGTGAAGAAAAGTATTTAACGCCGCAACAATTGGATGCGTACGAAATACACTCCCAAATTTTAGTATTTGATTTAATGAACAATACTCGTGGTGCGTTTTTTCTGGGGCATTATTTTGATCGGTTCAAGTCTCCAGTTAAGTTATGACAAATAGTTGACGCAAACCGAAATTTTGTGAAAATGGCAAACAAATTGGAGGCATCTTGAAATGCGATTTGGATAAATATCTCGATGGGGTGGTCTCACTAGATAGAGTCTTAAATATGGTTGAGGTCAACTGCAACGAGGAGGAGCTAGGTAAGGTGTGCTTGATTTAATATGTCTCACTTGGCTCACCCTTGCTTATACGGCTCCGAATGGTAAGGTTCTTCACTCGATAGTTTCTAACTATCAATAGAGCCTGTTGCCAAGGAGTTTTTATTCATTTGGCCACTACCCGATCCTTGATATTCAGCCAATTAACAATAACTTGAAATCTGAACTTAGGTATATACCTATGATCGGTGGCTGTAGTAAAAATGATACCTACAACTCAGTTGGAGTTGGAGGTCGGCGCATTCAATTTGCTTCTTAGCGGGAAACGCGGGTTACGAACCGTAATGACAATGGAGGTTAATTTTATCCTTGAGAATGGGGTTAGGGTACGAACCAAATACCGATACTTTTTTCACAACATCTGGAACGTCGACTTGGTGATCTGGTGCAGTGTTAGTGAGAATGTTTGAGGATGAAAATTTAGACAAACTTACAACGAAGGTGGAAACTGTTCTACAAGATGTAAACGTCAAAGCGTACAGCTTTAGGGAAAGAGAATACGACATATGAATGGAGTTGCTGTCCTAACCTGCCTTACCCAGCCCACTGAAACGAGCTGGCAGACATCACCGATAATTGGATGATGCAATTTTCCTGTATAACGTCCTAGCATAGAGATGGTTGCCTTGCCAACGGGTTTGGCCATTGCTGCCGCCGTGGTCTATTCAACAATCACTATACCTGTGGTAAAGGTGGTGAATTAGATGGTTCAGATCTTATGCTGATATGCAGAGCGTGATGTGGAGCAGAGGGCACCTTCATTCCGCTTGAATTTAGTTGATGCAAATGGTGATTTATTGCGAAGCGAACCCCGCAGTGAGAAGTAAATGACGGTTATTATCTTTTGCAAACATACTTCAGTGACAATCAAAATTTGTAGACTGTTCCGGGTTTGCATAGTAGGAACGGAGATTGCCAGAAGCGTTTAAAGAAGTGAGAATAATCTTAATCGTGGAGACCTTAATTACCGACGTTGATTAGTCCTTAAGGCAGTTGAAAAACTGCAATGGTTATATAGCAAAAAATTTGGTTTTTCCATCTATTCGGGAATTACTAAGGATAGTACTAGCAATCTCCTGGAGTAGAAAGCAGTCGCCCCCTATAGTTTTTTTCGATTGACTGTTTTTCATTAAGACAAAACAGTCAGAATCGCTATATTCTTGGTCTTAAGTATAATGAGGGTCAGGGTAAAGAATGCTAAAAAATTCAATGGAGGCGCCTATTTGCAAGAAACTCACAGCTCAGCAAAGTAGATTAGTGTTAGGGAACAATGTAGATTTTGGAGTATTAAGGGATTTATATGGCACAAATTAAAATAAGTTTCATTATAGTACTAGTTTTAGTAAATGGCGGGATTATCTGGATTGCAGATAGTTTTTAGAATCGGCAAGATTATCCCCACCAAGATTGCAAATAAGTTGACAACTAAAACAAAAGGAGGAGTTGATATCTATTTTAGATACTATCAAGAGCATAGAGGCACGTCATTGCACAATGGGAAAAGTAGTCAAGGAAGCTATAAATCGAACTTTGGCAATTGAGAATGAATTAAAAATGTTGATAGAGCAATTGAACAAACTTGAGACAGAAAGTAAAGTTGATGAATCGACAAGCTGCAAAGACTAGAACAGAAAGAGTACAGCCTAAAGTCTGACACATTGCTGTTGATAGCCAATCCCTAAAAAATACCCAGACTGAATCGCTCAAGGGCGTATCTACTCAACTTCTCATCGCAGTTGCAACTTGCACGTTAAAGCAGTGTCACAAAAACCTGTCCGATATATATGGCAAAACTTGCCGGCAACATGCGAATTACTGAGGAAGTCTATCAGCAAATGTAGAAATAAGTGCGAGATACACCATAAATGGTAAATTTTACGGCTAAAGTCGGCGAGACTTTGAAGATATAGTAATTGACGGACTGTTAATTTATGCGAATGCTAAAAACGCTTAGTCGTTAATTGTCACGTGGTGAATCGTTAATATAACCCTCCGGTTTCGTTATAAGTGAATTTCTAAATTTAGAATAATTGTCTTTACTGAAACGCTCAAGCACGATTGGTAAATCATCACAAGTATTGGTTTTATTCTATAGTAGATAGTCGGGTGTTACTTTCAACAGAGTTGAGGACATCTCCCTAAGGCAAATAGCAGACGTGTTTTAACAGAATGACGTTTGTAGTGGCTAGTGCAGTTTTTGGCACTACGATTAAGAGAATATTATGTCACTGATATACAAAAATGGGCTTGCGATTTAACTCTGGCAGTTTCCCTAACGCCGTGAATAAGGGGTTAATGGTACTTTCTCCTTGTTTTTTATCTACTTCAGATACCTTAGTCGACGCACCGAATGAGATAATGACGATATCTTAAGGGGTAAGGGATGCTATGATAAGGACATTCTACTAGGCATCTGCAAATAAGTAATTATTACCCTCACTGAATCTTAGTGCTACGTATTACAATACTTTCTATCTGCGATCAGGTGAAGAACTAACATAACGACCGTTTGTACATTTGCTACTGATAAGTGGTCTTGTCCTACTTGCAAATAGACTAGAATTAAGGCATTTTAGAATTACAATCACTCATTATTGCGCGTCCAACAGGCATTGATCCCGATGTTAGCCATTAATTTGGCGCCGACTCAGCACCTTATTACATTGCAATAAAACACTTGGTCATTTGCACCACATTTTAAGCACTGATTTTAGTATGCACATGCAATCAATTAATACGCGCTTGTCACATAAAGACTATTAAGAAAGCATAAATAACTATTGCAGAGTTTATACATAATTGTGGTGAATTATAATGCAAGTTGAGATTAATTCAACTAGCGGTTTGAACGTGCGATGCCAATAAACCGTCGATGGACAACAAAAATTCACGGGAATACTAGGCTTTGTTGCTGAAATAATTTTTTGGGTCTAGAAGCGATAATGCGTCAGGAGCTAAAATGAGCAGCGCCCTACGATGCCAGATAGCTGCAATAGCTTTTGGAGACTCGATAAGCAGCCCACGCATAGACAGCAAGGAGAGTCAGCGCTGGCAGCGGGATGCGGCGCGTCAGGATTGCGCCGATCTTTCTCATCGTTTCACACTAATTGGCGACGAGGCACCGGCGTCCTCAAAATGAAAGCGAGGAAAATCCACGATAGATTGCGTTGTACATTGGGTTGCCCGTCAGCAATCCCAGGCCGTCAGTTGGGGGCTTGCCAACGCACTGAACACTCAAAGAAAGCTTCGCCGCGCTGAGCGTTTTGCCAGCGACCTTGCCAGGGTAGTTTGCGGACCCTGGATAAGCCGAACTGCCCGGCCTTGCGGTTCACTCGGTCCACATGATTGGTAATCCAGCAACGGATCCGCCCGTAACCGGATGTGGGCGCGGCAGCGTCGATAATCGCATCGGCCAACTCTCGCGGACCGGAGGACGCTGAGGGGTGCAGGACAGTAGCTACGATTCGTGTCGACACCGACACGCGCCGCCACTTCGGAGCTGCCAAGCGGTGAATTCTTTCCAATCTCGCGACAAATTGCCTGGCATATCAGCCGCCATATATACAGA
>Ga0163217_1091880_pt1 | contig 10026 bp, 5 predicted proteins | sample SynspAceP_FD_185933 | JGI IMG/M metagenome (GOLD analysis project Ga0163217, IMG submission 185933) | Saline lake microbial communities from Ace Lake in Antarctica - Synechococcus sp. Ace-P (PacBio error correction) | ecosystem: Environmental > Aquatic > Non-marine Saline and Alkaline > Saline ...
AATTAATATAGCCGTCCAATCCTGTAGTTCCCGTATTCTGTTCGTTTTAAATTCAAGAGCCTAAGATCTTCACAGCCCTGGAAATGTCCCCTTTAATGTTCGTATTAATTTAGTAATGTTGACCTCCTTTGTATTATTGGCCAAAGAATGAGATTCCGAGTGGTAGAAATCCGCCCCGCTGAACATAGACATAACCAAATAGGAACAAATGTATTCTCCGCTAGTTGCTTTCTTCTAAACTTCCATGTTAATTTCGAAGCACTCCATGGTATTCTTTGGAAATTTTCGTAGATTCTAAAGAATCATAATCATAACTCAATTTGAAAGATAACGATCCCGCTGAGTTCTGTTCCCTAGCACATTAAAACCTGCCATAGAGGCAATTAACGCATTACCGTACAATCATAATCTGATTGCAGTTATTGGGTAGACTTCCTTTACCACTGTTTGAACTACCCAATCCATTATCAAACTTAACACTGGTCGGTGTTTCATAATACCGAATTGTCCAACCGGCATCAATAACATTTTTCTTCGGCAATAGGGTGTAACAAAAACCTTTACCGAAACCTTGAATGTTTTCCAGTGCTCTTGGAGGAATTGAAATCCGGCAACTTATCGCCGTTAAGTTTTTACACAGTCCCGTGACGATTTCCCAGCCAATTCCCTCCAATAATCTGTTTTCCCCATGCAATGGAAGATACCTGGAAAGGTCCCCCAGCTGTCGTGGAGTTCGCCCAATTGGCTGCCGCTTTCTATCAATATTGTCGCGTGCACCGGGCCTTTCCGCCTGAATTTGCGGCAACGGTTCGCCGTACCTCTCCAATACTAGTATAGTCCGCGTTTTTATAGACTTCTCAGTGACCTTATAGGGTTCGGCTTTAGCGTTTCCGCTTTAACATTGCAGGTGTCATGGCCTCCAACGAGGGCAAGGCCCTAATGCTTGAGCACTGATCTTCTTCAACTTTTTTCCATATTTTCAAATAAAAATAATTATAATAGAGCCTCTATACATTCTTTTTTCGTCAATTTCGAAAGTTACGTTTTCAATTACAAATTTTTTTAAGAGTGCTTAATAAGCTAGAACTGAAATATAATTTGGCCTTAAATCGCGGGGTTTTCTAAGGTCTAGTTTTCCTCAAATTTCAATAGAACGCTAAATGCCAATTTATTAATATTCTGTTCATTTTGGTTATACTTTTGTTATCTGAAAACCTGTTATGTAAAATAAACCTCCATCGACCTCAATACAATAGAATACCCCCTATTCTTTCGTCTTTCTCTATCGGATTTAAAAAATCATATTCTACCCAATCTCCCTGGGTAAAAATAATTTTATGGACCCATAACACGCTTGCCTTTATCCTTGCGTATGTTTTTTAATGGCATATCCCATCCAAGTTCGTAATCGCCATGATAATAATGTTTTAAGGGTTCCTCATCAAGCCCAAAATCAATTTTACTTTTTTTCCAATCGAGCAATATCTTTGGGCATGCCCAGAAACCCTAATCATTTAAATCATCAGACAATACAGGTGCCCTCAGGGCAATGACGCAAAATGAACCCTGCATTTTTTACAAAAAAAAAATTTTTGAATTTTTGTACTTACATCTGCTGCCTTTTCAAAGGAAACGAACAGAAATATTCCCCCTTATTCCATAAATTTTTGCAGTGTTCTGCTCTGCCTTTAGATAGTCAACTCCATATTTTCCTTGTAACGCTTTATAATCGGTCATGTATCGCATGTTTGACGTAATCGTTTACATTCCAGAATTGATTTTGAAGTCCGAAATCAATTCCGTCAAACCCATTTTTACAACACGTTGGACTTGATCCCACCAGTACTCCTGTACTCAGTGATAAGCTTCCATGGGGTTCCTCCCATATATTTGCGCTACTTTGCAAATCCATAGAGCGGACTGCTGAACCCAACCATCTCCCCAATGACGTGTTTTCCCTTGGAATTCAAACTCGAATAACCCCAATTCATGAAACAGTTTCAAGCTTCCTTGTTCTTAACTGGTCGATTTTCCAAGCCCAAGCTCTTTCCTCTGGAAGATTTACTTCTTTCCTCAGGACTCATAGGGCTCCTAGAAAGTATTCCAGTGGTTATGGGTATCTCCCAGAACTGTAATACGCCTTTTATCATTGAAAAAAGGAATGGTAAACAAGATTCTTAATTTTGATCCAGGGTTATTGCAAAATAAATATAGTTTTTTCAGATAGGTTGGAAATTTTTTTTTTTTATTTTATTGTTAATACCAAGAAAACGCTTTGACGGTATCTGCCAATAAAAATCATTGGCATCCTTTTACCTGCGATATTCAAAATTTTTGACTCCACTTCAATATTGCCTTCATATTTTTATACTTACCATTATCCTGAACATAACCAATAACGCAATACCGGAAATCTCAATTTCCGATCCTTTAATCCGTCAAATTCAAAATATTTTTCATAGGAAACTTTTTGTTTTAAGGAGTCTAGACACGAATGCTACTTCAATTGATTAATAGGTTCATTTTAACATATTTAGTATAGCATCTTGTCAGGCTTTCTTTTTACCCTATTCAGGATTTGCTGGATATTAAATAATTCAGAATTGATGTGTTTTGTCCCTCCGATAGTTTCCTATCTGTTTTCTGCTCAGTGTGCCTTGGCATCATGCGGAATCGTGAACCCTGTCCCTGATTCTAAGGTTTTTAACATGCCCAAGCTTCCATGCCAAGGCCCTTTTGCTTCATACATATAGGGCATAATTAGGATCCCGAGTGCCAAAATAAGATTTCCAATGTGTAATTTCCTGTACCTTTATCAGTAAGGCATAACGGAACAACAGTTGGATCGGAGAAAGTAGGTATCCAGGTTGACACAATACAAAATAGACCCTGTTAAAACCTAAATCTTTTAAAAAAGACCCATTTCTTCTCGCACCTTTTTAATAATCGTGAAAACCTCTTAGTTGTGGCCATAATACAACCACAGGGGCAATCAATTTTCCCCGCTTTGTAGAATTGGAAGCTCCTTAAATGATGGTAGGGAGCCACTCTTGTCAATTGAGTAATCAACTGTTTTGAGCATAAACGACCGGTACAATTAATATAATAAGAATGTTAACGTTTTAGATATGTTCATATCACTAAATATATTTAAAATTGAAAGTAATTATACTAGGACACAACTGCTCAAAGGCCATAATCAGTTGGCTAACATTCTTAATCTGATCAATATAGGTACTTATAAAATTGCTTCAACGCTAATGAGAATGTTGAATAAAATTTTCTTGCCTAATAGTTTCGGTCATTTGTAAAACTTGGTATTAATATAAAAAATAAAAAATATCCCACTCTGAAATTTCAGAAAGCTGAATTTAAAGAGCAGATATTTTAACTAAAAATATTTTTCAGATTAACCTGTTCAACCAGGAATTTTGTTCCAATTTTACATCCTTATTTTCTATCGATTGTACTTTGGGGTATTGGCCACAAATTGTAATCCGAAAGTAAGTGTCAAAGCTACATGTGGATGCAATGCATATTCTTTGATACGTCGTAGCAACTGTCCTCCCATTTCTTAAAAGGGTTATTCCATCTACTTTTCCTCAAAAAAAATAATCTCTTGCCTTTCATCAGATCATAGTCGATATGCATATCGCCTGCAGTAGCCAGTACATCGCACTGGGCACGGGACCTGATAAGGTTAATGTCGTCCGCTGCATTTTGGTTTTCTCCTTTTCTATGATAAGCTCAGCTCTAAGAAGAATAGTTTCCCGGCAAACGAATGCGTATTCATCCCGGAAAAATATGCTCCTATTTTCTCCCTGGTCCAAACCATCGTACTTTCGGTATTCAATTTATAGAAAATTCGGAAAATCATCACGAACTCTTCATTAGAGCTCTATTACATCTGTGGAATGGGTTCCAAAAAGAGGGATCTGCAGGTTGGTTATAATATTTTACGTACTAATGTTATGTTCTGCAAATTAGTTGGTCGCCTGCCGATATACTTCGTCCCAAATGCAAACTCTGTTAAAGGTGTTGGCGGCATAAAAACGCTACGCCCTCCCCAACCTCATCTCTCTCCAACACCACCTCCTGGGTCTCCTTCACCACAAATCCTTCAATGGCTTTCTGTAATACCGGGGCAAAAATCTTGGGATAATTTAAAACAGATTGACGCATCTTCTTGAAGGAAAGCATCAAATCTACCTGGAAAGTCCCAGATGCCTTTCCCTATTTCCATCGAATAATTTTTTATTTCCTTTCTAAACAAATCCACCATACGTCGGCGCCACAGTGAGCAGTGTTTTCTTCATCTATACTCGAATCCCCAAAAAGTTCTGTCCATCATTCAAAAGTGCCTCCGTCAATTAACATCAGAGGCAATATTAAATGGCCCCTGTCTATCCCGTGCATTCGATGACTCAACCCTAAAGCGAGATAAAATTTCAGATATAATGTTGGGCAGCACCTCTGACCAGTCTACCGCTTGTTCCGTTATTTCGGGTATTCATTTACAATGCCTCCAATTCATCAATAGCGAACTGATACGTTTCTTCACGGGAACTCTAGCATAATCAAACGTGGTTCCGCTTCGCCACCTCAGTTACAATTGGCACGGCCGCCAAAAAGCTCCGCAACATTCCATGTGCGAAGCCCGAAAAAAACCGAGCTTGAGCGATTATGTACTCTTTTTTGGCCTCGCCTTCAAAAGTAATATCCTCCTCATTACTGCAAAGAGCGCTGTAATTGGCGGTTGCAATAAGTTGTAATAGAAATTATTAAACATTTCTAAAATTTGAAACCTTTCGCATTGGATCCTAGCTGTAGTCACTAAAAAGAATTTGAAATCTAAACTCAGGTGCAATCTAAACATCTGTACCAATACGATGCAATTTGATCCATTGGTAAAGTTTGGAAATTTCGTAACGCTGGAGTAACATGGTCAAGATAATTGGTCTAGCTGAGTCTCAGACGAAAAAATGTTATCTGTCCGTATAAAACGTATTAGGCTCTTCAGTTAGAATTCTTCATCACTGCACCCTACAGAAGTTAATAACAACATCAATAGAGGGAAAAGTTGTTATTTTTTATGTATTGATTTTTCAATTTGATCTATTTTTAAAATGTTTTAGAAACTTAGTTTTAATCCCATCGTGTAAGGTTGTTGAACAGGCGTGTATTAATCTCCGGCCTAATTCCCGCTCGGGATCACCTCCTCCAAACGCAATTGGTAAATTGTTAATTGGTATTTATTATACTAGTAAATAGAGTTCCAATGAATTTATCCAATACTGCCTAATACTCTTCGGCAAGTTTATAGATAAGTTAATGTCCTGTATCTTTATAAACCGCGAGACTGCAAAACTAAATAGCGGTTTGCTATATGCATCTGCCCGTAAGTAATTTCTCGCTTTTATTTTCGGGCGTCCACAATCAGGTCTATTTCATTGTGCAATATGCTTCCTTGAAACGAATAGACAATTCATCTCTCTAAGATATAAAATTGGTCTTTACTCCACCAAATATTCCCGAAAATCATAACATACAGGCTAAAATTTTTATACTCGAGGTTATTTGAAGACGCAAGTCTGAAAATTCTCCTTCCGATTACAATAATATTTTCCGGTCATAGTCAGCTGAGATGATACCATCGGGTACACCGCTGTCCACTAAATCCTAAACATTGCGGTCTCCAGGTCAGCCCCTACCATTCTCAATATATTCCGTGTCAATCCTCCTGTACAACCCCTATATAATCGTAGCCGTAAATAGACTGTAGGGATTCTCCATAAAAAAGGCTGTTGCGATATCGTCTTTTCCTTTCCGTCACATAACATCATCACCATAGAGGGCTACACAATTTTATTCGGTTTTTCCAAGTAAGTAAGGCCAGATGCCATTTAAAGTTTCGCTTGATACATTGACGGTATTTAAGCTTATTTTCGATACCCTTTTATCCACTTGTCCCAACTGACAAATTGACTTAATCCTGTCATAATCGTATTTGAACGCGAAAATATCTGATCGGATGTTTCTGAGAATAATAGAAATCCAGATCAAGAAATACCCTATTATTAAACATTGGGACTGAAACCTCCATTAAAGGCAAGTGGTTGTTTCCCACCAAGACTCGACTTCCTAATTGGTCTGATCACACCATACAATATGGTTGATGGTGCATCACCAAATCATAGCGAATGGCCACATCATTACCACTGGGCCTACTCGCGCCAGAGTTTGATATGGGTCGAGTCCTTGGTTACCATTTTTACCATAGGAAGCCTTTAAATCTTTCAGGTAGTTCAATTTTTCCGATCCGCTAATAAAATCCTCTTGGAAGCAGTCCAAGCAACCCCTAACGATTGAAAGTCGCCCCATTTTTGATCTTCTCCAAAGATACAGAAGCACCGTCTCTACGCATGGTCGTCGGTTAAATGATATTTGTCCTTTATAAAGCATAACCCAGACGACCCCACATAAACCAACATTGGCTCTCTCCTCCACATCTAAATTTTGATTTTTTGAAACAGCTGCTTTATGAATTCGTCAGTACCAAAGTAAGGTTATTCCCGTTTGAGGAATAATCACTGCCTTCTATACTTACCAGCTTGCTATATGATATAGTCCCGGGTCGCAACCAATGTTTGCACCTCTAAATAGTGGTCTCCCACACTTTCTTATAGTTCAAAATATGAATCGCATTACATAGGTATAACTGTGGTTCGAGGTTGTTATACCCATTTGCCTGGATAATCTTTTTGCCAACTCTCCCGGGGAATACCGGTCCTAAATCAGGGTGTAAGTGTTGCTTCGCACATAATAATCCTCATAAACAAATCTATCCTTATTTATTATTTGATTCATGAAAATTAAATCGGTAAGGTCAAACCATCAAATCTGTGGAACCTTGATCAAGGCAAAGTACTTAATCTAATAGAGTTTCTATCGTCAACATCTTTATTGACCCATCCGGTTCCCCATAAGATTCGAATAGCATTGTCCGGGTAGGATTCTTTCCAATAATGTTCCGGTATTGGCTCCTGGATTAAACTGGCATACCTTCATAACGGTACGGATATGCCAGGTTGCTGTGATACACAATTATTACCAAAGTGTCGCCCCTAACCCCCGAATAGTCGTTAGGGTTATTGTATAGTCCGTCAATCCAATTTAACACATCGGTACGTCGGGCATCCACTTGTCCTTATGGAGACCGTTGAGGTAATCGTCACGACAATGGCACCTTTCATTATTATGTATCCACCGAGAAATAATAAGTTTATACGATTTGATTGAACCAGAAACGGCCAATTTGGTGATTTTGATAAACATTGCGCGAAAATAAGGAATCCATCATTTGTATCAACTCCTTCTGCTCCATGTGTGGTTGCATAAGCGGCATCAAAATAATTGTTCTGGAGAATCTATAGAAGGGGTCTGTGCATATATTTTTTGTGTCCATCGCCTCGATTCATCAATCGAACTTAATCTTTGCCACGTATTTACACCAACCGATGTAGTATAGTATCATCGTTTATCCGATTTTCCTTGTTTTAGTGTAATTAACCCTCACCGTTGCAGCTCGAGAACCATATACGGCCGCAGCAGACGCATTCTTTTAAAACATCGATGTTGAAATATCGTCAGTGTTAATTATCCGTCAACTTCCCCCAGATAAAATAATGCCGTTCTAAACGAATTAACGATCGTTATTTTCCATTAATTGGAAATTCTGACCACGTACAGAAATCGCCGGTGTAGTCCCAGGTGAATTCTGCACTCCAACGTTAACACCCGAAAACATTCCCCTTAAAACCTGCAAGGCGGTAGTATTTGGTGAAAGGGCGATTGGGGAATCTTCCAACCTAACTGTACTAACGCTCCTGAAATGTCCTTTCTCCTAGCGTACCATACCCACCACAACAACTTCGTCCATTTGGGCCGAATCTTACCTGGTAAGTACGATTTCCAATTGAGACCGCCCATTAATTACGACATCTTGAGTGGAAAATCCAATATAAGAAACAACCAATACCCATTTTGATCCTTAACCGTTATTGGGAAAAATTACCATCAAATCTGCTTTGTTGTTCCATTAGTGGCCTTTTTTCAACATACTGGCCTGGCATGGAATTTCCTTCGTTATCTAAAATTGTACCCGATATATTTTACGGTTTGAGAAAGGTTCCATAAACCTCGTTTTCAAATTCATAATTATCAACTGACGTTGCGTACGAGCCGGCAAATAGCATAAGAGGCTAGTTATGGACACCCTTAATGGCATCCCTTCTTTCAGGAAAATTGAAACAACTAATAATTTTTAAATCCTGTCTTTTCCATAAAGTTGAGTTTAATTTTGTTTTTCCAAAATAGCATGTAAAAAAAATATTTAACATTTTTATGCATAAATTTTTCATAACAACCACCTAGATATTTAATAACAGTATCCTGCACTGTCCTGCCTTGGAACCCATTACATCGTTAAGTCCAATAATTATAATAAAGCCATATTTCATATATTACTCTTCTTAAACCACAGTAACAACAAGGTGCTATGTACGCACGCCAGATTTTTCCAAGCTTTCAATGGCCTGGATCTGCTGTCATTACACAAAAATTTGTGGCTAAAGAGTTTATACTTCAATACCCTCCATAGTTCAACATCAATAAAAGTATCCCATATCATCCTGATTACGCTTAATATTTGCCCAAACTCCTTCTCCCATTGGTTCAATTCCTAGTATCCAAGATATCTGTTATATAAGGTGAGTGCCAAGAATATGGGTATACATTTTCAGCACTGATAGCGGATACACTGCCGGAAGTCCTTGGTGACAAGGAATATTTCTACACAAATGGTGTCTAATTCCTTGAATAGCAGAGCTTGTTGTGTGCCTTCAAAATCCTGACCGAAAAATTGGAATCAAAAGGAAGCCGTACTGCTTTTATATAAAATGATTTTAGGATAAACCTTATGTCCTAAAGGAACAGATGCAATGCCCCATTTGTTTTTTCTTGGTTAGGATACTACAAAGCTCAACAGCAATGAAAAAAGCTTGCCGACCCTGTTTCCGTATGAATTAAGAATGCACCCTTATAGAGAAAAACAAAATTAGAACACTTCATTTTAATGCATCTTTAGTACTTTTGAGAAACTACATTTAAGAAACCCAAAATTATTACAATGAAAATGTATCCTATCGGCGCTGGCTCCTACTTATTTTTTGCCTAAGGCTCCCATTCACAAGATAAAGAAGAACTAAAAAAGACAAGCTGGGATGTATCAATCCCGTCTATCATTAAGAATGTCCTCTTACCTCTGACGAAGGTACTTGGATGATGTTTGGATGTAAGTCCTGATGGCACTCAAATTGTTTTTGAATATGCTGGGTGCACATTTACACCATGCCCATCACTGGGCAACCGCTACTCCTGATACGGGAGGGACATGCGTTTTGAAGTATCAACCAAGATAAAGCCCTGAATGGCCAAGAATATAAGCTTACCAGTGATGCTGGTGGGCGATAATATCTGAGACTTATGATACAGATGGCACTGAAGCCAACAAATAACCAAGGAGAATTTAGGCTGGTCAACAATGCGGTATGGTCCGTTGGAGGGAATTATATTTTTTGTAAAAGCATTTTACCTCAACACGATCACTTAGGAGCCGGTAATCTGGATGTACCACAAATCTGGTGAAAGGGCATACCAGCTACCAAAAAGAAAAAATGAACAACAGATTTGGAGAACCCTGACATCCCAGATGGCAAGTTTGTATCTAATAGTGAAGATGTTTATCCAAGGTGGTGCTTTTTCATATAACAAAGACCGAACAGCCAGATAATATGTCATTTTAAATATAGTCTAGGAAGATGGCGAACCCGAAAGGATAACAAGGTGGTCCTGGAGGTGGCCCATACGCCCAGTAATTTCACCAATGATGGCCAGGTTAATGGCCTTATAAAAAGGGTTTTAGAGAACACTGGTACTCTCCTCATGATCTTAAATCTGGAAAGAATG
>Ga0163217_1085168_pt1 | contig 10025 bp, 6 predicted proteins | sample SynspAceP_FD_185933 | JGI IMG/M metagenome (GOLD analysis project Ga0163217, IMG submission 185933) | Saline lake microbial communities from Ace Lake in Antarctica - Synechococcus sp. Ace-P (PacBio error correction) | ecosystem: Environmental > Aquatic > Non-marine Saline and Alkaline > Saline ...
AAAAAGGGGAAGGGAGAATTATTTTTGGGGGTTTAAGCGACGCATTTCCGTTCAAGGCCGATTTATTGAAAATTGCGGTGGGCCAAAATGGGAACCGTGAATCGGTAATAGAGTTGTTTCCAATACTTCCTCAAGACCACCTGATAGATCGTGTGATCTATCCGTGCCCAAACCCTTTCTCCGTAAATGGAACGGTTTTCCCAAATCGTGAACTTCTCAACCAGGAGTCTACTCCGTTCGTTTTAAGACCTTGTCGTTTGGTAATTAGTTATGACGCCGATATTCCGTCTAGCAAAACAAATTTATGAAGACATTGTTAAATGCGGATGAGCCGCTAATTTTAAAAGACCTGCCTGTGTCCCATTGCGGTGTCTGAATTTAGCGATAGTTTTCGTGAACTTCTTGCTTAGCGCCCTTGGGTTGCGTCTGGCGATTACTAAACCTGGACAGTGCCGTGCGGATTTTGTTGGGAAAAAATCAAATACACTTTTGACGAACGTGGGTGTTTTGGCAATCCCATACCCACAAATGGGATGTGCCCATGTTTCATAAAAAAAAACAAAAAGAATCTTAATAATTCTATTTGCCTAAAGTAAAATGCCGTTGGGTGTTTAACCCGACGGCATTTTATTTTTAATTACGCCCACCGTTTGAGTTTTTTCATGAGTCGGTTTAATCGCGCGCCTCTCCGCCAAGTCTGCATAATATCACCAAAGGAAGGTGCCTCAAGCCTTGTTTTGTCTGAAATTAAAAGTTTTTTTGTGGAAAGAAGAAGCGCCCTGCCGTACAGAAACGGTTGAGAAAAGCCGCAGCGTTTCAAGCGATCGTCAGAAAAACGCGGAATATAATACTATGGCAAGAAGCAGTTACCGCGAAATTGATTTGGTCGCGTTCGATATTTTAGATTAAAAAAAACGTTTTGGATGTTTGTACGCGTGGTTGAATCGTTTGCCAACAGATCAGACTCGAATTTTTTTTTGGTGCTTGGGTAACGCTAGAGAATGAAGAAGGGGAATTACGCACACACCGGAATCGTTTTGGGCCAGAATGAGTTGATCAATGATTTTTCTTATATCAGTATAGATTCTCCCAGAGCGAAGGCATTAACTGAAAAACAACAAGCGCGATGAGGTTGTTATTCGCTTAGCCGCAGGGGAGAAAACTACTTCCTAGACAACCATCGAATATTCGCCAAGGTGTCTGTATGAACGATGATTCACAACGTAATGCTAAATGGCAACAACTCAGCAACGGGTTAAATGGTTTTTATCCGAGTTTATTTACCATCTTTCCTCCTATCATTGTTTTCCCTCTAGATCATTAAAAGCGTGTTTTCAAAATTTTAAGACTGGAGTATTACTCTAAGAAACGGTCATATTTTGCAAGACATAATGATGCTTTTGGTACGCAGCATCCTAATGGTGCTTTTGACGATTTATATAGACTTCGTCACTCTTCAAATGTGTCTTCAAAAAGTTTTTTGAGTGCGTTCTTGATCTGGATGCTAAACAGTTTTTTGTGGCGGGCATCCTTCAACCACTACGCCGCATCCATAACATGGCCCAGTCCGAAACATCGCCGCGCAAATCCCATTTCATGTGTCAACAATCAACATGGTCATATGTTCTTTCTGCTTAGTCCACAGCGCAAATTACCAAGTTTAACCTCTTCAACCAGCTCTGGTCCACAGGCTGGACGTCCGCTTCATCAAATAACATTACTTTGGGCTTACATACCAGCGCCCGAGCAATGGCCACTGTTGCTTTTGACCACCTGTAACCAGTTATGGAAATCGTCCGCTTTTTTTGAGCAAGGCCAACTCGGTCAAGCAATTCCATGCCCCATTACGGGCCATTTTTTTGGCTCATGCCCTTTTTAAGCTTACGAGGCGCCAAGGTGACATTGTCAATATGGAGAGATGGGGAAGAGATTGAAGTGTTAAAATACCATGCCATATTTTGACGGATGTGGTTAATCGTGGTCGTTCAAAATGCCTAAGCCCTCCATATCAAGGCCGATTTAACTGCACTCCGTCAAAGAAATATTGGAAGCCTTGATCATCACTTCAAGGTGTTTGAACTGAGAGTAAGTAGGGTGCTTTTTTCCCGGACCAGAAGGGCCAATAATGGATATGATTTTTCCGCGATTTAACCGTCAAGTCCTATGCCTTTTAACACTTCTAGATCGCCAAACGTTTGCTATACATTACGGGGATTCCTTCATCGGAGTAATCGTTTGAGTGTTCAGTACTCATTTTGTCTTCCCTACCCTTTTTTCTGTAATCGGTTTAAGTTTTTAGCGACGATAAGCCGTTTTCCGCTCTAGCCAAGCTGGCCGAGTTCCCCATAAAAATATTGACCATGTAAATAACATCACCGCGATAACGGATGAAAAACTCAAATGGTCGGGAATGTAACGCTGCTTGCATCTGGGAGGCAACACTAATTCAGCGACAACCATGGCCGATAAGACAGACGTATCTTTCACCCAATCAAATCATATTATTTGGCAAGTTGCGATTGAAACGAATCGAAAGCCTGCGGCACAATGATGTAGAAACATAGTACGAGCATGCCAAAGCCAAGTGATCGTGGATGCTCATACTGACGGCGTATTGACACTGACTTTATAGTGGCCATGAAAAATATCGGCATTATAAGCATGTAGTGAAAACCGAGGTCAAGATACCAATCGAGGCTAGCAGGATGAGAATCCACTCGCCGAGTCCAAAATACAAAAATAGAGTTGAAGCAACAGCGGTGTGGTCATGAATAAGCCAAATAAAAAAGCGCAAAAGGCCAGCTCACACTTTTAATTGACATAAATTGAGATTACCGCTACCCCCGCAGCCCTCCTACAAGTTGACATAAATGCAACGACGGTATCCACGAGAAGGCCCACACCAAGGCTTGTAATAAGTTGGAAGTAGGTTTATTACGGGGTAAATCAAATTCCATCTGTAATGGCCTCCTAATAGAGTTTTGTGTAGCGAGCATTGCGCACGATCGGCTAATTCGATAATACCATGACCGCGTAAACGAGGAGATTCATCATCCACTGAGATAAAAATCTCTAGGGGCTTATAGGCTTGAACAACCAAACGTTGTGCTTCATACAGTCAACTCAACCAACGGATATGAATGAACCAGTGAGGAATTTTTTTTACGACAACAATGGCCAATTCCGACAGAACGAATCCATCAGTGCCGCGGCTGAAGGGCAATACAAATAGACACCATGTTTGTGCTCTGCCAACCCCAGTGATCGTGCAGCTTCGTATTGGCCGCTATTCCAATGCACAATTCGATGGAGCGCCGCGAATGCTTCGCTCATATAGGCACCAATGTTGGAAGCCGCCGACGAAGACGCCAACAGGTGATAGGGTCAAGTGTAAGCAATGCTAGGCCCACCATAGAATACTAATAACAATTGGACAAAGTAGGGCGTTTCCGCGGAATTACGCTGATATAACCCGTTGAAACCAGCGGAATGGGAGCAAAACGCGGAAAGACTGCAAAAATACAATCCACACGCGACAAAGAATCCAAAAAGAGTGAAAACGGGCAGAAATATCGATCGGACCCAGGCCCCGCCTTGATCAAATAGGGCGTGATCTCGACCATTAACTTGAAAATCCATGGTCTACCTTTTTCATTTTTTCAGTGATAAAAACGTACAAAATGTTTAATCACCAGTGACGCATAGTGGTCTTAGTTACGCGATCAGCGTCGCGCTATGCGCGCCAACGTTCAAATGTTTGACAAAAGGTGAGGCTAAAGCATTCGTTGCAAGTGGTTCACCTCTATTTGCTTTTCTCTATGTTGGCACAAACACCCATCCACTTATCGACCACAGACCTGGTAATAACCGTCAGCCCTTTAATTTCTGCTAGGGCCGTATTAATGCAGCAAGCAGTTCAAGGCTTGTTTTTTTTGAAATGGAGATAGCCGCAGGAAAACGCGGTAATTTACCGACATCTACCATTTTAATAATCGGCGTCCGTTTTCTCTAATCGGCAACCATTACTGTCACATCATCACGATCATAATATCGATGCGCCCAGTGGGTTAGGCCATTCTCATGTCAGGTAATCTTGTAAAGGTCTGGTGTACAGCCAATTGCCGTTACATTTCCACGGCCCATTGTTACCAGTTTTCACCCAAAGTCGAGCCGACTCGCTTGGCCCGAAAAATCTCAAGGCCGCTACCTCGTTAGTATCAGCCCGTTACCAAACCGCTAGACCTGCGCTGTGTAAGGGTCGGTAAAAAGTAACCGGCTTTTTCGGCGTTTCTTCAGTGGTCGCTCATGCTACATACAGGCATCAAAAGCGGCCACCGACATGGCGCGATGAATGCCGTTTCCCAAGGGATGACTGTACGTTTAACTCTACGCCCATCTTTTCCAGCCAGAGCCTTGGCAATATCAACATCGAAACCGACTAGGTTGCCTTTGCTGTCAAACAAAACGTACATGGAGGTAAGCACCGGAAGTTTACCACTTGAAAACACGTCGTTTACGAATGTCATTGAGATTCACGGGCCTGCAACTGGCATAGCCATCATTGACACTGCCTTGCAACCAGCTGCGGCAGCAGCTTAAGAGATGAGATATTTTTTTTAGTAAATGCCTCTTTCATATTGCTATTCCCATTCAGTTTATTTTATAAAACGATGCATAATTATTATGCCTCGCAACTTTTATACTGGTTTATAACTGTCTTTTATTACGTGAGGGTTACTTGTGATTGATATAGTTTAACGTATCGTCGTTTTAATGATTCTTTACTTATCGATATAATTTAAACTTCTGTCTATCACTTTTTGATATAAAACACAGAAATCCTTATTGCTTTTTAACGACTGCCCAACAAAGAAAAACGTTATCCAGTTCACTGAGAGTCAGATCGGCCAGATGAACCTACTAGGTCCAGCGCAATCTGGCTTTCGAGTAGTTTGATCATGCGCGTGTACGGTGGGATGATTCGCCTTCAATATTGCCGGTGAAGGCTCCAGAGTACGTAATCAATGCGTCGACGCCCTTTAGTATCCCGGTATAAAATAACCATTGGTAATGACTCACAACTGGCATGTCCATCACTGAATTAAAGTAAAAAAGAGCAATGGTTAAGACTTGTGTTTTCATTATCAAAAAACAAGATGGTGGTTTGATTTAATTCATATATGAACAACTAAAAATAAATTTACGAAAGAATGTTCTTTATTTAGTCATAAAAGTGATTTTATTAGTTTTTATTCAATGATATTAGCTTAGCTATACCTTATATATTTTTATATAATTTGACCTTAAATATATGGAACAATATATTGACCTGAAAGTGAAAAAATAATATTTAATAAGAAAGTTTTATCATTTTAGATTTCATATGGTTTTAACTGACTTTTTATAAGTGAAATTATTGGCGCCTTAATATTGGCGTCATGATGGTTTCTTCTAAGAAAAAAAAAAAAAAATTTAATAGAGCGAGCAATATGCAAATATACAGTCACGAAAAATCAAAAGCTCATAAGCTAAAGGTTTTTTCCTCGAGGGAAGATGCCCTGCCGCAAGAGAATGCCTGAGAGATTGGTTGAGTTATTAAAGGCACCTGAAAATAATGGGGGTTAAAAGTCACAGATGCTATAGAAATAGGGAATTGACCCTATTTTAGCAATAATGCTTAGGCTATGTTGATTTCTAAAACACGGTTACGATGAAATGGACGGCGTTGGTGAGGAGATGGGAGAAAGAGGTCCAAACTCAATTAATGCGTCACTAAATATGCTGGCCTTGGTATCTTGGCAAAAGCACTTCAATCCAACGCGGATGCGTAGTGCCCAATAGGCAAGTAACTCTGACATCTAATCTACTGGTCTGCTCAAACGCGCATTAAATGCGGCTGACGCATTATTAAAGAAAGAATACCCGCAGAATGAGATTCAAATATGTTTAACGAGACCGGCAGGCCATCATGCTCGAAAAGCCTCAGCGGGCGGTTTTTGCCTAATCTAAACAATGCGGCGGAATAATTGCTCAGCATTGGCGTCAGAAATTCAAAAGATTGCCAAATTATTGATTACAGATATGCATCACGGTCGGGCATACAAGAAATTTTTTATGATTCGTAAAAAGATGTGCTGTAACCTCTGTACACGGTAAATCCGATTAATTTTATCCCAGTGGTTGCAGGTCACGAGCACGAAAAGGTCAGGGCAAGGCCTATGGCTTATAATATTAATTATCCGATGCCTCAATGGCACAGATGAAAAGGGGTTCTTTAGTTATGTGGATAAAGCGATCGATAATGTAACATTATTCAATCCAGATGTGAATCGTTCCATGTCTTGGTTTTTGATGTCCTACTATAAGACGATCCGCAGCTAAATGTCATGTTTATACACAGGGTTTTATGGAATAGCAAAAAAATGAAAGCACATAAATAAGCCTTATTGTTTAGTAGAAGGTGGTTACTGTAATAGAAAAACTGAAGTGAAAACTTACAGGCTTTTTGTCTGGAATTTCATATTCAGAAGAAAAAATATAATATTTTATATATGCTTATTTACTATTTTTTATTTCAGTGATTAAACTATCAAAATATTATTGAATCATTTATTATAGTGCTTGTTATTTTGTTATTACTGAAATTAGTTTTCCCATTCATTACGTCGATAGTTATTATGTCTGCATTTTAAAGATAATTAGGTTCTGTTGTTATGTCTTTATTTATTAAAGCTATTGTCGTCCGGATATATATGTCGAAAATGTTGATTTTTATATACCGATCGTAAAGGAAATAACGCTATGCGCTATGAAGTCATTGTATTGGGTGCTGGTAGGTTTGGGACAATCGATTGCGTGGCAATCTTCCAGAAAATAATTCTAGGTTCTACTAATCGAAAAAATCGCCCGGATCTGAAACATCTTACGGTAATGCTGGGCTGATCACCGAGAGGCGATCTCATGTTCCCCTTTCCAAAGAACAGCCGATTGATTGTTGAAAGTATTGCCTAATAAAAAATACCGATATCCGTTATCGTTGGCCTGCGCTCCTTCGTTCGCCAAGCGTTACTACAGTACTGGCGTTTTTCAGCGGCAGTCTTCTGTCCAAAAAATAGAGAAAGAGTGGCAAACTCCATGGAACTTGTAAACGCGCGAGCATCCAGCTCAGGAAATGATTCACGGCAGCCAGCGCCGAAAAATTTGATCGACGTGATGGCTGGATTGAAAAAATGCATCGAACCGAAGCGAAATTTCAGGCGGCCGTTTGAGCCGCTAAGAATGGGACCGTGCACAGGGGGGTTTGAGCATCAAATGTTCTTTTCTGCTGAATTAAAGAACATTAGACACCTAATGGTCAACCTTTGAAGGGTTTTTGTGCCATTCACTGGTTAAATTCGTGCAGTTTCGAACCCCGAGCCTTGGTTGAAAGCCTATCCAAAACTTCCAAAGATAGCAGGGTCAATAATGTGAGTGTAGTGTCAAAAGAAATTTTGGCCCCGCGGTGATGGTTGGCAAATAATCACCGATGACGAGATTTTTTATATAGTGAATCCTCTAGTGAAATCTGCACGCAGGGCAGTGGTCTAAACCAGTTATAAAACCTTAGGTTATGAATTTGCCTTTATTTCCATGCGAGGTTATCACCAACACTTTGAAACAACATCATGCAAATACTATTAATCATTAGGTTGGGTGGAACATAGACAAAAGGGTTTGTCATGGGGCCAATGCCAGCAAGGGTTCGTATTACGACAGGCCAGAGATGACGCTAATGGAAAGCGGAAAAGAAGATTAGGACAACTGTCTGCTGTGTTGGCTTTTGCCAAAAAATCTTTAAACCGTTGAACGATCAAGTAGAGAGTGGAACCATGGTGTGGATCTAGACCCTGTATGCCTGATATGAAGCCTGTTGATAGGTGCTTCCGGTAAGCACGCTAATTTGTGGTTTCGCTTTGGGCATGGGTCATCAAGGCTTCGACGCTTGGGGCCAATTACAGGACGTACAATTGAAGAGTTAATTACAATAAACCCGTGGACGGTTAGACGTTTACGCATTTTGGCGCTCAAATCGCTTCGCTTAAGCATGTAATAAAAAAATTATGGAATAGGAAATAAATACGACCTGCAAAAAATTAAGTATAACAACGTATGAGCCAAATTGTTACTCACAATAAGACCGGTATATTTATCAGGCAAGTAGGGGGCCATTGATGAAGATGTTGGCGGCTCAGACGTTAACCTGCTTGAGTAAAATACAAGCATTGTTAGAAGAAGTAGGTAGTGGATAAATCAAAAATACTATCAGCCACGGTATGGCTGAAAAGCCAATGACTGACTTTGAAGCGATGAAATGCAGTAAATGGGATATAAGTTGGTTTGGACGAATACAATACCTTCCCCAGCTAAGAGCGTGCGGAGAATCACTTTAGCGCACCTGATTTGGTTGGTGGAGATCACCGCATCGCCGCTGAAGTTAAAGGCTTAAGCACAAAAGATCTTATATCATTGAAAGGTGTTGAAAAAGCGATGTTGATCGTGGATCTTGGGCCTTATAACATAAACTATTTTTCATTTCAAACGACACATAATAAGAGAAAAGCTGCGCTAATATCTAGCTTGTTGTATTATCAATTGGAAATATATGAAAAATCCAACCAAAATTATGTGATTTTAGGTGTTAAAAAACTTAACGTATTTTGGTGTTTTTCGTTTTCAGATATAATATCTCAAATATAAGTGCGTGATTTTTTATGATTTTTTAGAAAAACAAAAAAAAAAAAAAAAAAATTTTAGCAGATGTTTGAAATTGGAACGTTGCTTCATGTGCTCATTGTTTTATATATGAAGAGGGGTAGTGTTAGTGCTGCAGCTAACCGTTTTTAAATATTTACCTACCCCAATCGCAGTCAGTCCAAAGCCTCAAAAAAGTTAAGAAGAAAAGATTGAAAGCCAACTTGTTATACGTAAATCCAAGCCTTTAAAACTTACAGCCATTGGGGCATTACTGTTTGCAAGTTGCTCAAACAATTTTTCACAGAAAATTCCTCCATTGAGGCGATGAAAGGAAGTAACTTCACACCTTTTGAAGGTGAGATTAAGCTTAGTGCCAGTCGGAATTCAAAGCCACAAAATAAACAATGACTTTCCTCGTATATTTTAAAAAGAAGTATCCAAATATCCGTTGGAAATTTAATGATTGTGGAAAATCAAGCAAGGAAATTTTAAAATATTAAATGATCATTACAAAAAACAGAGAACAGCAAAGACACCAACAGAAACAAAAAAATTCTGGCATTGGGTATTGTTTGGTTTAAGATATGCACACCACCCCTGAAAATACTTTAACCAAAAACTATTGTTTCTTTTTTTTTTTTATTGCTTTTCGTTTGAATCTTGTTATATTTTTTTTTTTTTTTTGATTAAATAGGAAAACAGGCGGGAGTACAACCGGAGATTTTTATAAAAAATCTATATGTGGGTATACATCACCTTTGTTTCAAGCTCCAATATTGAGTTTAAAGATAATGACCTATTGGGCAAAGAAGGGAGATGTTCATTGCGTTGGGGGGTTGAGCGGAAGAAATTGGTAATGTCCTCTCTCCCAATTACGGTTATTTAAATAAAGAAGTAATGGCTTAACTGTTGGTGTCGCGCGTTTAGTGGCCTTAGCCAATAATTATGATTGAGCGGCGTGGTTCGCGTCCTGATTTTATAGCTGGAAATCCGGTATTGGTCGGCTTTAAAAAAAACAAAAACAAAAAAACCCTGATTCAAATTTTTATTTGCAGCGACAGATAAGGCGTGTTAACCTAGAATCCAACGCTAGCGTTTTACGGACCCAAAGAGGGTTTTGTTATTTGCTGACATATACAAATCCCGGCCTGTTTCATATTTTTTTTTTTTGTGGGCATAAGCCAACAGAATGTTGTCACTTTCTAGAAGCCTAGTTTAATCGAATAAGAAGGATTGTAAAGATAAAAAAGAATTTCGATATTGCAGTAACCCGAGAACCCGTCTAAAAAACG
>Ga0163217_1088642_pt1 | contig 10025 bp, 14 predicted proteins | sample SynspAceP_FD_185933 | JGI IMG/M metagenome (GOLD analysis project Ga0163217, IMG submission 185933) | Saline lake microbial communities from Ace Lake in Antarctica - Synechococcus sp. Ace-P (PacBio error correction) | ecosystem: Environmental > Aquatic > Non-marine Saline and Alkaline > Saline ...
GAACGCACGGCAATCCCTGCAGGACGGCGATAGTGTGACGGTGATCAAGGATCTGAAGGTGAAGGGTTCTATTGGTGGGTGAAGGTCGGCTCACCAAGGTTCAAGAGCATCCGCCTGGTTGACGGCGACCATGATATCGATTGCAAGATCGAGGTATTGGGCGGATGAAGCTAATCGGAAATTCGTCAAGAAATCCTGATCTGACATGGCACTGAGCTTTCCTGGCCCGGTGCCTTGGTTTGCATCGGCAAGAATGTCGGCTTTTAAATGCTCGACCCCAGGTCGCACCAGAGGCAACCACCAGCGAGATGGTCCACGACGATACTCAAAGGCTTGCGCAAACGCCCCGGTACCACACTGGCGCAAGGCCGTGATTGACCGCCCACAAGTCAGCAAATACAAAGTGGCAAAGGCCAGGAAAATACGCAATGCAGATTGATCGGCAGGCTTAGGGCAAACCACCCCACGCGGCGGTAATGACTGACAGGTCCAGTGGCACGGGAGCTTGTCACGGGATTCTTCAGCACGCATTGCCGAAACCCCAAATGAATAGCCGCCCATAAACGCCAGAATCACGCGGCGTAGCTGAGCAGCTTCTCCATCACGCGACCGCGCCAGGCGTCTGGGATGAACCCATAAACCCGTGGCGCCACTGACAAAAAGGCACTAGCCCAACCAGGCCGAAGGCAACGGCCCAGAGGGGTGGACGATTGCGCTGAAAGGATGCTGGGGTAACTCCGTTTAACCTGAAGATGCTTGAAATCGCGCTATTGCGGCGGCCTGCAGACATTATAAGGCTGCGCCAGCCACCGGACAAGTCATCTATTCAAGCAGCAAGCAGCGCGCGCCTTTCTTCTGCCGGTAGCTGGCGGATCAGATCAGCCAACTTTTTGTCGTAGCTGAGCACGCTGCTGCCGTCAGGCGACTGACCCGCCCAACTCATCATTGCTGTACATACTCGTCATAAAACCCCGCAATGGCGGTTCGCTGACTCTGGCCCCGCGCTTCGTCAGCCGCGACTGCCACGCACGTGGCCTTCGCGCGGTGGGCTTGCAGATGCAGCCGAGTAAGGCGTTTTGTCCAGTTGCTGCCAGCGCGTTGCGAGGACCTAATGCACCGGCCAAGGCCGCAAAGTCCAGAGTGCCAGGGGAAATCATCAACTGCAGCCACCGCCAAAGTAAGAATTACAACCGACACGTTGCCAGTCGTAGTACCAGCCAGCGTTGGAAAATGCCATCTGCCGTTCTTTCCGAACCCCAGCACGCGCAACTGCCATTGATAATTCCCAGGTCATCCCAGCCCAGGGCCATGGCGTTGACACCAGCTGATTATTGCCGATAAAGTGCAGACGACATCAGCGAGTCCTTTCCAGAAAGCTGCCCTCAGCCTTGCATCACGCGTCCTGCAAGCCGCGTTCGATCCGCTCAGAGCGCGACTTGACAGGTCGGATCTACCGACACCCACCCTGCCCCGGCAACCAGGCTTCCACCCCAGGCGTGGGCATCAACTGATGGACCAGCACAAAGGCCGCGCGGATTCTGTTCGCCGCCCTGATAGCCGGCGACGCACGCGGCAGGAAATGCCGCCGCGCGCAGCAAACGAAGGTCATGGCACCGGCAAAATGCGCGACAAACCCCGCTGGCTTATCAAACAGGAAATTCGTCATGCTGGGGCTCGCCGAGCGTGGGCGGTCGCAGGGTGTAATGGTAAGGTTCGCGACTTGAAAAATGCGCAACAGGGCGAACCAGGTCTGCAAATCGCAGGGTACTGGCTGCGCAATTCGGCAGCCCAAAGGCCGCGGGCTTGGCGCGGATCCACGTCTTCGGGCAGGCGGTTATAGAGACGCACTTGCAGCGGGTCCATTCATCGGCCTGCTAGGATACTTTCCGGGTGGCAGATCGCAGTGTAGGTCTTGGTCTGACTGATCCCGGGCGCTTGACCTGCAGCATGAAGTCACGAGTCAGCACCAGATCACGATCTTCGTGGTGGGCGCCGCGGCAGGCTGAATACCCGGGCTGCTGGGTGGCACCGTCATGAGCCTATACTCCAGCGCCTCGCCCCGCTGCGTCATTCCCAGATTACCCCGGAAGCCCAGCTTGGAAGGCTTCAAGCGCCGCCGTCAAAGGTACTAGGGTCAGTGCGCGCCAATAAGAGCTCGCTGTGCTCGGAATCTGCGCCGGTAAAAACTGGCGCGGAAACGCCAGCTCACGGAAGCGCGCCAGGTTGCGATAATCCGCGGGGCCATGCTTTCCCGCCAGCCCGTGGCGGCATTCTGGGCCAGGCACGTTGACGTGACGCACACAAAAGGGCCCATGCGCGGAAAGAGTAAAAATAACACCAGCATCAGCGGAACCGGCCTGCACCAGCAACACCGGCGCCGGTCTTGAACGCGCGCCGCCGGATCGTTACGCCCGGCGTCGATGCAGGCCGACCAGCGCCGCGAACCAGCACCAGCAGCGAGAAGCCTGATAGGAGCGCCATAGAATGCTCTGTCAAACAGAAAAGGCAGTAGCGACGATGAAAAAGCCAAGATAAATTACCACCAGCGCGTCAACGCGGGTTACCGCATTTCCACAGCTTGAAGCATGAACAGCAAAGCAGCAATAGCATCACTGCAGCATCCAGACCTATCAGCGTGCCCCTGGGAGGTAAAATATCCGAGCAACCGTCAGCGCCGATGGCAGCAGCCTTGAACAGGGTGCCGGGGTAGCCCGCAGCGCATGGCGCTGAATCTGCACCGCCACAGGGCGCAGCCCAGCCCACAGCGCCGCTACCCAGAGCGGTAACGCGGCAATTGCGGCAAAAAAGCACCACAATCTGCGCGGTCAGTAGCCAGCCAGGCTGTTTACGCGGGATCAAGGCATGTGCGCTCATAGCGGCTTTCCCGTAGAGCGCCAGCGCCCGCCAGGCAATTGATCAACGGTGCGCCTCGCCCATCGCGGGCCCAAGGCCGCACGCAGCGAGCGACAACCCGTAAGGCCGGATTTGGCTGCTCCATTGCATTATTCCAACCGCCACAGGTTAGCACTGATGCGCTGTTCAAATATCCACCCCAGCGTCTTGCTCCAAGATCCAGCCAGAGGGTATTCCTGCAAGGGCTCGGGCGAAAATCTTGCTGTGTAAACTCCTGGCCGCGCGATAGGCGCGCCAGTCGAGCCGACCCCCCGGCGTGAATCGCCAGGCTGATAATTGGCGCAGACCTGGAAGTCGTCGACGCCTCGCCGAGCGGTTTGAATTCGCATCACCTTCCCCTTCGCTGCGCAATAGCCGGCAGCGGCAGGCTCAGAGGCCTTGGGGATACACAGTACTTTCCAGTCCAGATCAACCAGGCCCAGGCCACAAACCAGCCCAGCGGATAAGCGCGTTTTTCAATCGCAGGCGCCCGGGCTAACCAAACCTCGCTGTGGCGGTGGGATGATAAAGACGATGCGCCTGTCAACCTGTTGTTTGTTCCACATCCAGCGCTGGGGCTGGGTGTCGGGCAACTCAGAATCAGCCCCTGATAAGCATGCCGCGGTGCCAGCAGACGCCCTGTACCGGCGCAGCTCGCCGGCAAATACGCGTGACTGCCGAGGCAATGCAGCTCCAGGCTGGCCAGGGTTGCCGATAGGTATGATGCAGCGAAACCCAGAAGGCTGGCCAAGGATAAAGTGACCCGCATAAACCAAGGCTGGTTCTGATAGTTTAATGGGCCAGCAAGCAATGACGGCCAATAACAGCAGCACAGCCGAGACCCCGCCGCGTGGGGATGATAAATACTGCCGATGATTCAGACGCACCTGTGAACGGTACCGCGGGGATACGCCCGCTTGAGCCAGCGATTGAACAAGCCGGTGGCGCGTCCGCCCAGCAGCTTCATCAGACGGCCTCGACCTCATTGACCAGCCACTTGGGGGCCCACAGCCCGCACCGCCGTGGCCCGCCGGATCTTCCGCTTGGCGCGCAGCCGGTGGCTGACCACCGCAGCAGTACCGCTTGAACATCTTCCGGTATCACATAACTTGCGAATGTTCCAGCATGGCCAGGCACGGGCTGCTGCGAGCAGCCCCAGGCTCGCGCGGGCGACAGGCCCCAGCCACACCTGCGCTTTCTTCGGTTGCGATTCACACAGACCGCAGAATGTATCGATGATCGCAGGCGCTGGCGGTGAAATGTCGGCAACCGCGCGCTGCAGTCGCTGCAGATCTCGCGAATTAAAGAAATCGGCTCATGCCCGTCCAGCCTTGTATTGCGGTTCGTCACCCATCAAAGCAGAGATTTTTCCGCCCGCCGGCGAGGATACCCAGCGACAGGCGCATCAGGAAAGCGATCAAGCTGAGACTCGGCAAGGCAAGGTGCCGACCTGGGGATACCGGATTCTGCGTGGCATCACAAAAAACGGATCGGGCAGTGCCGGTGGCGGCCGCGACTGTCACCTTGCCCTCTCCATCGCTTCCAGCAAGCGCGCTCTGGCTCTTCGCGTGGCGCGGTTGATTTCGTCGGCGAAGAATCAGCTCGGCAAAGATCGGCCCGGGTGAAAGACGAATTGCGAAGTGTTTGCGTCATCAAACACTGAGGTGGCCCAGAATATCGCCGGGCAAAAGGTGCTGTGAACTGGATGCGCTTGATCGCTTCATGCCCATTGACCACGGGCCAGTGCCTGTGACAGGTGTGGTTTTGCCCATGCCGGGCAGATCCTCTATCGAAGTGCCGCGGGCGAGATACAGGCCGACGGCCAAACTTGACTGCGTGATGTTTGCCGAGCAGTACCTGGTCCACTGCCTCCAATGCAGACGGTTGAGCAACTCCTTCATCGTTCCCCTTATAGTCCTTGTTGTGCCATTGCCTGGCCTGCGAGCCCATATGATTCAAAGCTTGACGCCTATGCAAGCATGTTAGGTTCTCCTTCTCCCACACGACAGCGAAATGCAACGGCTTGTAACACTTGCAGTTTTGTTACTCGACAGACCTTACGGCATGATCAGTCATACTTCACACGGCAAAATCCTGCAAAATGTCCTTTAATCATTCCCGTCTATCAAGCAGAGTCTGCTCCCTGGCTTACCATGGCACTGGCCCTGGTCGGCTGCTCGCCCGCTGGCGCCATTGGAATTTTGTCATCTCGACAAGCACTACCGGTTACCGCCGATCAGCCTACGGCGGAGAACGAGCGCAGAAATTTTTTGTGGATGTGTATTTTCCCGCTGGGGGGGAGAACCTGGAGCAGGCACCAGTGGTGGTGTTCTATTACGGCGGTAGTGGCGCGGCGGCGAGCGAGGCAACTACGCCTTTGTCGGAGAAGCGCTTGGCCAGCCCATGGCATGATCGGGGTCATCGCCGGACTACCGGGTTTATCCAAAATTACCTATCCGGACTTTAATGCAACGACAGCGCAGCTGCCGTCGCCTGGTGGAGAAAGAGAGGCAGCAATGGCAGAAAGAAACCCCAACCGCTGTTTCGTCATGGGCCACAGCGCCGGTGCTTACAATGCGGCAATGTTGGCATTGGATGATCGTTGGCTGGCGCTGAGGTTTGAGCAGGGAATATTTCCAGCGTTGGATCGGCCACTTTCTGGCCCCTTACGACTTTATCCCGATCATCAACTCGCCAGTAAAAACCGGTATTCACCATCCTGATACGCCTGAATAAAACGATTCTCAGCGCTTAACCACGCCAAAGCCAATGCCGCCAGCGCTTGCTGGTTGGCTGCCACGCCCGTAAACTGGTCGACTCCAGACCGCAATACCCGCGCAGTTGGCGCCAGGCTTTCAAGGAACTGGGCGTCAGCGTAGAAACGGACACCTTGAATCACTCAATCACTTCAGCATCCTGCTGGCGATGGCTCGGCCTTTTCAGGCTGGAGCCACTCCCATCCAGCAGGTGGCAGCAGTTTTGGTGTTCGATCAAGACGGGTTCTACAGCAACCCGCAGACTGATCCTCAACAAGGCTCGGGCGCATGGCTTTGCGGCGCCGGTTGATCAATGTAGCGATATGCAGGGTGGCAAGCTCATAAAGCTCATGGGCCCGTAAGGACAGCGGCACGTCTACCCGGGTCAGCTCGTCCTCAAGCTCATGCAGCCCTGAATTTCTCTCAAGCTTTTCCATGATACTGATTCTTTGACGATCAGGCGTCGATGCGACGCAAGTTGCTCATACCACTTGTAGACCGTGAGCGTACTCCGCCAGATATTAGATCGGGCCCATGCTGCGGATCAGCCGGCATCATGATGACGATCAACGGAATCACCAAGGATACCTATAGCGGTCGACAATCGAAGGCTATCCAGAATGGCAGGTAGCGCTGGCAAAGAAAAGGTGTGCCCGCTTTCATGGTAATACCTGCCGGCCTCGCTGCTCCATATCAGCTCATCGGCAGCGCCCTGGATACTGGCTGGGGCGGTCCAGCAATTTGCCGTCACGCAGCACTTCCTTGCTCGCACTGAGTACCAAGTGCAGTCAACGGCCGGTGGAAGTGTTGATTACCCACCAGAGTGGCCACGGGTGACAGCAGGTTGATGGTCCTGGTCAGGCACATTTCTGCGGATATCCAAGCAAGCCCTTCCGGGATAGCCAGATCTTCCAGGTAAGGCAACCGCGCAGCGAAGGCGCGTGCCCTGGCTCAGGTTGAACCAAGTTCGATTTATCCGGCGCGCTGATCAGTTCGCGAATCAAGGCTGTTGTCGGCGGTAATACGAGAAGGCCGCATCCAGTTTCACCGGCAAAGAGCGCGTCAGCCGCAGCACGGCCCGCCAGCGATTGGCCACTGACCGTCCGCCTGGGGAATCCCAACTGGCGTATCACCCTGTTACCTGGGGACCAAGCTGCGCAAGCTACTGGGCCAGGTACCACTGCCCTCGTACCCATTGATACCGGCGGCCTACCAGATCGGTAAGCTGCGGATGCCGGTGTTCGGTGCGCTGAAACACCAGAGCGGTTCGTGGTACAGCGTGGCAAGCCCTTCCAGTCGATCGCGCTGGCGGCGCTCGACACTGTCTGTACACTTTGATAATGCCCAGCTGAATGGCAAACTCCGTACCGTCGGTCAGGCGTTCGATATTGTCCCACCGAACCGGCGGCTGTTTCTCAGCTGAGCTCCAAGTCCCCCTTCCTCGGCCAGGCCTCTTCCCTTTTTTTTTTTCGCTCTTTCAAAAAGACAGGCGAACCTGGTGTAACCGCCAGTTTCAGGGCGGTTGGTCATCACCAGGGTGCGCGGTGCGCGATCGAAAGCGAAACAGTACCCAGACATCAGGGCGACCAGGGGGACTATCCAATAAATTGGCGCGAACAAACAGCCCGGCCTGTTTTCAGAACATGCATGCGATCCTCCGACGTTGTAAATACTACTTGAGTCTAAACGGTGAAAGAGTTCAGACGCAATTGTGGCGAGTTGGCGGGGATCAAGCTGATGTTGGCTGGGCGGGAGTGGGAGCCTAAATTGAACAATGTTGGGATTGCGGCACCGGCTTTTTCGCCGGCCAGGCGCCGCTCCTACCTTGAGGGAGCACCGCGTTAGCTGAACTTGGTAGGAGCGACGCGCCTGGTCGCGAAGGGCGGCCTCAGAACGGGCTACATCTCACCAGCTTACTCCGCTTTCGCGCCAGGCGGCCGCTCTTACCTTGAAGGGAGCACAGCGTTAGCTGAAACTTGGTTAGGAGCGACCGCCTGGTCGCGAAGGCGGCTCAGGCTGATTACATACCTGCTGCCATACTCAGCCCACTTGGCGCCCAATACGGCGCCCATGACGCCGCGAGACGACGGCCAAAGGAGCGTTGCTGCAACCATTGCACCTGCAGCAAACCAAGCAGATGCAGGCCGGCAGTCGCCACTGCAAAGCCCAGGGCATAGGTCATGGCGCTTGGCTTCCAACGGCATTTCAGCACCGTGGGCAACACATGGACATGCGAACACCGACACCAGCGCCGCGCTGAACCGCCAGCGGTACCTGCCGGGGCCCAAAAGCAGAAACAGAGCCCAGCACCACCACCGAGGCAATATACCCCGGCTTCTTACCGCTGGCACTGAACAGCCAAGCATCGCAGAACTACCGCCGGCCAGCATCACGCCAACAAAGAGCACCGGTAACAACCAAGCGCGCCTTGCCGCCCACTGCGCACCCCAGAACCCACCGCCAGCAATGGCCAGCAGATGATCAGGCGCGAACCAACGGGTGGCCCCAGGCGCTGACCAACCACTCATGTTCCCTCATGCCTGGATGCGCATGGGCCAGCCCGGGGATGGCGAGCACGCCCACCAAGCAACATCAACCGACTGATAATCGCGTGCATGCTCAAACTCTTCGACTTTAGTGTGGTTCTCGGCAAGTTGCTCTGAGGCATGCCCTGACGAAGCGATGTAAGGCAATGCGTCGTCAGCACCGGTGCCATTTTTTAGATTGGACCAAAACAAAAGGCCCGCTCACCGCGCGATTTTTTTTTTTTTTTTTTTTTTTTTTGCGGCAATCGCGATCCATGACATCCAGATCTGCACCCACCAGCGGCCGCAGGTCGATCTTGTTGATGATCAGCGAAATAAGATCAAGAGCGGGTAATGCGGCCCACCCTTTGCGCGGGGTAATCTTGTCAACAGCGCCAACGTCGATCACATCGCCGTCAGATGCGGACAGCTGCCGGGCTGAAGGTCGCGGCCACGGTTATCGCCGCCACTTTTCGACAAAGATCAGTTCGACCGCAGAAAGCGCTCCTGCAATTCAGCAATTCGCCGCCAGGTTTTCATTGAGGCATCCTCACGAATCGCCGGTGTGCGGGCAAAACCGCCGGTCTCAACGCCGCGCATGATCCGATCCGCCGGCAGTGCTTCATGGCGCAGCAAGGAAAGTCCGCGTCCTTCGCGGTATAAGATATCGTTGGTGAATCACGCCAGATCGTAGTGGGCGGAATACAGGCGCTCGCAGAGTATGCGGACCAGGGCGGTCTGCGGAGCGACGGCCGCCGATGCCGACACGCAGGCCTGTTTGGAACTCATGTGTTTTACCCTCGGATATTCATCAGATCAGGATCGAAACAATCTTGTGTATTGCTGTTCATGCCGGGCGCTGGCAAAGGCCAGACCTGGCAAGCCAGCACCCAGTTCTTCGTCCGGCCAGGCCGCGGCCTGCTCGACAAATCGGCGTAAGGCCTGGCAACAGCCGGTCCAGCAGACCGCTGCGCATCGGTCTGGCCCAGCGGTAACAATCATTTTGGTTGCCGCGCCAGTCTGATTCTCCAGCCAGCTCCAGAGCACGCCAAGGGCCAGCGGTTTTGCACGGTGGGCCACATGCTGGGGGGCCCCCCCCCCCCAGCCATGGCAAAGGCGCTGATCACGCGCCAGCGGCTCGCCTGTTCGCCAAGCCAATGGCGGACGGCCCTGCCAATGACTTCATCAACGCAGCATAGCGCCCCGCCTGCTGGCCTGTCTTCCCAGATACAGCTCGGGCGGTTTCCCGGCTGGCCGCAGCAGCCAGTCGTTCCAGCGGGCGAAGCGTTCTCGTCTGGGTTTGGGGTCCCTCCACGCCGCGTATCTGGCGCAACCGCACCGGATAATATCCAGCGGCCCCAGGGAGCGTTCAGCCAACGCTGTAAGCCAAGGCTGGCGGCTGAATCAAAGATCAGTGACGCAGTCCCCTAGTTCAATCGCGTAACTCAAAGCCCCTGGGATACGCCATAGCCGCCTATAGGCAGCGCAGGGCTGGCCAGCTTGCAGGACTCTGAGCAGCGCAGCATCGGCAATGTCAGCATGTTAATGGCTGTCCATGCGCAAGGAAGGGTGCGGCCGGAGTTGGCCCCTGCGGGCGTAAAGCCTACGCTGTGCCATTGGCTGGTGATAAGCGCCGGGCTCGGGATTGAACGTGCGAAGATCTCTTCCACCTCCAGGCCAAAAACCACGCAGCATGTGTCCGCAGCACAATGATCACGCAGGTAGCGCAGTTGGCCTTGTTGAATTTCCAGCGGCACATGGCGATTGCCCATATGGTAAGCCGCCCGTGACAACAACAAGGCATCGTCGCAGTACACCCGCGACAAGGTTTCTGACTCGGCATGATGACCAT
>Ga0163217_1005128_pt1 | contig 10024 bp, 14 predicted proteins | sample SynspAceP_FD_185933 | JGI IMG/M metagenome (GOLD analysis project Ga0163217, IMG submission 185933) | Saline lake microbial communities from Ace Lake in Antarctica - Synechococcus sp. Ace-P (PacBio error correction) | ecosystem: Environmental > Aquatic > Non-marine Saline and Alkaline > Saline ...
AAGAGAGAGATATCGACCTGGGAACAAGCTCACTGGCTCAACAGCCAGGTGCTGCATGAAGCGCAGCCCCGCGTTCTTGTTTGCTGAACTGCTGCCGCCTGGCAGGCCCGCCAGGCTGGTGGGATTCCGGAAGCTGCTGATGGGCCCTGGGGCGAGCACTCGCCGCCCCTGGGCTCGCCCGTCGCTTTTGGTGGGACCCGCAAGACGGCCCCTCGACCAGGCCCCGTTCCGTTTTTTGAAATGGCGCCCGGCCTAACGACGCGACCGCGACCGGACCCAGCTGCGCCTTCGGCGGAGGGCCCCGCCTCGGCGCCGTTGCCCTTGCTGGAGGCCGCCTGCCCGGCCTAGCGATCACCGCTGGCCGACCGCCCACGGCCCGGGAAGCTTGTTGGCTGTAAGCCCGCCAGTGGGGTGGGCGTCCAAAGAAAAGGCGGTGGTTTGATGAAAGAGCCTGCCGGGCGCAACTGCTTCGGCAAAAGCCCTGCAGGGGCTCCGATCTGATCACACTGGTGCCTGCTGCATCCAAGCGGGCGAAAAGAATTCGCTCAACGCCTTGAAGCGCAAGCCTCGCCACCTGGAGCCACAGCGAATCTTCGCCTGGTCTCTTCGCCGCCACTTCGTTTCGCCTGGGGGGGGGGGCGGGCCCGCACCAGGCGAGCAGTTTTCGCCCAATGGGCCCTGCCGTCAAGCCCCTGGATGGCCCACGTGCAATCAGGATCGTCAGGAAAGACAAGGCCCTGGCAGTCTGGCCGGCCCCGGGAACCACACGCTTCATCGAGCCGCAGGGCGAACAGGCTTTGGCACCGAGCGGTGACCGATGCGCGTGGGGCCAGCCAGGCCAGCAAGAATCCTTCTGGGCAAGGCCCTGAAAGCGGTAAGCCGGCTGTGGCGATCCCCGATGCCAGGGGCCTTCACCACCTAGCATCAGGGCCAGCACGACAGGCCCAACGCCACCGAAACCGAGGCGGGGCCTGAAGCTCCCGCCCAGGAGACATCGGCGGCCAGCAGGGGAACAAATGCTTGATCCGCCAGCTGAGCCAGCTGGCGGATCAAAGGTTTCCCGAGCTGGCGGAATCGAGCTTGTCCACCGGCGCCCACCATCCAGACCAGCCCAGCCACGGAGGCCGGCAAGCCCGAACTCCGGGCAAGCACACTTCGCAGCCCGGTGAATACATCAAGAAAGAGGATGCCCCAGGTGAGCTGCAAGGCGCAAGGCTCACTGGTGGGATCCACCGCAGCGGCGCAAAGCAGCTCGAGAGCAACAAGGCCACTGAGGAGGCCGATCACCACAACCGCCACGGAGGCGAATCAACCAGGTCCGATTACCGAAGTTTGCCTTCCAGCCGCCCAGGACCACCGATGTACCAGCTCCAGCAAAGAGCAGCGCCAGACGGCCCGGAATGGTTCGTAGTATCCAAGGCCCTTCGCCTTCAAGCACCTCTCCCGAGGGGCGGCGCGAAGGCGCATCTGCTGCACCCAAGGGTGACCACCGTGGGGCCTGGTGCCACAGCACGATCGCGCTGAACACACCTGCCCGCCACGGGCCCAGTTCAGCCCCCGCCTAAGCCATGGGCCGCCCAGCAGGCCGCGCAGGCAAGGGCCAGCCAACAAGCGCACCAGCCGATCCGCAGCAACCGCCAGCCGTGCCACCTGCTGGGCAGGTTTGAGCTTGAGGCCGCCATCAAAGCTAGACCAAGGCTGACCAGCACCCCACCACCGGTTTCGAAGGCCGCTGCCCAGCTGAAAGGGTTGACCAGCCAAGGCCGGAAAGCGGCCCGATCACCCAGGCCGGCGGAGAGCAGCGCACGCCGCCGGCAGGCCGTGAGCGACGGCCCGTTCATGCTGGTGCCAAGCGCCCAGCAAAAAAACAATTGACTCCCTCCAGTAGCAGTTCAATGCCGCTCGGGAGCATCGGTGATCCGGAAGATTCAATGCGTTGAATCGAGGTTTTGGGGGTCTTTCGGTTCGATCTCATGGTGCCTCAAACCAGAGCTGAAAGAAAGCCCCCGCCGATGGTAGGCAAAGGGGATCTGCTCGCTCACAATTTGCCAAGGAAGTTGGCAGGCTGCGCGAAATTGGAAGGCAGCCCCCCAGTCCCAGGTCCGGTCCGGTCCTCAGCCAGCTCCACTGTTGCTGCTGGTGGATGGCCCACTCGCTGGCCTTCCGCAGCTTCTAATCCTTCGCCAAGGGCGGGTGAAGGGGGGTCTGGCCACCAGGAGGGGGTGCCACCAGCGTCTACCTTTATGGCTTCCCTCAAGGCGTTGCTGACAATCGTCAGGGCCTCACCCCCCAGGGGTGGTGAATTCGCCTTTGACATCCGCCGAGCCCACTTTCCGCCACGAGGCCGACGCCAGCTACAAGGCCCACCGCGATGGTGGCCCCGGAGCACTTCTGCAGCGATCGGCCAACCTGCAGGAGATCCTCTCTGGGGCCTATGGATCTGCCCGTGCAATGCAACCGGGTTTTCGAGCAGACGACGTGCTCGGCAAGCCCTGGCCAAACCGGGCGCGAACGCCGGCTGGCCGGGTGCGCATCCCTCTTCGGGTGATCGCGTACCTGTTCCAGCTCGTCGATGATCGCGCGCGGACATTGCGTGCTCTACATGGGTGGTGGCCGTCGCCAAAGAGTTCAGGGCCGCTGCTGATCCGGAAGTGAGGGAGTGGTGGCCAAGCTCGGCGTGGACGCCGGGAGAGGTGTGGACCTCAAGGCCCTCACCGGGCGATTGCCAGCGACAACATTCCCCCGCGCTCATAGGGGTGGGCCTCCAAAGATCCGCCCATCAAATCCCCTGCTCAACGCCCACTCACCTCGATGGCATCTAACGCGGCCCTCGATCCAGCCACAAAGGTGCCCTCAAAACAAAGCTCGAAACCGACCGTGAGAACGCCTAGTCGCTCGCTGCATCGCTCGCCCGAGATCCTGATTCGACATCCCCTGCCGCCGAACCGCGGCTGACGCTCGGCGCCGTGAATGGGGCCGCTTGGGCTGCGCCTTATGAAGAGCTGGAGCTGTTTCAGCCCTGGCCCGGCAGCTGGCGGCCTTTGAGAGCTTTCTCGGCCGATCACCAGGCCTGAGGGCTCGCCGGATTCCGCACGCAGACCGCGTCTGCAGCATCAACGGCCCGCCAGCAACAGAGGATAACCGACCAGGCCCCGCTGATCCCAAGTGCGGCCCAAGCCTGCAGCCCAGCAATCATGCCAGAGCCAAGAAAAGCCAGCTCGAAGCTTGCTGTTGCGGCTGATGGCGGCCAAGCGAATCCGCCCGTGCCCGATCGCCCTCGACACCGAAACCACTTCCTGAAATCCCTTCCAGGCGGAGCCTGGTGTGGAGTGGGGGCCTCTGCTGGGTGAGGCCCCCAGCCGATCTGGCCTAACATCCCGATCGCCCTACCAGTTCGGGAAGCCCCCCGTTTCCCCTACCCCCGCTTCACTGTACTGCTGGAAGCAAGGCACCGGTGCCACCCGGCAGTTGCCCCTCGTGGGGTGCTCCAATGCGGCCCTGGCCCCTCTGGCTGGAGAGTGGCCCAGCACCGCCAAAATCCCTGCAGAACGCCAAAGTACGAACGCGGCGAATCCTGCTGCGCCCAATGGCCTGAAACTGGAGGGGTGGTGATGGACACCTGTTGGCCGATACGCTGGCGCGATGGCCATGGGCCAAGCACGGGCCTGGAGGTGTGCACCGAGCGCAATTTCGGTTTCCGCGCCCGAGGGGCTTCCAAATGCGCGCTGGTGCCAAGGGGTCGAACACCTTCTGCAGGGGGCCGTCGAAGCCTGCCGCCCGCTAACGAGCGCCATGGATGTGGCACCTCACCTGGGGGCTGACGCCGCTGCTGCGCGGCCAGCTTGCATGCAGCTGGGAGCCTCTGCCGCAGTTTGGCTCGATCAGATGTGAGTTTGCCGCTGGAGCCGGTGCTGGCCCGCATGGAGCCCGGCATTCGCATCGACAAGCCCTATCTGGCGACCCTGAGCGAAAGAACTGGCCGGCGCTCGTCGCCAAGCCTCGAGGGCCGGTGCCCGCGAAGCCCGCTGGTGTGGAGTTTCAACCTGGCTCACCCAAACAACTGGGCGAGCCTTGTGTTCGTACACCCTGGGGCTGGAGCGCAAAAATCTGCGGCAAGACAAAAACGGGCTGGAGCACCGACGCGGCCCGTGCCGAAAAACTCGAAGCCGATCACCGCCGGTGGGGGCCCGCTGGTGCTGGAGCACCGCAACCTTGAGCAAGCTCAAAAGCACCTACGGTGGATGGCTGCCAGCCATGGTGGAGCCAGAAACCGCCGCGTTCACACCGACTGTCAACCCAGGCGGTGACCGGCTCACCGACGGCTCTCCAGCAGCCATCCCAAACTGCAGAACATCCCCAATCCGCACGCAGTTCAGGCCGTCCGCATCCGCAAAGGCCCTTCCTGCCCAGGAGGGCTGGCAGCTGATCAGCGCCGATTACTCCCAGATTCGAGCTGCGCATCCTCAACCCACCTCTCAGGCGAAGAGGTGCTGCTGGAGGCCTACGTCCAAACGGCCGACGAACGTGCCAATGCCTCACCGCCCGCCTGCTACTCGACAAAACGCGAGTGACAGGCAGAGGAGTCCGCCCCTGGCAAAACAATCAACTTTGGCGTGATCTACGGCATGGGCGCCCAGCGATTCGCGCGCGAAACAGGCGTGAGCAGGTGCAGGCCAAGGAGTTTCTCTCGAAATAACAAAGAGCGCTATCCCCAGGGTTTTCGGTTTTCTGGGAGCTGCAGGAGCGGCGGCCCTCAGTCCGCGGCTATGTGGGAGACAATCTGGGCGTCGCCGCCCGCCCTTCGCCTTTGACCCCGGTGGCCTCGGCCGGCTTGAAAAGCAAGCCACCAGAAGAGATCGACTGGAGGTGGCCCCGCCGGCGCGGGAATGGAAGCTCAGCACTCGCGGGCTGGCGGGCCAATGCACTCGATCCAAAGGCCTCAGTCGGCCGACATCATCACTGTGCGATGGTGCATGCTCCGATCAGGAGCTGCCGCCTCAGGGCTTGCCTCCGCCCGACTGTGCTTGCAGGTGCACCGACGAACTGGTGCTGGAGGCGGCCCCCCGACGCCCCTCGACACCCGTTCTGGCCACGTGAATACGGGTTTGATGAGAACGCCGTTTCGCACTCCGCGTTCCCCTGGTGGTGGGACATCCGGCTGGGGAGCGAACTGGATGGAGACAAAGTGATTTGAACGAATGTGATCGAAGCGGGCAGTCAGAGCGACCCTGCCAAGTCAGAATTTGATCCTATTCGTGCCGCCTGAGCAAACACCTGGTTTGACGCCCTCCTTCCTGCCCCACTGAACGCCGCGTCGCAACCGCCGACCAACGCAAGGGGAGGTTGTTTGCCCAGCCCCACCCTTGAGCAGCAGTTTGGTGCTGGGCCACGGCGCAAGTATTTTTTGCATTCTGCTCACCCCCGATAGAGCTCAGAGCAATCGGGGCATGAAGCGAACAAGAAGGCCCGCCTGCAAAGATTCCAGGCCTATACCCGGTGCTGGTGCTCAGACAACGAATGGCTGGAAGCAACTGTTCTGCCCTGAAGTGCGGCTGCAGCCGCTGGTGGCCATGCTGCAACGGCTGGATCGGGTGGAGCACACGGTGGCGCTGGGCAACCGGCGCGAAACTCCTGGGAGCGGTGGCCATGTGGAATCCCGGTGGTGGCCACCGAAGCGTGAGCGAGTTCAGCCCGCCGGGAAGCAGGCGCCAGGTCAGAAGCGTGGCCGACAACAGCCGGTACTGTCGATCTGGCTAGGGTGAATTGCGGGCTCATTATTCGCAGATTCGGCCGTACTCGGGCACCAGTTGCTGCTAGAACAGCCACAGACCACACACGCACTTGCTCACCCAGACCGCCAGGCCTGTTCCATCTGGTAAACATCAGCTCGGAGAGGCCGATCGGCGGCTAGAGCGCTCTCGTCGGGCCCCAGATTGAACAGCGGATGGGCGGTGGACAATCTGAGTCCCCCGATTCAGCAGCTCCTCCATAGAGCTTCTCGCCGGGTCGTAGGCCCGTGAAACTGGATCCGAGATGTCGCCGTCGGGAATGGTTGGCGTCGCGGAGTCGGCACCGGAGACCGAACCATCTGCGCGCGAGTCAAACGATGCGCAACGGTTCGCCGCATGTCGAGCAGGAAAGACCCTCACCGCCCTGGGCGAGGCCCCGCGGCCGCAGCACCAGCCTGGGCCGCCTTCCGGAATGGTTTCATGAAGTAGCGGGTGATCCGGGGTGGGGTTACGGTGACCGCCCGGCTCGCTGGCTGATCTGCTCACTGAAAACAAGGGCACTCAAACCGAACCGGAAGAACCTCGAGCACGTTGCCGAAAGCGAAACCATCGAGCCAGAGGCCGGCAAACCGCTCCGGTGGCGGTGATCCGGCCGCGGCAGCCTGAACCAGCAGTTCAGCAGGCGCCGCTGCTTGGCCCCAATCACATTGGTGGGCGCACGGCTTGTCGGTGGAATATCAGGGAATGAAGCTTCGAGATCGCAAGGCCAATGTGCGGCCTCCAAGGACCGAGCGGTGCCCCCCAGGAAGGTTGTGCACATGCCCCGCATCAGATTTGCCCCTCCACCAGAGCACGTGTTTGTTAAGGCCGCTGCGTGGGAAACAGCGCATCAACGTTGTGCTCCAGCAGGAGTTTGTTGGAGGCCGATCTCTTGATTCCCGCACATCGCCCAGCAGAAGGAATCAGCACGGATGGCTGTGCAGGCCCCGGTTTCCGCGCCAGCCGATCCGGTAACCTCCTGCTCGATGGCGTAGAGGCCGGCTTTCGCCTCTGTTCCAGCAACACCAGGCCGGTGGGCGGGCTGCTGGCGCAGGGATCTGGCGGCAGAGTTCTCGAACCGATCGAGCCCGCCGGCCCGTGACCAAAACCGAGCCGCCGCAAGACCGGAAGCCGCAAGCAGATCATGGGTCAGGGCGGGTGGGGTCGCGGCCGAGCAGCTCTCTCGCCACGGGCCGGAGATCGGTCAGGGCCTGTTTCGCCCGTTGGCCGATCCGGGACAAGGGAGGGCATCAAGAGCACGGTCCAATGCCCATCCAGCGGAGCCCTGCAGCGCCAATTCCGCTCGCTGACCAATGGAGCTGAGGGGATGGCCCAGCAGTAAGCTGCGGATGCCGTAGCGATCAATCAGCGCCGCCAGATCAGGCTTGGGAATGGATCCGGCCAGCTGCTGCAGCTGCCGCCCGCTGAGCGTGGGGTCACAACATCCACCGCGCCGAACGAGCTCGAAGCGCTGGTGGGGCGCAACTCAGAGAGCAGCATGGAGGGGCCTGGCCAGCGCCGAACACCAGGTGGGAATTTGGGGCTCGCGTGACGAGAGGCCAACGCCACACGCCGCTGGGCCGCAGCCCGCGGACGCGCAGCCAGTAACGCACAGATCACGCCAACACAATCCCGGCTGGCGATCAGGGTCACACGTGAACAGAAACAGCTCCAGAGCCAGCGGCCAGAAGGCACGGATAGGGCGGAATCGTCGATGGCCAAACAGGGTGCTATCACCAGCAGCAACCAGCAAGAACGATCAAGGCGTGCGAGCAGCAGGGCAGAATAGAGCGCATGTACCTACCCGTGTAACGCGCAGACCCCCGATACCAGCCACTGATCCCTAAGCACGGCGATGCCGATGGCCATGTCCCCGCCAAAGGGCAACAGATACAGATTGCTGCGGCAGACATGCGGCGGAGAACGGTTGAATTCAGGCCGCAGGGCGAAGAGGGCCAGCTCAGAAGCTGAATCACGAACAGGGCCGAATCAAGGGCATCAGCATCAGGCGCCGGCCTCAGCACCCTCGGGGAGGGCAAGCGCCTCCAGCAGGCGCAGAACAAGCCCGATCAGGCCGGATCATCGGGCAGGCTGTTTCCGCAGGCAAGTGTTGGCCGCGGTATAGGCCCGCAGGCCGCCAGCCAGGTCCCAAATCTTCCTGTGGCTGGGCCCGTTGGGGGGCCTTCCCGCCTGCCAGGCCGCGTCGGTGGGCTGCTCGTCAGGGGATCGTTTCGCAGTCCTATCCAGCACGACCGCAGCGCCCATTTTGCTGCCGGTCCGATCAGGGCCGGGCCGACGCCCTCGACAGGCATGTTCGACGCCGGTGCCGCTGCTGGCCAAGGTGAGCAGAATCGCAGCGATATGGTGCCCCCGCCAGGCGGCGGGCTGGTATTGGCTGCTGCCACCAGCGGTGGAGTGCTGGCGGGGGAACGCCAGGATCGTCAGCCGCCCGCCCCCGCTGGTAGAGACGGCCCTGACGCTCCGAAAGTTTGGATGCCGGCAAGGCCTGGCCAACGGCCCGGCCCCGGGCGAGCGAACCAAGTTTCCAGTTGAGAGCAGCGTGGCCGCTAACCGGCAGGGCGAAAGAGAGCCCACGGTGCCCTCAGTCCATGGCTTTGTTTTTGCGCCTGCATCAGGCGGGTGTGGGCGCAGATTCAGCTCCACACCAGCACCCACAGCAGCAGGTCCAGGGCCCATGGCCGCCAGCGAGAAGAGATTCGCGCCAGCCCCTCATGCCAGAAGCTGAAGCTGCGCCAAACTGGTCCAGCTTCGAGGCCGGGGCTTGGAAATCGGTGTAGGCCAGCAAGACGATAACGCAGCGTATTGACAAAACGAAACGCAATCAACACACAGCGAGCAGGCCCAGAATCGATTCCGGTCGCCAAGAGAACGCCATCGCGAGGGGAAGGGCGGACGGGCAGGAGGTGGGCAGCAAAGAATCAAACAAGACCAATGCCGCCGCAGGCTAGAGCGCTCATGGTGTTACACGCCCGTGCAGTGGCCATCCCACCCACCCAGAAACTTTGTCATTCAAGAAGATGTTTCTGCCTCGTGAGAAGCAAGGACGTACCCAGCACCCAGAGCAGCAGCGAGGAGATCCAGGCGGTGAGCGAGGCCAGAGCAAGTCGGAGGCCAGGAAATGCGATGATCAACCACCCTGGCCCGGCAGCAAATTTCGCCAATCAGCCCCCAGGCCTGGCCAGATTCAGTGTGAGCGCCAGGCCAGGCCGCTGAAGCAGGCCCAGCCCCAGCAGGGGAAGCCAAGGGGCAGCAGATGCACAGAGGGGTCGTTAGAGGCGAGCACGCGGCTGAGGCACCCAGCAGGCTCCAGAGCAAGCAACAGCAGGGCGCACCAACCCCAGTAGCCCGACAACTGCTGCAGGGAGGTTGGACCCTGCTCTTTCGCGGCCCTCCAGACAGCAAGCAAGCCCCGCCCAGCCCAGGAGAGGCTGCAGATGGCGAAATTCAGCCAAGCCCGAAGCGACCATGCAAGGTGAGCTGGGGCTGCCGCAGGGAGCAGAGCAGGGGTGAGCCGAAGCCAGCCTTTCCGCCGAGGCCCGGAATCATGGCGGCAGGTCTCGCCCGAATCTGATTCGGGCTTCCAGTCGTCGCCTTCCAAAGCCTGCCTGAGCCGGCGGGCCTCAGCACCCGCTCCCAACGTGGTCTGGTGCAAACGACCAGCTGGCCAATGAACGCCGCAAAGCGAGGTAATACAACGAATAGAACAGTGCTGTGAGGCCCAAGGCGCTCACATCTGGCGGGCCAGCTGACCGGAAGCATTGGCGCGCGCCACCTGGCTCTGGCGGCGCAGGTTGGGCCCGGCCCTGGTGAAGCAGGCCGTTCCACTTGCTGTCGCAGCTCCGGCAGCGTGCGTTCAACCCTGCAGGACTGGGGTCTTTGGCCCAACCACCGCCGCAGCAGCTCACGCTGGTTTCCCCATCCAGCTGACTTGCGGAACTCGCGTCAGGCTCTCCTGGGAAGGTGCGCACCTGACCCTCAATGAGCCGAACGCGTTAGTGGAGATCTGTGTGCCCCACCCCGACCACCGTCCACGGCCGTGAAGCAAGTAAGCAGGCTGCCAGGCCGCAGAGGATGCAGCCAACGCGCCAGCACAGCATTCCAAGAGGGCCGGCAGGGCGTCGCCGCTGAAACCAAAGAACAGAACCACAGCGCCACCGCTGCCGGGTGAGCCGGCTCCAGCAACCTCAAGCCATCACACGGCCAACAGCCTGGAATCACCGCACACCAGGGCAATC
>Ga0163217_1014299_pt1 | contig 10024 bp, 12 predicted proteins | sample SynspAceP_FD_185933 | JGI IMG/M metagenome (GOLD analysis project Ga0163217, IMG submission 185933) | Saline lake microbial communities from Ace Lake in Antarctica - Synechococcus sp. Ace-P (PacBio error correction) | ecosystem: Environmental > Aquatic > Non-marine Saline and Alkaline > Saline ...
CCTTCACCCTGTCCTTTTCACCTTCTATCGGCTTTTGCACCCTTTGGTGGCCTCAATCTTTCGCTGTCTTCTCCGTGTGCCCTTCGATTCCCTTTCGCGTTTCTTCGTTGTCCTTCACCTCTTGATTGTCTCCTCGTTTTCCCACCTCTGCTGGGCCTTCTCCGGTTCTCCTCTTCTCTTTTTCCACCCCTTTGGCGTAATTGACGCGGCGCACTCGCGGCGGTTGCCGCACCGGTGACCGTGAGAGCGGCCGGCGTCTAGTCTTATCGTTGACCTCCGATTGGGAACTTGAGGATTGTTGGTCACAATTTGTGTGCCGTTAGGATATGGTCCGGAGTCGGATCTATTCATAGACTCGCACCTCCACCTCGGCGAGTGCAGCCCGGTGACAGTTCGAGGAGTGCGGGCCGCCCGCCCGCACGTGCTTCCTCCGCTCTCCGGGGTCGGCGCGTCCGGCGATGAAACAGCTCGTGAGGGGCGAATCGGATACCGATGACTAGCTACCATTCCGCAGCCGTTTGGCTCCCACGGGAAACTCCCCACAGCGAAGAAGCGACGACGAGGTTCGATCCTCGGCGAATTTCAATTCCGACTAATCCGGCGACCGGTAATCACACGAGCGTGAATCGAACGTTCCGCATCATCGGCACATCCTTTGACAAATGTGTCACGGTGAACTGATTTTCCGCGGCAAGGCCTCGATGACTTCGATGATAAACGATGGGCGTTCCGTCGGGTTGGTTGGGCCGCATCGGTCCAGACGCGGGGATGCGAATAATCTTCGAACGGACTCCGCCGGGCACATTGCGGATCGAGTTAAGGCGTGCCGACTCCCCGTCGGGCGGATTTGCCATTTTTCGACGCCGGGCGGGGTATCCCGCCCGGACTTTGTGGAGGGAATTCAGCATCGCCGCAGGGAATCGGGCCGATGATCGGGCGACCACCCTCGGAAACGCTCGTTCCGTCGACGGCTTTGGATGGATCCGGTTCGGGCCTCGTGTGAGCCCCCGTGGCTGGACGCCGGGCCGCGAAAAAGGATCTCGCGAATTGCACACCGTTCTTGGGATACAACTGAAGGGCCGCGGAGGCTCCGGCACGATCCGATACGGACGTGTCCTGGCGCGGTGGGAGAGGATCGTCGCCCGGGGAAATCGTCGCTGAGTCGATTCGTCGGGGTCAGGGCGGTATCGTGGCTGCCGGTCACCGACGAATCCCCAACGAAGAAAACCGGGGCTTCAACCCTTTGGCGCGTTTGGACGGTGGCGCAACGCTCAGGGCACCGGCAGAAACTTCGGGTACGCCGGCGACACTCCACTGATCCAACCCCGGGGGCATCCCGACGGTAAAGGGGACAAGACGGAGAGCGGATTGACCGGAACTTCGGCGAGCAGTGAGAAATCGCCACTGCGCGATCATCCGGCGGCTGGGCCCAACCAACCGAACAAACCCGCGCCTCGCCCTGGGGGGCATCGGGGGTTGGCGTAATTTCTGGGCCGCCCGCGCGGCGCGCCGAACGGGATGGATCACGCGTCGCGAAAGCAGGCCGCGCGGATGCCGGGCCTCTTCTGTTCAAACTCACGTAGCTCGACCAAGGAGGTGGCCGATTCGGGATGGCGCGTTCAAGCCGGCCGTAAATCTCGCGAAATCCGCAGGTTGCAATGACGCCAAGTCGCGAACGCCATAACGCCCACGGCGGCACGCGGCCGGACGATAACAGTCGACCGGGGGTCACCGGTCGACCAGACCCAGTATGCCACGCTAACCAAGCGAGCTTAATGCCGAACGGCGACACAGGTCAACAACCGACAGCGCCAGTCAGGCCCCAAGGTGCGGTTGGGGCCGATCGATTCCGCGACGAACGAATGCCTCCCGAATGCCCGCTTCGTGGGGCGGGGACGATCCACAGGCGATCAGTTGCGGGGAGCGGCGTGCACGGCGTCGAGTGGTGGCCCAAAACAGTTGACTCGTGGGAGGGCGAAACTGGCGTCGACTACAACCCATCGGTGGGAAATGACGATTGGCCTCTCTAGTACCGCTGGGGTCACCTCAGGCGAACCGCTTTTTCGCCGGATGGATTTTCTCGGACGGACTACAGAAAAATCCCACTATCATTGATTTCAAATCGTTCCCCCAGAAAAACCCGATCGTTAAAACCGCACACAGGCTCTCCCTCGAACCATGGAATACCATGAAGGCCAATCTGCGTACGGAACGGTAGCACAATTAGGTTCGAATTGACTCCCTCCCGCGGTAATGGCAGAAAAAAAAACAAGAACCCTTCCACTATATAAATCCGCCTCGGTCAGGGGACAATTAATGCTGGCGTGGAAAATGTTCCGCAAGCGAGCCCCGAATTCTATTCTTCCTACCCTTCCGGGCTTAAACCAAAAAATCTTAAGAAAGATACGCTTTTTCGGCCTCGCAACGGCTCGTCACACCCCGACCGGCTAAACGCCCCGGACAATCCAAAGCATCCGTCGAACACACCGATTGATCGTCACCAAGGTCGCCTCGCTTTTGAAAAACGACGCGACATACATCCGCTGGACGCTTGTCCCGTCTGTGCGATTACCTATCGGATCAAGGCACGCGACGGCAAGAATTAGCGGGGGCCCTTCGCGATCACGCGGAAATTCTGGGAGTTTAGGCCCGACGAGCGATATCGACAATCGGTGGGCGCCGCCAAGGCAAGGCGCCTCCCGGACGAACGCGATGTCGTCGGCGACGCACTCGGTGCTCAGCGCGAGACTGGGCTCAACGGCATCATCGACCCTCGGCGCGCTTCGCGAAACACAGGCGAAGCGGATCGAAGGACAAGGCGTACGTCCCACCGACATCCCCAGCCCAATCGGACGCAGCAATCGTTGGTTCGAGCCCTGGGCAGTCTCGCTCAAGACGCCCCGGACGATCGGACGAAGGTAATCGATGTCAAGACGCGACGGACCGGCGCGAATCATCTGCAAACGGCAAGCGTGAAGAGTAACCGACGGTGGAACTGCTTGTTGCCCGAGCGTTCGCTGCACCCCGTTTGTCACCAGAAGACGACGGATGACGTCTCGGGCCCGAATCGTGCCCGTTTCCTGCTTACGGCAACAGCGACCCGAAACGACGGCGCGTCCGCGGGATCCGGTTGATGCCAAAAACGAGGACGCTACCCCTCCCGGTTTTTACTTACAAAAGCGACGGAACGTGGGAGCAGCGGGTGCGCGGCAACCGACACGGGGGTCACCGTGTCTAACCCCTGTTCCGCGAAGCACTCGTCGACTCGACATGGTTTGGAGCGGTTCCGCGGGGCGAGCCGACACGGTGGCCGCCAAAACCTCTAGCAATTCCGCGGCGAGATTTCGGCCACCGTACCCCGAAACGGGGATCCAGGCTCGGGCTTCTTGGCCATACGCAAGACGCGAAACCAAAACCGGACCGAGCCGATTTGGCTCCAACAACCGGGGAGAGCCGCGAAATAGCATGCCACTTGCCCGGAAGCGACGCCGCCGTTCGATCGGCGCGAGAAACGACGAAAACAGCAAGACACGTACCGGACGCCAATCCCGCCCTACACTGGGCCATTGCCCCCAGCGACACGTGCGCGCATTCCTTCGTCTTCGCAAGAGGACGAAAGTGCTCCCTCATCTAGGACAATTATACAATGTCCACCAGATCACTAGGGACATTGAGACAATTTCCTCAATCTTCTCTCCCGCGTGATTTCATCGTGTTGATTGCGTGCCGTTGGTGCCACCGGGTGCCGTCGGCCGAATCGTTTAGACACTCCAATGCGCGATAACTTTCCGATCGCGACGGTTGCGATTTGGCCTCGCTCGCTCGAAGTTTAGGCCGGAAAATCCGGTTACGGTGACACGGAATTGAGGTCGCACTCCTCGAACCGACGCGTTCGAGGCGTGAATCTGTCATCGCCAGCACGCGACGAGGTCTCCGCCGATGCGCCCTTGGCCGTTGCCGAGCCGCGCATCGTCGTCGATGAGAGCGGTATTGCGAAATGGACCCGAACGTCCGTTGATCATCCACCAGGTCAATCCGCGCGATCGGAAACACCGGGGGGGATACGCCACCCGAATTGCCGCACCACTCAAATGTTCGCATGCACCGAATCCACGCCGGGGGCGTGGCATCCGCGAGCGCGTCATACCTATCAGGCGACCATGGCCGGTCTCGCCGGCAACGCGAATGGCAACGCCAGCGCTCAAGGCGGCCCTCGCGGCCGAAGCCACCACCGTCGACGTTCAGCAACCCGATCGGTTTCAAATCTATCCCTGCAAATCGGTCTGCACAAATGTCGTGGGTCCCCAGCGAGGAAATAAAACTCGTTCGAAACTCGCAAAATCCTCGTGACGATTCCATCCGTCTGCCCCACCGCTGTCCGCTGACCGGTCGCGTCCGACACAGCGGAAGCCGATTTGGTCGAAACGAAAGAACCGCTTCACCGTCGGGAACGGCACGTGAATGTGGAACGATCCGCCGAAGGTTTATCGTCCCGACGATCTCGACAATCGACGTTTACCCAATGCCGCAGAAATGCGACGCAGCGACGAAACGTTCGTGCGTAGTCCCCGAAGACCTCAGTCCGGCGGCAATCCGCGTTTGTGCGTGACGATAATCTTCGCAAAGGCCGCGCACCAACGCGTCAAGCCGAGTTGCTCGCCCGAACAGCCGCCGAAATCCTAAACCCGAACACCCGTCCATTCTGCACGGCGATGAAACAGTCGTCACCGTCTCGCAGACCGCACCTGCGCCGAACAATTCCTCTGCGCGGGGCAACGGGCCCCTAAGGCCAAGCGTTGGAAGTAAAGTTACGTCCCAAAAAGTCACTCACAATACGCAAGACACCCGAACTCGGAACCTTCGGTCCCGAAAAGTCGAGATTCCCTCGGCTCGATGATCCCGCTCGACGACTGCCGACAAAACTCGCCTCAACACGCACCGAACACCCCAGCATCGGCGGGGGATGCGCATATCATGATCCCTCCCCGTCGAGCGAGTCCTCTGAAATTGGGGTCGTCGGCTTCTCCGACCTCCCTCAGTCCACCACGGCCGCCTGCTTCGGCCGTGAAGATCGTTTGTGCCCGACGGGCCCGGGACCGAGAAAATGCCCACGCAACGCCGAATTCCTCATCCGTTTCCACATACGCAGAGCACCCGGTGGGAAACTCGACATCGGCGAGCATGACGACAGGCGTGGTCCAAACCCGATCGTTCCCAAGATTGGTTTGCAACGACCAAGTGTCCCGCTGACTGAAGTAGGATTCTTTCCATCGAGCATACGCCACCCAACACCTTCATGCTCAAGTACCGAGCACCTCCTCATCATCAAAAACGCCAAAACGGACACGCCTGACAACCGAGCGGGTAGCGAACCGCACGGCCGAACCATCCGCACGCCCGCGTCGTCCCTCGGGCTGAACATCGTACCGGAGTTGCGAATTTTCGGCGTCGTCAGCAGTTTCAGGTCGGGACGGACCGCCCCCGACCGAGTCGAATAACAACAAACACCGAGCACAGCAACGATCCACTTTGGCGGTCACACCCGCGCCGGCGCACACGCCGACGCCACTACTGTTGCTACGTCGACAAACGAATAGGTGCCCGGTTCGAATGTCCAGCACGCAACCCTACGCCTCGAACAACAGCATTGTGGCTCGGCGGCGTCGAGAATCAGGTCCGTGGTGTCCGCGATCATTCGTGCCAACGTCGCCCACGAGCTGCGACGGGACCATTTTCCCGGCGATCGAGACTCCTCATCGGACGCCCGAGTGTCCGCAACAAAACCGTCTCTGCTCGGCGACCGTGCGATGCGTTCGTCACGCGAGCCTCGAGCAAATCGACCATCCGGATCGCGTGTCGTCCGCCGACCTTTGTCGCGGTAACACGGAACCACAATACCTAACGTCTGGTCGGCCGAGCGTATCGCCTTTGGACACTGACGCGTGATCGTCGCTCCTCGACATTCCACGGCATCACGAGGTGCCCCGATCACTGATTTCAGATGTCGCCACGTCATTGATTCCACGGGGGCCAGCCGCGATTCCTGGCAACATGGTCGGCGGTTGACTACGACACCAGGGTGATGAAGTTTTTTGCAGACCGTCGCGTGGCAGATCCCCAAGATCTTTCAATTCTATAAACCTCGCCCGTGAACCACCGAAAGTCCCGCGTTCGGCCCACCCGACCTGGTAACGGATGACGCAATCGAAACCGGGGCCAACAGATCGAACGAAGTTCCCTTTGCCTCGTCGCCCATTTGCAAAACCATGACACATGTACCGACAAGAGACTTCCTGCGAGAAAAAATAATCGAGTTCCAAAGACCCGGTGGAGTGGTGGTGTGGATTTTCAAAGCCCGCACAAAGATCAAGGCCCTACGTGGCTCATTTGCCATTGCCGGCATCGAACAACGGAGGCGCGTTGATGAAGAGTCGTAGACGCATCGAATGGCCGCTCGCTCCGAATCCGTTCATCCGATGAACTTGCCTCTGTGCAATCCGATCCACCGTCCCACGACCAGTCCGGAGCCTCGCTTCGATCGCGACGCGATGGGTGACGCCCCGGCGGCCAACACCGACGTCGAGTACGAGGTCCTGAGGCGGCCGAAACAAACAGCCCGGCATACTGACCACGCGAACCTTCTGCCGCTTGGAAAGTGTTCCCCCCGCTCGACGGCCATCAACTCGCTGCCGCTGGACATCAGATCCGTCCGCGTGCCTTCGCAATCGCTCAACCCGTAACCGCGCACACTGCAACCCGACGTCGGATGCGTACTTCGTGCTTCTCATCGTCGCATGTTTTGGCGTGACAAAACCATCGCCGTCCGGAGCGATCGTTCGACATCGCGTCCGCGAAACACGTTCCGCGCCGACTCGTTGGCACACCATACTCGGTAAAACGTTGCAAAACTGGGAATTGCCGCGGCGGCACGCTAGAGATGCTTCACCGTTATGGTGGTCTGTCCCGTCTCCCCGACGCCGATACGAATCGTGCTCAGAAGTCAACGTCGCAGGTGCATGATGCTGCCAATCGCATCCCGCCCCGCATGTAATCGGGAACACACAGAAACTCGCGCGTAACATCGCAAAACCCGACAATCAAACATTGACGTCCCCTGCAACGCGTGTCGCGATCCAAAGTGCTGTTGCGTCCCTCGAGTAATGCCCCGAGAAAACGAGTGCACCTTCAAACTTCAGATCGATTATTACTCGACCCAGGTCGGCCGAACCGCCAACAGAAGGGAACGTCTCGGCGTATCGCGTTGAGACCTTGCCGGCTATCCGTCTCGGCTCGCTCCGCCGCTCGAAAACCGGATTCTTTGTCCCAGCCGTCGTGCATTCTGGCCATCGAAGACGCACTGCAACGGCTTGCTTCCTCCGTCAAGCGGATATGGGTATTTTTTTCCCAGAGCTCACAACAGGACCGCCCGAGGCGCCTTGCCGCGCCACCGATGCCGTCGGTAAGTGCTCTTGACCCGTCGGGATGGTAAAATCTTTCTTTCGGGAACACGAAGTATTCCTTCGCACATTCAATTTCGTCAAACCTATACGGCCGCCCCTGAGCCCCGTTGGTTCTGTTGTTTCGGCATCACCGTGCCGAATGAATCTCTGACCGATGATCATCGGGTCGGGTTGCCGGGCTTGCAGCCTTGGAAGGCACGATCGCTTTGCTGAGTGCCCTCAATGCGGGCGTCGTCGACTTGGCACGTCCAGCGAGGCCCCCGAACTCTTGCCACGTCTGCAACTGAACGCGCAGTGCGGTACGCTTCGATCGTGATGTTGTTGTCGTCGTAATCCAACACAGTTTGTTCGAGTTTGTTGGGTGAACCGCGAACCTGAACCGCCTCGCACGCGACCTCCTTCCTTCAGTCACCGTCGCTGCATGATGGCGTAGACGTTGTAATTGAACACACGTCAGGTCACTGGTGTTGAAGATCCGCGCCATAACTATCATTGTTCGGCCATCGCCATGCCTACGCTGTTTCACGGAGGCCGGCCCCGAGCGGCCCCTCGTGGTTCGATCCCGGCGGCTCGGCGACTCGGGCCGCGCACAAACCGACCCGATCGTCGAAATTCTGATATCTCGAGCGTATCGACTCCGGCCGCCGTCGTTTGCCATGAGATCGTTGGCGTGGGTGCCGTCAAGTGCAACGCGTGCTATAGAGCAGCATCGAGGCGTGAAACCGACGACAAACCACAACCGATTCGCGTCCCGGCCATGGTGGCGGGCGGGATCGGTAATCCATGGTGTTTGGGAACAACTCGTACGCGTCGGAGCGAGCGCCCATCGCGTCCGTGGCCGCGTGGCGGTCTCCACCGCCATCCATGCTCGAGTGTGCCGAATCGTGTTAATCGCCCAGGTCGGTAGATCACCCCGATGGTGGCTGTCGAAACCGTGCCGAAGAGCAGTGGGGAATGGTATGAAAAATCGCCGTTCCGGCTTCTACCTGACATCCAGGACAGTCAGTGTCAGCGAAAGCCCTGACGTGCGTAATGACCTGACGTTACGCTAATGACCGCAAAAGGGTACCTGACCCGACGAAGAAGAAGAAAGAGGGGTCACCCGTCGATCGAGCAGCCGTTGGACCGTAATCGCCGCCGCCTGTTGCGAGCGGGCGATCATCCCATCTCCACCACGAGCTCACCGATTTCCCGCTGAGTCGCTCACGCTTCGCGCCGACGGATCACGTTGACCCGCGAGGCGATGAAACCCCTCTCTGCGGCAGGAATGGCGAGATCACAATCGTCCGCCGCGGGTTTTTGCATCGGGCTGCGTCTGGGAAATCAACCCAACACATCGGCCGCCCCAAACGCACACTCGGCTGGAGGTCCGGATAGCCGTTCGTCAACGCTACCGGTTGCCTCGCATTGGCGTCCTCGGAGCAACGCCCGCAGAGACAGCACGCCGAGCCAACCACGCGTCCCCCAATAAACGCACCCTGAATCGGCCGCTCCGAAGGGTCATCGCCTCGAGGATCACATCCAAAGCCTCCCTCCCCGCCTGCCACACGCCGCACGACCACGGACCGGCTCGAACTCGTTGCCCGGACAATCCGAACGTCCGCGGCGCCCGGGACCGAACTCAGCGATCCGAGGTGTGGCGCAAACTCGTCGGCCGAGCACCGATTGCGGCCCTTGATCTCGCCGTTAACCAGAGAATGTCGGGCGTGCGCGCAAATCCGATGGAGCTGATTGGGCATCGACGAAAGACGCGAAAACAAGAGACCAAAACAACGGCGGGTGAGCAAAATCGGAATGCCCGAGCGCTATCATGACTCAATGGGGTGGTGGCAGCGAACGGGGGCGCAATCTACAACCGTTCCGAAAACAACTGTCGACTCTCGATCCGATCGGCAGAAAATTTTGGATACGAAAATACAGTCCCCAATTTCCTATCCCCAATTTTCCTATCCATAATTTTCCTAACCCTCATTTTCCTATCACCCGATCCGGCCAAAGGACTGACCGGCGGACCTCTGGGGCCGTGAGGTTTCGGGCATTTAACCGAAGCCACGACGGGGAGGGGTGACGTTACTCTTTTCGTTTCCGACCTGGACACTCCACCGCGCTCGCCATCCGCCTTCCTCACGCATGCCAACTCTCCGCCAACCCCTGCATGACCGGTTATCCGAAGCGTCGAGAATCCGAAGCGGGATTGCCGGTGCCGCTGGCTGGCAAGCCCACGGCCGCGAATTGGTGTGGGTAGAAGGATTCGAACAAAATCAATCCGCTGCCCCGTGATTAACACAACAGACGACGGCCGCCTGCTCACCCGATCGGGGGTTTCCCTGGGTCATCCAAATTGTCGAACAAACTTAACAAGCCGCCTAATCGTGTTCGGCGCTAAGAAACTTGATGCAAACGCTCATTCGTCAGGTCGTATTTTCGGCCCTGGCGTGCCAACTGACCCCGAAGCAACAACACGAATCGCTTCGTCCGAAGGACGCCGCCCCGCCGACCGGGGATGCTTGAAGTGCCGGGCATCACTGGTGAACCACCTGCCATAGCGAACTCGTCGATCATGC
>Ga0163217_1030774_pt1 | contig 10024 bp, 11 predicted proteins | sample SynspAceP_FD_185933 | JGI IMG/M metagenome (GOLD analysis project Ga0163217, IMG submission 185933) | Saline lake microbial communities from Ace Lake in Antarctica - Synechococcus sp. Ace-P (PacBio error correction) | ecosystem: Environmental > Aquatic > Non-marine Saline and Alkaline > Saline ...
ATCAAGGAAGTCGGCGTCGCGCCAGTCATTTTGAAAACTATCCGGACGCTTTTGGTGCAATCTGAATCGCTGTGCTTTCTAGCTTAAGTTGCTCTCGGAGAATTAGTTGCATTAAATAAAATCCCAGATCCAATTTTTTGAACGCTAAGCTCAGTGAGCTGGATATGATCAGCGTCTAATCTAAAGTGCTTAATAAATAACCGGCCTCGAGTGCTGGACTGTAAAATCACTTCCACCGGGGGCAGCTGGGCAGTAATCCCCAAACACAAAATCAATCTGTTACCGATCCATAAAACGATGTAATGAGATCTCCCAACAGATTCCCGACATTCCCTCCATCATTCTGCAGCATGGAACATTTCAATCGATAATAAAAACGGTATCGCTTGTAGTATTCTTTTGAAGGATCAAATCCTCCACTTAGCGAACCATCTTCCCCTTGGGCTTAAATAGATGAATTTTGTGAATGGTAGTGGCCTGCCAATAATTATCATCACTTTCGCGGCGCGACCAGTGGGAGCCAGCACAGTGAGCCAATGGATAGGTTTTGGAGAGCATTGACCAAAGCAGAGATCACAGAAGTCTTTCCTGTACTGCATATCCCCCGAAGCACAAAAGTGGGTTTGGGGATTCGGCTGGTAAAAGCAGGTTTACTGATATTTTTTAAAAAATTCAGCCTGACCAGCAAGTTGGGAAAGGGGAAATTAGCAGTAAGTACATGGTGAAAGGCCTTGAAAGAAAGGCTCTTATTTTGGACATAAGTACGAATGTACAGCAAAGGACAAAATCACAAGGAAATCGAAATCAAAGTTTGGAAATCAGCTCCGGCTTCGAGTAAATGGAATTTTTAATTCCAGGATGAAAAAATCCTAATGGTGAAGCACTATGGGAAATGGGAAAATACTTTTGGTCGGTATCCCCGGTGGAGAATGGACTTTGACAAAATGCTAGAATAATAATCATTCGAGAATTTTCTGAGAGACTGGTTTGGAAGTATTCGTTGAAATTACTTATTTGTCCAATGAATATCTCGATCCGCCATCATGGGATGGAGCATTTCTTTTTAAGTAAAAAAAAACAGGAGGGGAGTTGATTCTTGAATTGGGATCCGAATTATTTTTAAACAATCAAAATTAGCTGAAATCCGCTGGATGAACATACATGAACTCCAATCATTGCCCAAAGAGACCATCTTCATCAAATCCTTTTGGGGAATTAAAGATCCCAAAGGACCTAGTATTATTGCGAAGGATATTTTAAATTTGAAAATAATCTCTAATAGCAACGTTTAAAAACCTTCAACCTTACCGCAGAAATTAAAAATTTTAGCGAAAATGGAATTTACGCAAAAGTACTATCCTTAGTTGTTCTTCGCAGTAAGCCATAGGTCTTGGATACCTTCTTGGAAGGTGTAGATATGTTGGTAAGAAGAAGAGAAAAAAATCTGCGCTTGTCGAAGCTGCAATCATCGAGAGCTTCAAATCTACGAGATGCTGATTGGCCTAACCAAGCTCAACGGAAGAATTGCTGGCTGGAATGATTTGAAGAATTCCATCACAGAAGGTAAAATTTGCCTTGTTCAACGAACCGAACAACAAGCTTCTTCCGAATACGGAAAAGAAGAATCACTGTAGAAATCGGATACCTCGGATCTGTAAATGTGGTTGACTCCTTGTTCAATGGACGCGAAAAGTATCAGATTTCAGATTTGGAAGCGCTTGCAGTTGTACTGGCTCTGGGTGGAAAATGTTGAAATTCTTCGCAGATAAGGTTGAAGCGAATCAATACGATGTAAGCGGTATTTGAAATCAGAGACCCTGCTCCGATCATCCGAACAGAAAATTAAATATAATGAAAAAGCATGAAGTTGGTTCAAGAACTGATGCTTCGACTGAGGGTAATTGGAATAATTACCAAAATTTTGGAAAACAAGCTTAAAGTTTATAAAAGTGACAGATTTGATTTGCCAGGAATGCATCTTATCTGTACTTTTTTTATATCCTAATTCGATCCAGATTTTGCAAAAAGATGAGAATGAAAAACCGATCTGTATTCTTCCCTATCAAGGGCTAATTCAGATAGTTTAGAAACTCCCCCTGGACAGATCCGCTTCTCTTCGAGCTGATGTTCCCTGCAAAATCTATCTCATCCCCTTATTTTTGCGCTCGTTCCGGGGTGCTTATCAGCCTGAAAAGAAGCCGTATTTTAGAATTCGCAGGAAAAAACGCTAGATAATCCCTTCTATTTCATACAGCGCTGGACAGTAACATTGCAAATCTCTCGGTATTTCCGGAAAGTTGTTTTAAAACTTTGAGCGATAGATTTTCAGAACTTAAGTTTTCACCACGGTTCAGTTTTCTTTTCTCTCCTATTTATTTTAAAGAGGCGTTTCAATCTGATTGGGCAGGAGATTCTTATCCTTATGTTTTGAGGAAACATGTACTCAGCAAGCATTCACTGATCAGGAGTTTAATGTTTTCCAAACTCTTGAAAATCAAACTCTTTCGGAAGATATTCTCAAGTACCATTTTGATTTTAGTGAAGCAGTTTGAGTACAATCGAAATCTCGTGAGAATTGAAGTATTTTAATGAGCCTGGAGCAAATGAAATTAGCGAAAGAGTGGGGTAATCTTATTTTACTAATTTCAGGATGATGAGCTTCAGCTATCAGATTATACCCAGGGTTTAAAAACTTGAAGCAGCTAAGGTCTTTTGAGGTAAACTGGCATTTGTCTAACTTATGAAAGATCGCCAATATTCCCTGGAATCTTTTGATCCATATACCCTTTGACATCATGATATTGTCATCCGAAGTTTAGGATTTTTTGACGAAGTGATAATCGGCGTTGGTTTATAATTCAACCAAGAAAAATCGGTACTTCGACATCGACCATGATGGCCGTAAAATTAGATGAGGTATATCCAATAGGTCGGTCAAAGAAGTGATTGTGTATAAGCGAACCAACTCAAACGCTAGCAAAAAAACATGGGGCCAATTTTCTAGTAGAGGACTCCCGAACGACTGATTTGAATAAGAGAATACGAATCAGTCAGAATGAATCGATACCTGAATGCAGATGATTTAGAAAACCGTCGTCCTCATACACTCTCCGCGATTTTGCTGCATTAGCGTCACGATTATCCGTAAGTCCCAAGTTTGGTGGAGATGTCAGTGATTTATTCCTTATAAAGCTTTGAGTTTTTGTGTGCAGATTTAAAAAATGCCTAAATCAAATAGCCGCATCGAAGGAATACGAATTGACTAAAGCGATTTTTAGCATCAGCTTCAAAAAACCAACGAGATCATCAATACTTCCTCTCGCTGAGAGTCATCTTATCATCACTCAAGCATCCATCGAATCCAATGGTTTTTTTTTCAGAATACTTTTTTCTCTTTGGGTGTAGGTATGCCCAGGTATTAACGATTGCCTTTCCAGCTTTTTACTTTGATCGCACATTCTTCTCCACTTCTCGAAGTGCGCATTTGAATTGGAGTTTCTCCCTTTATCAATTTTCCCTTTAGGAAAATCCCATTTACCGAGACGTAGATCAAAAGGAGTTTGGTCTTCTTGGCACGATCCAGCAGCTTATGGTCAACAACCTACTCTTTACAAATTTTTTATGCTACTTTATCTCTTGGTAACCAAAGTGATATGAGTCCTAGCTTTTTGAGTTTACGAGTTCTCAGGGTATAAAGTAAACTCAAAATAAGATCATATAGAAGGCTCATGAAATCAGCCAAATATCTCCCCATTGCGCCCCTCGAGCTGGGAAGTAAATCTGCTGGGAATAAATGGATTCAAAATGCTTGTTGGGATCTATTCGTCGTAACTAATTAAATTCAAGGGGCTTGTCATTCCAAAGATTCCTCAATGGTCGAATCGAAGTCGGCTGGGTGGATAACCAAAATGCTATTTTTTTTCAGTCTGCCACAAACCTTAGCCAAGCTTAATCTCTTATTTTTGAGATATGGAATTTTTGGACAAATGTTGCAGCGGAAGTTGCAATAAGTTATTAGAATCCAGGCAATTCAGATTTTGCAGCTGATAACCATTTAACATGGCATAATGGGATGAATCTCCCTTTATTGTGAACAACAGACTGGCCTCTCCTTCCAAAAGTTCGGACCTTGGATCAAAGAAAATTTACTCAAAAGTAATCCGCATTATTTCCAACCTGTAGAGGCAATTGCCACAAGCGTGCACTCAAGCTACTGCCGGGAATTCCTCAACGGAGCACTCTCCTCTCGCACACTGATTTGGACCTTCCCTTTATTTATGTCAGACTCAACCACACGTACAATGAATGGACAAACTCTCACTCGAAGGAAAAGTAACGCAGGTCAGAAAGTTAGTGGTCGTAGAAGTTCTGGTATCTACCCAGGTGGAAGTTCCATCCTGAAGGCTACCACCCAAGATCTCAAGGAACGCTTGGGTTTCGAAGTTCTAGTAGGTGGCTAATCTTCCTCCTTATGGATTTTGAATATAGCTTGCCAAAAATTTTGCAGAAGCGGGCGTAAAGCTTGTCTGTTTGAGTCATTTAGAAGCGATGCTTCCACAGGCTGTTCACGCGCAATTACATTAGGATGATATGCTCAACGCTTGCTGCTTGGCGAACGATCCTGCATATTGGCTGCCAATAAATAAAAATGCGGCTTAGAGCCGCAATTTTTTTTTTTTTGACTAATCAATCGAACAACCCACCCAATCTTTGTCTTTGTTGAATTTGACTCCAGATCATTCTCACCGCGGCTTAATCGAGTCAGATTGCAACAAATTGCGGGCCGTCTCCTCATCTTTAGGCCAAAGGGCGAGCATTCTCACCTCAAACTTTAATTTGTCCTTCTGGTGCTTGAATAACCGGCTTATAATGGACTTCTTTTCTGAGGATACTAAAGATTTTTTTCCTTTCTATCGATAGCTTCTTGAGCACATGAAAAACAACCCCTGGTTCCTGAGAAGGAAAAAAAAGGGCTTACAACACGTAGTTTCTCCAAATCAACTGGAATTTCTTCCGAACTCACTCCAGCAGCTTAGTTTTCCGAATGAAATACTCTCACCTGAAGATAAGGAAGGAATAACTTAGAAATCGAGTGTACTCAATTTGGGATGTCCAGCACATTCTTCATCCAATTCCTCTTGAAAACTGAAACTGAAGCTTCAAGTCCTTTATCAATTCTAACTCATCAAAGATGAACTCGGTTATAAATTCGCCTTGATGTGAATTTTCTGACTCACCCTCATCTTATAGAAGAGACGCATTTCCTTTCTTGATGACCTATCCGTCACAAACAGACAAAAGGGGATCCCAAGATCTCTTTTCGCAATATAAATCATTTTTGTGTTCTGGCTTTTCAGGCTCGATTTCTAGTAAAATCTCACCTCTGATTCGGTATACCCATTGAGAATCAACTTTTCTCCAAAAGATCCAAGTAACTCGATTCATCTACTCCTTCAAAAAATGGGGTATATCTTGCAAGAATGGAATATGGGCCTTGAGTTTATGAAGAGGTTGAATTGAAAATTGAAGTTGAAGGAAAGCCTGAACCTCTATCAATATTTGGCAACAATGCGTCATTTTTCTTTCACAGATCCCAAAATAACCGCAAGGAATTCTGTGATGCAGATCTTTCAGCTGGCACCTCAGTATTGATTTTTTATCGCTCGTTGAGTAATCGTTTGAAATCTGGCCTTTTAATAAAATCAAACACCACTTGGTTATCCTAGCCTCAGCAGCTTGTATTTTTAATTCTCAGAGATGAAATGGAGTCTCAGCTATTCGATGTTCGGTAAAATAATCAAAATCCGAAGTGATATCAGCTAAAAATGCAAGTATTTTCCGGGGTGAAATTTTCACTTAAACTGACTACTGATTCTGGGATCATATAGACGCTCAATGTTGAGTTCTTTTACTCTTCGATAGAGTTTTTAATAAAAATTCAGGATGAACGTTTTTCATTCGTTTCAAGATCTATCGTCCATCGACAAGATGCACCGATCATTGCTTGAATTTCACGTCTTACCCTTGTTGCGATATTTATTTTCACATTCCTGGCCTTCTTCAGATGATTTAGAAAGAGATTGGATCTGCCTTTGGATGAAATGTGTCCGACCATTTCATCAGAGAAAACGGATAGCTCATGTGGCTCCGCTCATAATTCTACATGATCACGGATTTTCTCAAGGGCAATATTTTTTGCTCCACACAATTTGAATTTTTTTGAGATCAGGCTGAACAACCTGATAATCCTGAATCAACAGCCCAAAATGGGTTTCGAGATTAGCTATAAGCGATCACGCTGCCCATCGCAGTTTTGTGCACTGCAATTACTCCAAATGATGGTTGGATTTTTACGTTGCGGTCAATTTGACCCAAAGCCAAAATGCCTACAATGCCATCCTGAAAGGAATGAACCAAATAAAAAGGAATGTATTTTCTTATGGTTATGATTCTGATTCCAGATTCCATAGATGATCGCTAAGAATCAAAGTATTTCAAGATCCAGTTGCCATCTCCGTCCAAAGGACTTTCCAGGACACCTGAGGAATGGTAAATATCGAAATCTTGAAAATCTCGGTATTCTGCTTCTGACGAACGTAAAAACCTTGTAATTTTTGACCGTCAATTCCGCGACAATACCTTGAATACAATCGCAATCCCCGATTAGGCTCTCCATTGGTTCATGTCCAATAATGGCAAGATTCAATTTTTTCTTTCCGCACTTTCTAAATGATTTTACTCAGTAATAAAATGATGTTTTTACTTAGATTCCTTCTGTGAATTTGAAGTGATCAATATCGACCGACTTTGGTCAAATCTTGGTTTTCTCAACAACTGCGCAAGCTCTGATCTGCCCAGTTCCGTTTTTACAAGAATTTGATGTAGCGTAATCAATTTCCTCCTTTCGGCTTTCTCAATTCATCCCCCAATCCTCAAATAAAGTCAAAGAAGTTCATTTGGATTAATTCTTGGTTGGCCCCCTCTACTTTTTCTACCAAATCAATGGAGTTTTGCCTTCTATTCTTTCTTGCTGCTCTGAATTTATTTTCCTCTGATCAAAGCGATCGCGATAGATATTGAAGCTGGTATTGCTCACAAAGCTTATAAAGCTTAGCTACTACTGCTTGGATGATCGCTACGATCGATCGTCTCATCTAGCCGTGAGACACATATCACCAGATTCGGATTCAATAGTGGTGAAAGAAAGGGTGAATCCGGAGATCCACAGATTTTTCTTTGGATTATCAATACACATTTAGTTTTGATTAGTGTCTCTAACGTAATTGTCATAAGACTGCACTGAATCAAAATATTCAGGTAACCCAGTCGAGGGAATTTGGCAAAAATCTTCGCTCTGAATGCTTGACACTCATAAGTTTTCGCCTTCCCAAAAAGGGCGAATTAGTGGTTTAACCCGCATAAATATGAGGCAGAAAATAACATGCTGAATTCATTAATTGAAGCGAATTTCCTGTTTCGATTCCAACATGAACATCGCAAACCAAATCAAATTTGATCTTGCAATATCTTTCAAGCTCATCACAATGTTATGGTACTCGGGGGTCATCTGTGATTTCCTGATCTTGTCCCATCTGGAAAACGGGTGCGTAACCGCTGCAACCAACACAACCTGATTTGGCGGCTAATTTCCTGAAAATCTTATTTCTAAGAAACTGAACCTCCTTTCGTGCTTCTGTGACACTTTCCGCAGATATTTTGTGCCCACGTTCCACTACAGAGTTGATGCATTTCTGCCTTGACCTGCTCATGCAAAAAGATCTTCCACTCTTCTACAATCTTGGACATGAGATCGAGAATCCGAGTCCCGGGATCAATAATTTGATACTCCTCCTCTACTCTAAGGTAAATTTTGGAAGCGTTCTTCAACAATGCAGTCATCGTTTTTAAAATCTAGATTTTAGATCTTTGCTTGAATCATAGAGTCTCTCATAAATGTGGCCCCATGTGAGAATTTGTTTTTCCTGGTTTTTGGGCTTTTGGCGTAGGCGATGGCCATTTTTTGCTGCTTCCTTCCACTACCCCAATCGAAATTCTCCTGACCCACAGTGAGTTTACATCTCATCTGCGCGCTGGATTTCCAATAATCATGGGCATATGGATACCATCTTTTACTGCAAATTCTACCGTATTAAAATCGTATCCCAACCTTGACAAAGTCGATAGTAATACTCTTTAAATTGTTGCCAATAGTTTTTTTTGAAGACGGCAGCTCTAATCCACTACATACTAAGGTGATGCGGGTTCCTATGGCTCATAAGGCATGATCTTCACAGCCTTTCCCCCTAAACAATAATAATTCTCTGAAATACTCTTTCAAAACGTTTCCTTCTTTGAAAGCTCAATCAACTAATTGACCTGTAGTTGGAATGAATTCGGAAAACTCCTCTTATCCTCCAAACGATAGACACTCCATCCACACCCCTCATATGGTTCCTATAAGCGGAAACCAATATAATTAAAAATCCCTACCCGCAATCTAAAGGAGCTTTAGGTTCCTAAATGATTTGAATGTTGTTATCATCTGGTGTTGCGCAGATGGGTAAAATCACCGTTTTTGGAAGTGGGATCCAAGCTGGTCTGCTAAGGCATTATTGAAAATTTATCATCGGCAACTCCACCCAAATGGATTGTGATTACAGCGGTATACCGGTATTTTGCCGGCGTTTTCAAGTAGCTCTATAAAAAGGCACGTCTTGAGAAATTCGATGATTATAACTGCATAATCAGAAAGTTTCGTTCTTGGATGACTTTATCAACTCATAACAGCGTTCTTGCCCATGATTCCCTTTTCTTTCCTTTTTGATTACATCCGGGTCTATAAATGTTCGAGGAAACGTTTCCTCCATCCCGAAAAGTATCCTATTTTTTTCATGTTTTGTGAACATTATTACCGATTATTTGAATTTGGAATACGACTAAGATAAATGTGGGAACATCGCCTTCCGAAAGCTGGCGCAAATCATGATTCTGGTTTTGTCGATATCCAGGCCAATGATGATATTTTTTTTTGATTTTTAAGGTTTCATGAATTTTTCAGGTTAGCATCTAGAACAGAATATCCCAATTGGAGAGTCCCCAGTCCCAATGTCAGATGTTCCAAGTTCACCATCCGTGAAGCCCAAGGCAAGTATTCCAAAGGACTATTAATAAGAAAATGTCGTCGTGCTGATACCCGTCATGAAGCTTCGAATATTCAAATGCTCCAGAACATGCTAAAGCAATGGCTACATATTCCAGGGTGCCGAAAAGCGAAATTAAATCGCATGATTAGCCACCAAATGCAATCCGCCATGACAACCTTAGCCACGGAGTAATTTACCTGATACGCTCACACCTCATGACAAATCATTTTGTCATACGGCTACATGATTTTGGATCCGCTGATGAGGATGGATATTCTATTGTAAAAGCTAGGCAGCATCATTACTATCTGGGCAATAATTGAATTAGCCTGCTCGATATACCATCCTGGCTGATTCGGATTAATCCCATAATCTCGAATTTTTCGTGATAAGAAGCCTTTGAAGTCGGAAATAATACTACGGATATCTGCGCATCGGCCAAAAGCAAAGCATTTCAAAAACATCCCGCTGTAATGAGGGGAGAACCACTTGAAAATATTCTTCTTCATAAGACGTTAGGTTAGGCGTTAACCTTTGAATTAAGGTCCAAAAGTTCTTACTAATTTTGCTTCAAAGCCAAAGAAGTAAGAAATACCTACCACGATCCAAAGGCAATGTCTACAGTAAGCCTTGTCTTTGGTTGAGAAAATCTTTTTTACTGCACCAAACTAATGCTTCAAGGTGATCAACAATACTACACTACCAAGAATCCCCATTTAGAACTGTGAAAAATGAGGAGCTGAATCCCAAAAGAGGAATAATCTTGGAAAAATTTGATCAATGCTGTATTAATATCAATTTTCAAAAAAATCGAAAATTAAGATCCCGACAACAAAAAGCTGGATACGGGTATCGCTCATAAAAATTCAAAGTTGAATGAA
>Ga0163217_1039329_pt1 | contig 10024 bp, 12 predicted proteins | sample SynspAceP_FD_185933 | JGI IMG/M metagenome (GOLD analysis project Ga0163217, IMG submission 185933) | Saline lake microbial communities from Ace Lake in Antarctica - Synechococcus sp. Ace-P (PacBio error correction) | ecosystem: Environmental > Aquatic > Non-marine Saline and Alkaline > Saline ...
GTTAAGCGTTTTTGCCGCGCTGTTTATTGTGTTTGCCGCTGGCATGTTTGACGTTTTTGGAATTACCAGCTTAACCGGCTTTATTCGAAATCGCTCGCAATGCCAGCAACTGTCCGGCGGCGCATTGCCAGCCTGTTTTGGGCATAGGCGTGCGGCTTGGTATCGTATCAGTTATGGGGGTATGTTGCTGGGTCGCGGGGTGATGGTATTGTTGATTGAGAGTTGGGGATGCTGGTTGTGGTATGCTTGCGTGTCGGCCCGTTGGCGGCGGCCTTTTGTACATTTCTTGCAACCAAGACGCGGTCATCGGCGGTCTGGCGCTGCTGGCTTGGGCCTGGGCATGGGCGTGCGTTGATTGCTGTGGCGGTGGGGTGGGGGCGCAAATTCTGCCGACATCGGCGTATGGATGAAAACAGTCAAACAAGTTAACGCGGCTTCTGCTGCTAAGCGCATTGCTATCTGGCCTGCTGGAAGGATGCTTGGCCCTGGCTTTACTCTGACTCTGTGGGGCTTGCTGATTGGTCTTGGTGGGCGTTCAAACTGGGCGCCTTCGCGCCGCCAAAGCGGGCTGGCAGCGCACCGAAAAGGGCTTTGGGCTGGTTGGCTTTTGCCTGGGGTATGGCTCTGTTGGCAGGTGCATCGGCAGGTGCCAAACGATCCGCTGCACCGCTTGGGCGCCGTTAACGGCTGGCATACTCCGGCAGGCGGTGCCGGCAGTGCGGGCCAGCACGCCAACTTTCAGCGCACCAGCGAACGCGCGCAGATAACGCCAGCTTTGCACAAGCACAAGCCGCTGGCAAACCCGCCTGCTGGATTTTCTACGCCGACTGGTGCATTGCCTGCAAGGTGATGGAAGCAACGTGTTTCAGCGACGCCGAGGTGTGTTCAACCCTGGCACCTTACGTCCTGATACAGCTTGATATGACGGCTAACACGCCGGCAGCAGCAGGCCCTACTGGACGAGCTAGGCCTGTTTCGGGGCCGCGGGCATCCTGTTTTACAACATCGGTGGTCAGGAAATCGGTCACCAACGTATTTGGGTGAGAATAACCGTGGCGAACTTTCTGCAGCACCCTAAACGGCGTTGAATACTTCGCGGCTAAACCGTCTTTTAAACATCAGCCGCCGCGGCGAATATAAAATGGAACTCACCATCAGGTTGGTCCTGAGCCAGAAGTTCGTGGCCGAGAAACCTGGACCAAACGCGGGAATGTCCGCACACGTGGAAGGGTCGTTGCCGTTACCCGAAGAATGCCCGCCGCGGCACGTCTAAAATACGAACTGTGCAGCATCATTTACCGGTTCCGGCAGAAACAGGCCCCCGAGCATCCGAGTTCTGCCGTCAATCTGGGTTTTCACGGTTTAGCTCCTGAAATGGGTCGATTCAACCTTTATCTGTTAACTACTGGGTTATTTTGGACACCAGAATTCGAACCACAAACAACCGAGGCTCGCCATGATCCGAAGTATTAATTGACCCGACAATTGCCCGAATCCCTGGAAGTCGCTTACGAAACACGCTTCTGCGCAAGGTTTTTGCAAAATGCGGCTTGCTGCCCCGGCTTTAATATCCGGTGAAGCCCTAAGCAATTTCGAAACGATCCAAACAACGCTTTATACTTTCGAATTGCGCTCGGGTCAGTCACTGGGCCGGTGGTACCGATCTAAAGAGTGGCGCAAAGACTTGATGGCAAACTGATACCGATGATGGATCGCCGAGCAAATAATCACCATACCTCGACAGAGCGGATCTGATTACCCGATAAGAGTCAGCGTCAGCGATGATTCTGTCTGCGAATTGCCGAGTCAATTGCCGCCGCCTGGCGATTAAATCGTTTCTGGATTCTGGCTGGGCGCGCCATGGTTGAAAGTCCGTGATTGCCACCCTCCCAAACGCAATTCCCGTTAGCCAGAGCGGGCGCTTTGAGCTTCAAGCTCTGCGTTTGGCCAAACGGGTCAACGGGTGCCTGAACATCAGCAGCGGGCAGGTATTGTGCGCCAAGTGCTCAGTGGGCGCAAGCGATAAACTTACCCGGCGGATGAAACGGGTAGCCGTAAACAGACCACCGCGTCTATAAACTGCTCTTTAGCAGGTTGCTAATTAAACCGGGTCAGAACCTTTGTCCTTATGCTGGCGGTTGAGCAGTAAGCTGGCCATAGCCCCGCCCATGCGATTTTTTTCCCGGCAGCCATCACAAAGGCCAACCCGGCGGCAACTCCTCTTTTGTCGCTCAAACGCAAAGCGAAGCTGTCCAGAAGCCCGGTTGCCGGTTCGGGCGGGGCGTTTGGCGTCCGTCCAAAGCGTGCGTTTGTTGCATGTAGGGAAACTCGAAACTGACGCTAGAAATACTACGTCATTACACGCCATTACCAGTTGTTTTCATTATAGTCAGAATCCGCGGCGACCCGGCACCGTGAGCAATCACCCATAGCGATCGTGGAGCATCGTAGAACAACGCTGGGCAACCATGTATTTTTGTTCATATTTCTCTCGCGAAGAGTCACGTTTAAGTGGCGTAAGTACAATGGTAAAATAGTCATCCAGATTAACCACCTAGTGATTACTTAACTCCCTTGCCGACATGTATTCCGCCACTTTTTATGCGTGTCAGGAGTTGACGCTGAATCATTGCAAAGGCTAATGCATTCCTCATAATTAACGTCCGCATAAACCCCTTTCTTCTAACCCATGGTAAGGCTATGAGCACGTTGATCCGAACGCTGAACATACAACTACAAGGTGGTAAGGGCATTCGCCGCCATCATGACTGGTCGTGTGGGGAATTGTTGGCATGGGCTCTGGGTGTGCTAATTGGCAACAGCTGGTTTGGCCGGCCCTCAATTTTCGGAACCTACCGTTTACCCCACTTCCGGCAGTCTGCGCCGCTGCATACCAAAACGCCGTTATTTTCGGCTTTGGTGGAAGTGCGTTTGTTTGCACGTCGTACTAATGTGTTTTCAGCGCAAACACTGCCCAGGCCGCGGCTTGATTTCGACAAGCCTTGGCATGCCTTCACCTTTTGGGGTTGGACTGCAGAATTATCGCTCAGAGGCTATCCTTGCCAATGGGCTTACGTCCTCAAAGAGTACGCCGAGCTGGAATGGACGATCGACATCCGGCCATCAACCATCGTTTGGGTGGTATACGCTCTGGTATTTTTTTTTGGCACAATATCCAAACGGCAGCACACCGCATATCTATGTGGCTACTGGTTTCTACGGTGCCTTCAATACTGACCATCGCTGTTCTGCAACACTGGTAACAACTTGGCTATGCCGGTCAGCGCGTTAAGTCTTACTCGGCCTATGCCCCGGTGTTACCGATCATGATGCAATGGTGGTATGGTCACAACGCCGTCGGTTTTCTCCTGACCGCAGGCTTCTGGGCATGAGTAACTACTTCGTTCGCCAAACAGGCTGGTCGTCCCGTTAACTCCTATGCTTGTCCATCGTTCACTTTCTGGGCGCTGATTGCCGACTTAACGTATGGGCCGGCGGTCCCACCTTTGCACTAACTTCCGCCCTGCCAGACTGGGCCCAGACGCGCCAGCATGGTTATCGTCTCTGATTCTGCCTTGCGCGTCCCTGGGGCGGTAATGATCACGGCATGGAATGACGCTGGTCCGGCGCTGGGCACAACCTGCGTACCGATACCTATCCTCCGCTTCTGGTGGTATCCTGTGTTCTAAATCGGCATGTCTTACCTCGAAGGCCCGATGATGTCGATCAAGGACGGTTAACGCCTTGTCACCACAACACAGACTGGACCTTGTCGTGCACTCCGGTGCCTGGCTGGGTTGCCATGATCAAGTAAAATTGGCGCTATGTATCACCTGGTTCAAAACTCTGGGCGTGAAAGCAGATGCACGACAACTGATCAACGTTCACTTCTGGCTGCCACGGTAGGCCCGTTCCTGTACATCGTCTCTATGTGGTCAACGGCAAAATTATGCAGGGCCTGATGTGGCGCGCGGTTAACGAAGACCGCAAGCCCTGACCTACAGCTTTGTAGAAGCTCTGGAAAGCTTCTTCCCGGGGTTACTTCGTCCGTTTCTGGGCGGTGTAATCTTCCTCCTGAGCGCATGTGTTTTAATGGCGCTACAACGTCTACATGAACTGTCCGTCAGAAAGACGACCGTTTGCCGAAATAACGCCGCAACGCCAGGCAGCCGTAAACGGAGAGATATTAGATGAAACATGAAATAAGTTGAAAAAAACCTTGGCCTGATGATTGTCTTGATCCTGCTGACCATGCAGTGGTGGCTTTCTAGCGAAGTGGTTTCGTTGTTTTCTCCCTGAAGAAGCGTTAAAACGAACCCATCGATGGCCTGGAACCTCTGCAGCGCTGGAAACTGAAGGTGTGAATCTACATTCGCGAGGCTGTCCATGTATGCACACCCAACGAATCGCCGTTCCGTGGCGGAAACAGAGCGGCTATGGCCACTACTCCGTTGCGGGCGGAGTTCGTTTCACGACCGTCCGTTTCCTTGGGGCTTTCCAAACGTACCGGCCGGACCTGGCCCGCGTTGGCGGTCGCTATTCCGATGGCCTGGCAGCGCCCAGCACTGTATAACCAGCCGCAGTGTGGTTTCCTGATGAACATGCGGCATTCCGTTGGGTTGTTCGAAGATTCTTTGTCAATCACACGGTAACTGCTGCCAAGCTGACGGGGCTTGCCAACTTTGGGTGTTCCTTACACGACGAAAAATAGCGTCAGCGGCCGCCTCAGTAGAGGCAAGTTGAAAATCGAAGCTTGCTTGCAATACCTGCAGCAGCTTGGCACCGTGCTTCCAAACAAACGAGTGATCTAATGCGACAACTAACGACTTACGCGGCATTCAACCTGAATCATAATGGCGATGTTATCGCATCATCTGGTGGCGTTTCCAGCGCCCACCGCAAGAAGGCGAACGAAAGAAGCATCGCACCACTTCCGTTTTTGATGACGAACGAACGTCGAACAGGTCGTACTCTTGAGCGGGAAAAAAATGGAGAAAAAACAAAACTGAGTACGCTTTTGGAGCATTTGGTCACGGTCATCGTGCTTGTATTATTTTTCGGGGTGTACCTGGTGCCTGCTTTCAACTTCGCAAAAGCCATGACCTCCGATGTAGAAACCCGACCGTTGTACTAATGGGTCATTCCTTCGATGTTGCAATCGAAGAATATGACATCCGCTGCCGAAGTGGTGGTTCTATTGTTCCTGTCCACCATTGTGTTCGCGGCTGGCTATCTGGCGCTCTAATCCGGCCTTGGTAAACCTACAAGGGGCCTGCTGGGCTGGACTTCTGTCAACGCAGTGGGAACAGAAGTTGCCGAAGCCGACGCGCTTTACGGCCCGATCTAAACGCACAGTATGGCCAAACGCGGTACCCGAGTAGCCCAAATAGACGACGCCATGAAGCTCGGCCAACGCCTGTTCGCCACCACTGCGCAGTGGTGCCATGGTTTTGCGGCGCGCGGGCCAAGTGGGTTTTCCTAACCTGACCGACACTGATTGGTTTTACGGTGGTTCACGCGGAAGCCATTCTGCATACTCTGACAGACGGTCGCATGGGCGCTATGCCGGCCAAAGGCGTGATGCCCAACATGCGCGACATCCAAGTCGATCACGTGGTCAACTACGTGTTGAAGCTTCAAGTGGCCGGCCAAAGATCCAGCGTCTGTTGAAGCTGGCAAAGGCCGTGTTCATGCAGGCCTGCACGGCGTGTCACGGTGTCGACGGTAAGGGTATGCAAGCCCTGGGTTTCGCCCCACCTGACCTGCAACGTGTGGCTTTGTACGGCTCTACCTTCGCTGGATCCGTCAAACGGTTAGTCTACGGTCGGCAAAACAAATGCCCTCGCCAGAGGTGGTCGTTATCTCAAGATCAGATTCAGCATCTCGCCGCCTAGTTTACAGCATGTCCGACTGAAAAGACAGGCCGGAGCTCCGCTCGCCTGGTCTTTTTCACTCTGTGTCTGCCGCTGGCGGCACAGAACTTGAAAAGTGTCAAAACAGTAATCACTACTGAAAAATCAGCATTCACTCCCAAGGACCCCTTCGCGCCCTGGCTCCCCGCTTACTTCAATCGGAGAAATCGATGAGCACAAAGATTCCGGTACAACAAATGAAACCGGCGAAACGAGTCTTCAGCAAGAAGGGGTTGAATCTGGTTGACCTTTTACGCAAGTCGCAACAGATTTATGTCAAAGAAATAAGGGCTTTTTTCCAGCGTATTCGCACATTTCCCAGCCTACTGGCGTTGATGGGTAATGTATTTTTTTGTTCGCAGCTGGCTGACGCCTGAACGGCGATCCGTTGATTCACTTTGAATGCCAGCCCGCGAATTCCACCTGTAACGGTGCTACTTCTTCCAAAGGACTTCTTTCTACTGTCAGGCAGTGCTGATCATCAGTGCTTTTTTGGTCTGTTTTTTTTTATCCCACCCTTTTTAGGTCGCGTATGGTGTGGTTACACCTGCCCCGCAACCGGTATGGTACGTTTAAATCTTCATGTGGGTGGAAAGAACGCATCGAAGGTGGCCGCAACAAGCGGTATGAGCTCGACAAAGCGCCCACTTCCCCTCAAAAAGTCGCAAAGAAAACCGCAAACCACGTATTGGCTCCTCTTGCCGCTGGCAACGGGTTTGACCTTCGTTGCTATTTTTATCCAATTCGTGAGCTGGTTGTCCGATCTTTTTACACTGCACGGCCAATGGCTGGGCTTAACTTTTGGGTGGCGTTTTTCACCATCGCCACTTACTTGAATGCCGGCTGGATGCGCGAGCAGGTATGCCTGTACTATGTGCCGTACGCACGCTTCCAACCATCGTTATGTTTTGATCCCAACACCCGTATTGTGTCCTACGACCTAAATTCGTGGTTCGAACCTCGCGGGCGCCGCCGGAAAGAAGTCAACCCGATGAAGTTCGGCCTGGCGACTGCAATCGACTGCGGCCAGTGCGTTCAGGTGTGCCCGACCGGTAAATCGACTTCGTGACGGCCTGCAGTCGAGTGTATCGCCTGCGCCTGTTGCATCGATGCTGCGACGACACATGGGACAAGATGGATTATCCGCGCGGTTTGATTCGCTACACCACCGAAAACGAGCTGGAAGGAAAAACTCCAAGCTACTGCGCCGCGCACCTTCGGTACGGTTCTTTATGCTGCGCTCATGTTTTGCCGCTATGGGCTACACGGTAGCACCCAGCCGGTTCCCAGCGCAATTGATGTGCTGCGCGATCGTGGTGGCACTGTTCAGCTTTTAACGGCCAGGGTCGATGAAAATTCCTACACCCTGAAAGCTGGCAATATGTCTGAAGCACGCAATCTTTCACCCTGAGCGTAAGCTGGCATGGAACGACATCCGATTCTGACGCCGACCCAGATCACCGTTGACCCAAGCGCGAAAAAACTTCGCTGCCGACCGTGGTGACGTTCCGCCGGAATCTATTAGCCAACGCAACAGCGATATTGTCTCACCGCCGTTTCTGATGACGAAATTGTTCTGACGCTTGAAACTGAAGCCGATTTGTCGGTCATACGCGCTAAGCGGCCGTTGAGCCGCAAGCACCGCGTTTGAATTTAACACCGAGCATACTATATGACGCGCTGAAACACCGTTGCATCCCTGGTAACCCGCCAGCCCTGTTTCTGGTTTTTTTGACCATACGCTCCACTGGCCGCCATTCGTGGAGTATGACCATGCTGTCGTTTGCCCGTTAACATGGAAGACAGCATGGTGTCAGACGACTAATTGAAGGGAAGGTCGGGGTATCACCTGAAATTTAGCCGTGACGACAAGCCACCGAACTGAAACTGGCCGCCGCAATCCCAGTTTTTAATGGTCCGCCCATTGTCCCTGACCCTGACTCCACCGAGGATTTTCCGTATCTGGTTTGAACTGTTTCCAACCTACCCTGGCAAGTACGATCGGGTGCCTACAGTTTTCCGCCGCGAGAGCTTTGGCACTATACGGCGCAAGATGAATGAAAAACATCGAAGGGCGCTTGGTAACTACGATTTGCGCGGGCCTAAACAACGAATGGCGACTGAGGCGAAGTGGCTGCACAGAGAAGGGACTCAGGCTGAAAGCGGGCCTGAATTCACAGAGTGAACCCCCTTGAACTTGCTCCACTGGCGGCGAGCCGGCAAAAACGGTGAGCCGCCTAATTACCTTGCTATTGATGACCAACAAAGGCTCTTTGCTGCCGAGGGCTGTAGCCGTTTGTGAAAACATCCATCGGAAGGCCTGAACAGGGTTATAACGATTTCGTAACAGAACCCGCTATTACTCCGCGACAACTGACAAAGCCGAACTTGGGCGCCTGCCGAACTTGGACCTCCTTTTAGTTCAACAATCGTTTGGTCAAGCCCGGTAAAAGCCGGCAGGAAGCCCAGATCTTAAATTGGCGGCATTACGTGCGCAGCCTGCCATCTGGCGCTTGAAAACCACTGCAGAGCAGGCCGGAGGTGCTGTCGTTTACCCGTCAACTAACACCACCCAACGCGCGCGACTGGTGTGGGCCTCAGATCAAGTTCGGCTCAGCGACCCTGTCTGGTAGCGGTGCACCAGTTGGGCTAATACCCGCCCGGCCTACCACGCAGACCGAAGTAGAAAGTGCCACTAAAAGTAGAAAACATCGCTCTATGCTGATCGCCTGGCCGTTGGCGGGCATTGGCTCGTTCCAGAGCATGATGCTGGCGTTTTCCCATGTATTTTGAGATGGTCAGCGGCTTCATCGTCGGATTTTATCAGCTCTTCCGCTTGGATTTCAAGCCTGCTGGTCGCCACCCCGGTGGTGTTTTTTACAGTGCCAAACGTTTTTCCCAGAACGCCAAGCCGGAACCCTTCGGAGCCGCCACCGACATAGGACGTGCCGGTCGCTATTGCCTCGGCCTGGCTACGGCCGCGCAGCGCCTGGGTAACGGTACTGGGCGGCGACGAAGTCTAATTTGGAATCGGTATGCATGTTCAACCTTTTCCTGTTGCTGGGCCCGTTATATTGAAGTTCAGGGCGCGTTATCGTGCCGGCCTGGTCCGTAACGCTCCTGGTGGCTTTCAGCCAGAGTAGCTACGCTTGTTAAGCAGTCAAGACAGTGAAACCCAGCATTTTGGCACCCACAGCCTGAACAGCCCGGCCGACGTGGTGCGCATTCGCCCGGCGAAAAACGCACCGTCGACGGCGAAATACTTTCGCGGCCAGTCCTACCCTCAACGAAGCGCGTTAACCGGTGAGTATCTCGCGGAAAACCCGAATACCCGGGGATACCGTGAACGCTGGCAGCGTTTCATGGCGAAAACCCGCTGGATATCAAAGTGGGGTGCGCCGGCGCGCAAACCCGCCTGTCGATATTCTGCGGGTTGCTTGACAGAGTGGCAGTCGGGAAAAACCCAAGGCAGCCCGCATGGCCGACCAGATGGCTGGCCAATTTGGTTCGGCCGAGTGCTGATTTCTGGCGCCGCTAGTGGGCTGGGCTGGTGGTGGTACGGCGCCCGATAACGCGTTTTTGAATATTACTCTGTCAGTGCCTGGTGGTTCCTGCCCCCTGCGCGTTGTGTTGGCAAGCCCACGGCCATTAACAGCGGCCACCGTAAAAGCCTGCGCGAAAAACTGGGCCTCTGGCTGCCCACCCGCGCATACCCTTTGAGTCCATGAACGATGTCGATACCGTGGTGTTTGATAACCGGGCACTCTGACCGTGGTGAGCTCAAGTCTTGTTGAGCAGCACAGCGCTGGCACTCTGGATGCTTGACCAGTGCCTGCGCTGGCGCCGGCCTGGAAAGCGTTTTTCTGAGCACCCCATTGCAGGTTGTTTCAGATGCCAAAACCCAGGTCAAGCCCACGTCAAAAATTACCTGGGCGGCGGTTTTGTCTGGCCACGTGGGGCGACAAACTTTGTACATCGGCCATCCACATTTTGTTGCCCGAGCACAGCGGCCTGGCCTTGCCCAGAAGCCGCCTGAAATGCACCAGGTACGCCATTTGGCTGCCTCAAGACCGCAAATGGCTGGCCCGTTTCCAGCTTTGACGTTACAACCC
>Ga0163217_1076374_pt1 | contig 10024 bp, 7 predicted proteins | sample SynspAceP_FD_185933 | JGI IMG/M metagenome (GOLD analysis project Ga0163217, IMG submission 185933) | Saline lake microbial communities from Ace Lake in Antarctica - Synechococcus sp. Ace-P (PacBio error correction) | ecosystem: Environmental > Aquatic > Non-marine Saline and Alkaline > Saline ...
CACACAACAGAAGGACAGAGGAAAAAAAGAAGGAGGAATAATGGTGGGGGTTTTTTGGGGGTAATTTTTGGGTTTAAAAGATGCCTGCACGCGGGGGAAGTTAATCCTGGATGAAGGTGGCCCCCTTGTTTGAATGCACTTGGAAAAGCCGGAAAACAAGGTTTTTTGCTTTTTGGCCGGGATTGGATGTTTATGAGTCTGAACTATACCGGAAATAAGGATCTTTATAATGCCCCGAATCATTTCCTTAAGTCGGCCACAATATTGGCAGCTTGCAACCGAGGGAAGCCCAAAGATCGGAATAGGGCTGGGGAAATTGGGCATCCAAATTATAGAGAAACTTTTTTAAACAAATAATTGCCCAATGGATTACAGGGGAACCATTTAATCTCTTTTTGTACCTTGATGAAACATTAAATTTCTAACCCTTATAACTATAAAATGTCAGGATTATTGGATTTAATTAAGTAGCCCTCTTTGGAAAACACTAATTAGTGGGTGGTTTGCTGGTCAAAACAGGACAACCGGAAATAAACAGCAAGACGTTTTTACAGTATGGCAATGCACTGCTGTTTAGGTGCAATGAAAAAAATTGCTTCCTCACCTCAAAGGGGCCGAGGGACTAATGAATGCATGTATCATCCCAAACACGATGCGGGTTATTGGATAACCTTGGAGGCTTTTTACTTCGGAAGGCGTGGTAGAATCAGCTCAGTAATGGATGACGGGTGGCTGGTATATTGGGACCTCGTTTTTTTGGAAGGAAAGCAAGCTAATGTTGAGATGCTTGGGTCAGAAATCAGGTTTTGGATGCTGGGTTTTCTGGTAGCCACAAATCTTAAAATAGCACGCTCGCTTTGTAATGGCGTAACTTTTGGAAAACAAAAGGCTCAAAGCAATGTAAATTTGATTTCCAATGGATTAAAATAGTTTTATTGGGGCAAGCATGTTTTGGGGGAGGACAGCCACAACAGAACCAAAAGTTTACATTACAACTGTTGGATGCCGATGGTGATGGAAGCATTTTTTGGGATGATGTTTGCAAGGAATGGTTATGGGAACCAGTAAAAAGAAAAGGTGGATAGGAGGCTTACTTGGTTGGCCTTTTTGGAAATAACAGATTTTAAACCATTTTTTTATGAAAAGCCATTTGTTATTCAATTGCTTTTTTTTGTATCTTATAAGGAAGAATCGGATTAATAATGGTAGGAGGTAAACACACTTAATTTTCCCACATTTTCAATAAGGAGTATTGAAAAATAAAGAGCAATGAAAAAATATACTATTTACTTATCGGCATCCTGGCGTTGTTATCCTTAATCTATAGTCAATTTTGCAAGCAAGTTCCAAAGAAAGCAATTTCCATTACAGATGATGAGAAGGCCGCTTTTTCCAAACCAAAGGTGACACCAATATCCATCAAGGACGGGATAACGGGCATAATTGAAATTATTATTATAGAACTGGATTTGACTTTTGGCTACAGAGCATTGGCCCAAGCCCCGAAGGTTTTTATTCCAATCTTATTTGGAAAATAGAAACAGAATCATGTCTAGGTGAATTCAAGGGTAACCACCCTTTAGATAAGCCCCACTCTTTATGAATTGCAGATCGACCCTATAACTCCAATACTGATTATGGTTATGAGGTGAATTATAAAACCTATTATAATTACTTTTAATTTCATTTTCCAACGTAAATACATCAAGTAGAATTGGGGGGCCGATTAGGTTCCCCCGTGTAAAATAAAAAGTTATCTTTGTGTCGATTTATTCAGCGGTATGAAGAAATTAAAACAACGTTGGGCGAGTAAGCTTAATCTGGCACTCAGATAAAATTTTTATCAGTATTCTCCATTACAAGGTTCATCAGCGGTTTAATGCTGCAAAACCCTTTTCTTAATTGGGATCGGATTGAATAGGGGATTAATTTTTTTCTCACCGATTTTATTTTGGGGAGGTCTTATTATTTTGGTTTTATGAATTTTTATTAAATCTTCCCATTTATCAATTTCTAATTAGTAATCTGGGTGGTTTTGTTTGGCAATTCAAAAATTCTTCTGGGAATTCTGGGAAAAAAAAATGTTAAGCGGGCTCGTTTAAGGTTTTTATATTAAATAATTTAAATATTTTTCTTAACAAATATTTTTGTGGCTTAACACTAGATTTGAAGGTGAAGATTAATTTAAGAAATACCTTATTTTCTCTTTTATTGCTGGCTCTTGTCGACTAAACTATCGCTTCCTTCTGTTTTAACTAAAACATGCCATCTTTGAGCATCATACTTTGTTTGTAAAAGAAAAAGGTAACTGCACATACATGTAGGTAGAAATGGATTGCGATTATCATAAATTCAATTTCAACCCCTTTTTATTCTCGTCTACACAAGAGTTCTGACCATTTTCAGAGTCCCCAAATCCCACGAAAATCATAACTTCTAATAATTTCTTAAGCAGTATCAAAACTTCATCTCTCTCCGTAGAGCCCTCCCCGTCTTCATCATAATTGCCAATTAAATTATAGCGTAATGGTTTTTTCATCACGGAGGTGATAACTGCAATTCCAGTTAAAATATATAACGATTGAAATCCTGCTCTGTGGACAATTACTTCACTGCTACCTAAATAAGCTCTTGATTTGGACATATTGGGCCTATTGCCATATAAACGAACTATCATGATTTTGACACAACTTTGGGCAATAGCTAAAAAATTTTAAAAAGTGCACTGTCTTTTAAATTTTTTAAAATATGCACAAATCTGCCCATAAGTCAATAAGTAAAAACGGAGCTTTAAATTTCAATTAAAAATAACAAAGTGCATGTAAAATGGCCAATCAAGCCAATTTAACAACATATAAAATTTCAATAAAATGAAAAAAATATTCTTGTCATTGCCTAAGCATGTTTGACATTCATTGTCGTCAGTTCCCGAAATAACCTTAGGGTAAGATAAACCGATCAAGAGAAATGGAGAGCCTTTGGAACAGTGTACCATATACTTTCCCTTCAATTGGAAAAGGGAAGTGTCACAATACTAGTGGGAAGTAATAAAATGGATAAGCTTCCCCGTTGGTCCTACAAAAGGTGGGTAGCCTCATATATTGGGTTTCAAAGCTTTCAATGTACCATAAACATTACGATGGGGAAGAACCAATTTAAATATTAAAATTAATTGCCCAGTGCCATTGAAATGGAGGGTAATAGGGTTTTTCTGTCCTACTTCCTTTCCATAATTACAAGTGAAAATGTCACTGAAGGTGGAGTAATTCAAAATGGCTACACTTTAGAGACCAAAGGGAGCCACAACCTGGCTAGATAGGGAATTACAGATTTCCGGTTAATGTAGTTTTCTCTTACCAGGAGTTAGGCATTGAAAACTGTTATTCAGGGGGCATTACCTCCAATTCGGGTGTTGATATACACTCAAGGAATCCGTTTGAAAATCAACAAATTTGGGGATGAACTGGACTTGGGGTTGGAAATGATGCCCGGCATTGCAGAGTGTGGAAGTAATTAAGGGACCTGCCGTCTTTGTTTTATGGGTCCCGATGCCAATGGGCCGGTTGTAAATTTATCTTAATCCAGAGAAATTCGCCGAAATTGCAAAAAAACAGAGGGAGATTCTCAACCTTATTACTATTCCCAACACCCAGGAAATTAAATGGGGACTTCGGAAATAAGGACCCTCGCAAATAATGAGTAATTTCACTCAGGGGCTGGGGAACTACTTCACATGTGGATTAAATAACCAAGGAAAAGGCATAAGGTACCAATTCCCCGTTTTTTAATGGAAGTGACATCAAAATTGGGGGACCGGGCAATATTCAGTCCACAACTTTAAAACAGAAGTTAGGTACAATTACAACAAATCTGGGATTTGGCATTCCGCGAAGAAAAGGGATTCAGACCAATGAACCGCAAACCTGAACCTCCCTTTCCCAAACTATAAACAACCACATACTAAGAAGCTCTAAAACACAATGCTTTTTTTCGATTAGGTCGAGTTTGGATTTAACGCCTTGGTTATATATTTAATAATAGAAAAGGAATTTGAAGACCGTGGGATCAGCCCGCCTTGGGATATGAATTTGTCTACCTTACAACTACAATTTGTTTATCACCTTCCTAAAATGGAAAAAGTTTTCGAACGCATTTGTGGCGCACAAGGGCATACATCAGGAAGAACCAACACCAATTATGGGGAAGAAAGCGCTAGTCCGGGCATGCAAACCAACCAATGATATTGGGTTTTTGGCAAACCTCTCATATTCATTTTAATGAAAAATGATGTACAGCTCGGGTATTAGATACGACCTAGAGCCATTAATGGTGACCAAAATGTTATTGTTGGGGGAAGAAGGTTTATAGCGAATTAAGGAGAGATTTTCAGCCAGCTTAATGCCAAACATAGGATACAAGTATAATTTTTGCCAAGAACTTCAACCACCGATTAAACATAGCCTCTGCTTTAGGGCCCAACTTGGCAAACTTAACCTCCAATGGGGTGCACGAAGGTACCAAATAGATAACGAAATAGGGTAAATGCAATTTTAGGGTAACCGAACAAAAAATCTACAAACGATTTGGCCTTGGATATAAGTTTGAAAACATTTGGATTTTTTACGCCAACGGTTTTTACACAACACCAATTAGAGAATTACGCGTGTTTATTGCGCCTGCGATGGAACTTTTGAGGGAGCGGACGCTTCGCCGGGTTTTTAGCTAAATGAGGCCAGGAACAATGCCGATTGTACGGTGGGGGAATTTGGATTTCAATCTTCACCGCCCACCCGCCTGGATTGGCTCACTTGGAAAGCAGTTTATCAGACCGTGAGGGGCAAATTAAAAAATGGAAGCAATCTACCCCTTATCGCCGCGGCCAACTCAATAACCAATTAGCTAAGAGTGGAATTTCAAAAAAGTGGAATATAACACGTAGTTTGGCGTTTGCCCTTAAATCAGTATTTAGACAAAATAAAATAGGTGATTTTGAAACACCTACAAACGGTTACAACCTTGTTTAATATAGGATTGGGTGGACTTAATTGGTCAGCCATCAGGAATATTAATGTTTAGGCTAAGCGCAAATACCTGCTGACGAAATTATATATCCATTTTGTCCGATTGAAGACGCGATGGAATATTAAATTCCAGGAAGGAGTTTTTCGTTGGATTAAGCAATTTCCTTTTTAAGGTCCAAATTGACTGTATGCATTTAATTAAATTATCCTACGGTTTAGGCTGTACTAGGCCGTAGGTTAATTGTTTCCAAAAAGACTTCGGGAATTTTCTCATCTCCTTATAAGCCCAATTCAATGTACCACTGGTCCTCGGCGATATAGTTGGTTTTAAATATATAATCCCATAGACTAAGGCTGATTCCGAGATTTACTTCCGGCTTTTCCATCCGGAAATCGTGCGCGTGATGATACAGGTGCATTACGGGGGATTGGTTTTAAAATATATTTTAAGGGTCCCCAGTATTTTTGATATTGGCGTGGATTCAATGACCTATCGGATAGGTATAAATGTACAATATAGGCTTGTTTCCCGGTTCAAAATCCCTAGATCAATTACCCCCCAAAAGTTTTTAAAGGTTTGTAAAAAACGTTTTTCCCATCCAATGATACTTAAGTGGGCCGGCAAAGCCCATCTCCTTTAACACATGTGGTGCTATTTGATGGAATTTCCACAAAAATTGGATTTTATGTAGTAAAATATGGGTAAACCATGTGGTGACAAATCCAAAACAAAAGAAAATCATAATTGGGACCCAAGAAGGAAATTGTGACTATCCAATAATAGCCAAGCTATTTTTATTATCGCCCCCAAGGTCTCCAAAAAGTAGTCCAATAATTATAAAGAACCGCTTATGGCAATGGCAAAAAAGGACAGAATATTAAAACATATAAAAGCGTCCATTCCAAAAATACCCTTCGAAAATAAGATTGATTCTTCGCCAAGGGAATAAATTTTCCAGCATCCAAACCAAATAGGGAAATCATAAAATCAACCCCAGAAAATAATTGGGTTACCAAGGCACTTCGGAATATAATGGACTTCCATGTCCAAGTTCGCTAAGTTCCTATAGAACGCATTAATACTGCTTGCAACTATTTTCCCAAGATCTACTTTCCTTAACATTGTCCACTGCCCCTAATTCCTCCTGAAATGGATACCATTGGGATATTGGTCAGCGGCTTTCTCTCTTCCATTACTCATGTGGAGGGTTAATTTGTGACAAATAATTTTAATTACCTTTCATTATCTCCCAATCCGCATAAAGTCTTTGGGTTTTTTGCATCCATCCAACCGAAATGGTTCTACACCCATCGCTCTTCATTCATTCTGTTCTGTATCACTAATTGGGCGGAATGACAATTGGTGCAATTTTATGTTCACGTACGGGCCATTAACCTTCTCGTCTTTAAATCCGCGCTGCGTAAAATGAATTTGCCATTTTCTATCTTATCCCAATGCATCATCTTCGAAGGTTGTGCCAATTATTTTGAACTTGGGTGCATTCCGCGCTTTAAACGAAAAGGCAGATGGATCCATCATAAAGGCAATTCACAAAACGGCTATAAGTATCAACCAATGACGAAAGCAAACCAATAAAAACCTATAATGGGACATTGCCTGTTTTTCTAAAATTAATTTTCCTTGTTTCATTTACTAACTTTAAGCAGCATATTCTACTGGCATGCATTATTCAGGTATGCTTTGGATTTCAAACTGGCAATAAACATGGGGCTGACTCACCTCCGTGGGTATCTGTGGCCCGAGCCATTTCGTAAATATCTGTTTTTGGAAGACGCGGATACTGGGCTTTAAATGCTGCCTAAGCCAACTGTTCGCCGGGCTTTTTCCAAAGTACCCATGGAACCAGCTGGCCCAAAATCAGATAGAATACGGAGACCTTTTGGTTTATTTCTAATTCCCTGCCCAAGCATGATCTAATATTTAGTTTCTTTAGCCGTTGGAAATAATGTGGCGCTGATTTTGGCATAACGGTAATCAGATTTTACCTGCATGGGATTCTATAATGCACAATGTCCTCATCCTTAACTTCCTTCCTCCGCTGGGGGCCAGCTTGGGTGACAAGGAACCCTATAAGGAACGTTCCCATATTTTTCTTCCCGCCATCATGTACTATATTTCTATACTAATTCCTGTTTTACCCATTTTAAACCAGAAGTGATGCGGCGGGCCATCCACCACAAAACCAAACGCAATGGGTATCCATGAAACCACAGGGAATATCCTCTCCGTTCATTTTTAAAAGCCAATAATGTTTCGTCCTGCAAAGCCTTTTTTGACATAGGTACAACCCTAGAATGGCTCTTTTTGAGGGTCCCTTACTTAATGCTGATCTGCCGCATGAATAGCCGATATGATCGCATCATTCTTTAATTTCCCATAACCTCCTTCAACATCTTTGGGAGACGAACCCCTGTCCAAGGAGCAACAGCCAACTGCTGCTCCAATACGTCCATCTGGTTTCCTTTCGGCCGGCGGATCAAATTCGCCTCTCACATTACCTCACATTCTACGGTACAGTTGATAGGTGTGATGGAGAATTTTGATTTGAAGTTCTTTCCTGTCAAAAGAAATTTCCTTCTTCTTTTGATCGCGATTCCCCATGCGATCATGTAATTGGTCCACTCTTCTTCTATTTATATTTTTCGGAACGCAAACCATTGTTGCGGATAAACATATATTTTTTGTTGGGCGTTATCCTGTCGTCCAATAAATGGCCACAGCCTCCCAATATTCAGTACGGTTTGCTATTGAGCACTTACCATTTCCTTATCCTTATTGAACAATTGAACATCGCGCGTCTGGGTCCTGTTAAAGACCAAATAAGGTATAGTTTTCTGGTTATGTTAGATCCAAAAACACTTTTCCATACTAGCTATTCAGCCCAACCGAACCTAAGGTGGTTTTTTTTGACAACATTTCTTCTTTTTCCATTTAACCTTGCATTGTAATAGAAGATAAATCTCAAGAAAGGTAATTGGAAATTTTAACGTAACAATGGTCACTTAAACATTTGATCGGCACCTATCTTTATTCTATAATGGCTGAATGGTTTAAACTACTCTTGCACCGATACTAAATTTTTCCTTTTTGAAAGATTTAAAAATATAGGTAAAAACAACTAATCGTAAAAGGTGGCGGAAATAACATCCAGGCAGGAAGGCATTTCTTCTACAAAAGGGTTACTACCCCAGCTAACCCGTCCTACTCTTCCCATTTTGTAACAATGCTGGGTCATTTAGCATCCGCGCCCTTTCAGGAGCCCAAATAAACATTGGAAAATTCACCAAATACCAGGAATTATACACAGGGAAAGCCCTTCCCCTTCCGTCAAAAAAGCAATCCCACAACATGAGACTTTCTTAAATTTACTGGTCTTTTAATTGTTTGACACAATTTTAATAATAATAATTTACATATTTTTATAGGCTTTTAAATCAAATCAGAGGTGCGCAAAATATGGGGACCCATTGACTCCTTGACCCTCGGCTTTTTAGCGATAATATTCTTGAACTGCATCAATTTTAAGAACTCGGGTCTTCCGCGGTTTCTTCTTTTCAAAACTGACCTCTCATCCTGAACGTAGTCGGCGTAACTGAGTTTTGTTTTGCACACCTTCTGCCTCCATCATTATGCCACATGTGAGATGCTCGATCACATACAGCTCTCGCCCCGTGTGGCTTTTAAGTTTGTTAAGGGCATTCTAGGATATCAATTGGTCATCTTTTCCTGTACCTGCAAATCGCGCTTGCAAAGACATCGACTTACTCTATTAGGTATCCTTACTTCTCAGACCAACAATGTGGCATCTGGGAATATAGGCTATTGGGGCTTTTGTCCAAAACAGGGGCAACAGTAATGATGTTTCGCACAAGAATACATTTTCCAATATCCTTTATAGAATGACCATTTCATTGTAAGACTCCTTAAACATCGCCCCCTTGAGTATCTCTACAGCATTTGTTTATACCCCTGAGTTAAAAAAAGCATTGCTCTTCGGCTGGCTCTGCTCAGGTGTTTTAAACGACAATGCCGTCCCCTATTGAGATCTTCTCCAATTTCAATTGATCATCGAATGCCCATATCTAGACTACCTCGTCAGTAAATTTTCTAAGATTGTTATTCTTGCCAACTTCTAATATTGTTTCCAATAAAATTTCTAGTCCTAAATTTATTTTTAATCGGGCATCGTTTATCCCCAACAGCTATTATAACTAACATCCTACTGTCCTTTTGATGGATTATGAATTTGTCGCCATTTCCAAAATATAAGCATTACGCACATAATTAAAAAAGAATAGTTAAAATAGAATTAAAGTGTAATATAATCGATCGTTAATATCACATTTAAAACACTTATTAAAAAGGCATCGTAAAGGGCATAAGCTTTTTGTATCTTCCCTCGTTAATGTTTACTTCAACGCCACTATTTCAACGAATTGAATCAAGGCTTACAAATATCTAATACATTTTAGCGGAAATCTCCAGGTACTTAACGGGAGTCGGACCTTGCACATACAAAAAGGAGACGGTTGTATTCCATTGTTGGACCGTCTGAGCCCGGCAAAACACTTCTTTACAAAATACTCGGGAACTTTGGATACGCAAAGTAAATAAAAATGACAGTAACTTACTGATTAATGAAGAGGACGTTAACTAAACTATCGGACACGGCATGGGGCCAATTTCCGTAATAGCCATATTGGGTTTTATCTTTCAATTCCAGCCACCAGTTACTAACCGTCGAGTTTACCCGGCTTTGGAAATGTATGTAAATCCCTGCTTTATTCAAAGGCAAAAAAGAAAAAGCCGAAGGGCAGAACGGCAGCGGTAGAACTTTTGGATTTTTTTTTTTTTTTTGGGACTTTCCGCACAGATTACAAACATAAACCCAATTGAACTTTCCGGTGGGGAAACAACACGCGCGTGGCAGTGGCTAAGTGGCCTTGGGTCAGCAACCTTCCGCTTATTTTTGCCGACGAAC
>Ga0163217_1005353_pt1 | contig 10023 bp, 9 predicted proteins | sample SynspAceP_FD_185933 | JGI IMG/M metagenome (GOLD analysis project Ga0163217, IMG submission 185933) | Saline lake microbial communities from Ace Lake in Antarctica - Synechococcus sp. Ace-P (PacBio error correction) | ecosystem: Environmental > Aquatic > Non-marine Saline and Alkaline > Saline ...
GGGAACCCGTCAACAAGGATTACATTGGACATCAGCAAATGAAGAATTTCTGCTTAGTGTGGGAGATAGATAAAATCAATTCACAGGTGTCTTAGCGGGTAATCTAAGCACTAATTCAGGATCGATCATATCTAATAGGAAATAGAAAAAAACCCGAACAAAGCCAAGCTTAAAAAGTATTTTGGTTTATCAAAAATAATCGCGCCGCTATTTTCGCTTTTCGTAGCCAACTATATAATGCTTTTTTAAGCATTCTTGAAAGCAATAGGTTGGCGGAATCCAATTCATCTGTCCAAGAAGATTCTAAATGACATGTTCACTTACCGAACCAGGAATAATTGATGTTTAGGATTGATCGCGCTTTTTTTTCGCTAGAGTGGGTTCCGAGTGTCTCGTCCACCTTATTCATGCGTAGCAAGGGCTGCCGTTGAATGGGTATCCCGAATGAACCCAATTTGGGCCACAATCCGGTAGGTATTACCTATATTGTTTTTTTGGAACTTTTTTTAACCCAAATTCGAAAAAAAACCCGAACCACCGCCTGACCTAGTTTTCGACGCGATTAGGCTTAACCCTCCGCACCATCCTAAAGCTCATTCAACTTCACCAGAATACTCACTCTCCATCGCCGCGCCTGGTCATATCATTCCGACGCCAACAAACGTCACGACTACTGTCATATTGACGCTCACACTACACCTGACATACTAATGAAAATAAAAAATACTTATAGAGCGGAGCATCAACTGTGATACATAGGTCGACGCAAATGAATTGCCCAGTTAATCTCGCTCAGTTTTCGATAAATACGCCCATTTATTACACCTAACTTAAGTTGTCTTAAAACGCTTATTCCACGAAAATGAAACGTCAACAATTCCTGAAAAAAACGACGGCCTGTGCTGTGGCTGTCGAAATGTTATTGATCGTATATCGGATCACTTTCAAACTTTAGTTTACCAAGTGAGGGATAGATGTGATCGAGCGAAATTATCCCTGCCGTGGCCGTATGATTGATCATTCGTGCAGATCATCGCTCTCCGGATGAGTCGATACTGTATCTGTCACGTTGGCGTATAACTAGAGTGTCCGACTCATTGGTGAAATACGTCCGGATGTCAAAATATCGTCGCTCATGATCTGTTAATCGGGGTTTGATGGTTTTGGAAAGCCTCGTTTTTAGCCCGTCGATTAATGTTAGGGGGGAAAACGGCCGTCCAAAAGCAACTTAAGCCATTATGAACTGTCCCACACAATGAGAAGCCGTGATTATTTTTCCCGGCTGGCGAAGTGGTTCGTATGTCGCCGAAGTGGCCGAAAAGACCACAGTGGGAATCAGAACTCACTTAAAACTGGCGCAAAAACCAATAGTCCATTTGCTACCTGTACATCTAGGTGCCGGCATCATGTTTGTTTTCACCAGCTCACTGTTTTGTATCAGGCTCTGTCCACACTTGCAACTTGCCAACGAAATGTTTTCGCAAAAGAACCGTGAACTTCCATTGCAGTAGGCAAAGCGATTCCGAATCCAAAGAATGGCTAATCGTTTGCCAATTGAGCGACAACTATGACAAATAAATCACTGCGCGATTAGCAAAGAGTGGGTCCCATGAAAACCGACAAGTACGCAAGGGAAAAAAGCCCCTGCTGAAAACATGAAAAAAGACGGTTGAAACATCCCACAGAATAAAGCTAATACGACAAGAGCTTTAAACAGTCAGTAGCAACCTTGGTAAGACACCAAGAAACAAACAGGGATTACCTGTTCAATTACGAACACCTATGTCGTGAAGTCAATAATAGAAAGAGTTCGAGGGCCGTGTGTACTGTGATCGAATATTTGGGCCCATTCGGTAAGCACGGCGAAGGTAACTGGCAACGTTTCTTGACCTATGATAAATTCGACCACACTATCGGCATTTGGTTTTATGGGAATGAGAACGAATTAGAATAGTCCGGGGGCTTATCGTATTGGCGAAGGTCGCAGCTTACATGAAAGAAAGAAAAAACCAATAAAATATACAGCGCAGAACTGTTCCAATTATTCGTCGTGATATGGAGCCTTACTTTTGAACAAGGCATCGAACTAGGAGAAGCTTTATTCCACCTAAACTATTGGGCAAACGCAGCTTAGATTATTTATGGTATGCCAATTGGGCGCTTATCTAGATGGCATCCAAGAAATACGCTACACTGTTGCGGTCCCGTGAGTTTGAGCAATAGCTACCCAAAGTGGCAAAAATGATTTCATAGTGTCATTTCTACCGATTGGTAATTTTCGTCAGACAAAGAACACTTAGCGCGCTGTCCTTTTACGCCTTATCAGGTTCAATACTGAGCACGCTGACAGTATTTCAACCTGTTTAGTGGCAACAATTACATGAGACTTCAGGGTTTTTAAAGAACATACTCAGATTTTGGCGCCAGTGTGCCCAACGCTGTTTAAGCAATACAGTGGAGTTATTGAAGTCGGGCGGAGTTCGCCTTCTTTAGACCTTTGGTGTCGATTCAGACTTTGGCTACTGCGTGGACGGTTTAAAGTCCTGGTAAGACTCAATACAGCAAAGAAGCGAAAAACAAACGCTACTACGAGGGCACAAACGAGTGAATCACCTCTAGCTTTATTGCTAGTTCACGACCGTGCGTCGTGATGGTGACCAATGAGAGTGATGATGCTTCATGGTCTGAGCGTTTTAAAAGCAAACCAGAATACACAATTTTAATAACCAGCATCACGCTCATGCCAATGAGAACGATCATTTGAATATCCATAAAACAAACCTCTTTATTATTGTTGGTGTCTTTTGAGGTAGAACATTTACAAACGCGTCCTAATTTGGTGAATTACGTCTCAGGACTGTATTCATTTCGTAAGCCCAATAACAGGGCATTAAATCCCAATTATAGAGGCGATTTTTACTCAACCAAAGACGGCTTAGACGGCACGTATTACGCTTTTGTTATGCGGTAGATTAGATCACTTAGATAATAATGGCGTAAGTTTTTGCCTGTTCTTCTAATTTAAAAGAGTCGTTTCTTTAACCCTCAGCGCTTTGTTGCAGTAAAGCTAATTTTTTGTCCTATCACTAGGCATGGAGCTGAAAATGATCGAGAAAACATAGTTAAGTAAACCAAGCCAAAATGCAAAGTGAAATTTGGAACCCTATCAGAGATCATTATCGGTGACGGCGCAGAAACGTTTCGGTGGTTGTGAGCTTTACAATTGGGACGCTCGCGCACTCATTTACGCAAACAAAAGATCGGCGTCTTTGCTTCTACATTAAAATCTAGAAATCGATCACACTTACGCAATTTCCGCTACCGTTATGACAACGGAGTACTGGCTGAAACGAGGACTGGCAAGAACGCCTATTCCTAGCCATTTTAAGCAGTTTCAAACCGGGATAATTAAGCCTATATGCTCTCTACGCCTCTTTTGTTTTCACTGTCAAAAAAGAGGCGATCTTCTGGATCAAAAATCTTTTTTTTGACTGGCTTATCACGCCATAAACGGCTTCGGTAAGCGGTCCCTCTTCACTGCTTCTTCTTGATACTCCGACGCCATGTGCAATCAAAAATGTGTACAATGTTTTTTTATTGAACGTACGTTTAACAAAAAATATTAATACCCTTCGATGGTTCCATACCAGAACATCGAAACAGACTAACCATAAGAGGCACAGCTCATGGCCATCCAGCAGCAATTACATTACACGGCCGCTACCATGCATCCACCAGCGGAGAGCCTTTGAAACGCATGTAACCGCTGCCACAAGAGGAGGGAAGTGATTGCAACCGTTTGAGCAACCCGGTCAAAGCCGAGCTAGATGCTGCTTGTTGAATCCGCCAAGAAGGGGCAAAAAGTCTGGGCGCAATGAGCCTGTTGAACGTGGCCCGTATCCTTCCTTAAAAAACAGCCGAATTACTGCGTGAAAACAACGAAGTACCGCAACGTTTAGAGTACAGACACCGGTTAACCGCTTCAAGAAGCCATTTGTGTCCGCATTGAAACAGGCGCTGACGTCATTGAATATTAGCAGGCCTAACCGATAAAATACAAGGCGAATACCAACCTTGGCAACGGCAATATTTTTTTCTACACTCGTCGCGAGCCTTTAGGCGTTGACGCCTGGCATCGGCGCGTGGGAACTAGTACCCTATTCAAAAAATCGCCATGGTGGAAATCTGCCTGCGCTTGGCCGCTGCAACGCGATGATTTTCAAAACCCTTTCAGCCGAAAGCCTTAACGCTCTTAATAGCCGAAATCTACACACAAGCCGGTTTACCAGATGGGCGTGTTTAAACGTGGAAATTCAAGTGATGGTCGTACAGGTTCAAATTGATCACGGCTCACCAGGCATGCGACAAAGTCCTCTTTCACTGGGGAAGTAGTACAGGCAAAAGAAGTATCATGTGCTCATTCGGCGAGTGAACAGGTTCTAAATAGAGTGGATTCAGTTTTGCCGACTAGCGCCGGCACAAATTTCTGCTTGGGTAGAAGTCGCCAAGGCGCACTGTTGTATCATGTGATTTTCGTGTTATTACCCCAGACATGCCCGTTGACCAAGCCTTGTCCTCTGCAGCGATGTTGGCGAACTTCTACACACAAGGTGAAGTTTTGCCCAAACGGCACAACGCGTCATTCGTTCACGCAGAATCATGGACGCTTTCACAACAGAATTAAAACTCGCACTGAAGCATGATCAATTGGCGACCCATGGACTGAAACACAAGTAGGCGCCTTTGATTTTCGAAAGACACATGCACAAGTGTCTCGGTTACATTCGGGGCAAAAAGACGGCGGGTTGCAACCTGCTTGTAGTGGCGTTACCAAGTTCACTAGAAATGGCTTAGACAAGGCGCGTTGTTGTTGCGCCAACGGTCTTTACTGATTGCAAAACCAAAAAAAGGAACAACCGAATATGCCACAAGTACAAGACGAGATCTTCGGTCCTGTAATGTCGGGTTCTTAGCTTCAACCGATGAAACGAAGTAATCAAGCGTGTCAAATGATAACCAAGTTTGGTTTTGGCTGCTGGCGTCTTCACGAAAGATTCGCTCGCGCACCACCGTGTCATTATCAATGCAGGCCGGTAATTTGTTGGATAAAGCGCATGGGAGCTCTCCTGCAGACGTATGCCCGTAGGCGGATACAATGAAGAGTCCCCCTGGTGTTGGCCGTGAAAATGGGCACGATACGTTTATACCACTACACACAAAACACGAGTCGTTTTGTTGCCCTAAACGACATTCAAAAAACTTACTAATGCGAGACTCACCATACAATCGAAACATACGATTACATTATGTTGTGCTCGGCCTGGCTGGTGTGATTGGGCAGACCCGACTAACAGAGCGTGGCGAGACAACGTTCTACTATTAGAAAGGGCGGTTCGGATAAAAGCATTTTCTATCCGATGCAACCGCTTATGCTTACCCGAATGTACTCAGATAATACGCTTGGCAGTTTCATACTGGAACGAAAGAACTCAGGTCTGATATCGCGAAATGCATGTGGCCACGCGGTAAAGTATTGGGGGCTCTTCTTCCATCAATGGCATGGTCTTATGTTCGCGCACGCGTGCGACTCTTACCAAATGGAAATAAGGCTGGTGGTCAGACAGAACGGATGCGGGAGTTACCAACTGCTTACCTAACTTTAAGAAGGCAATGGAATCCACTTGGAAAGGCGGCGCCAGACACTTATCGGCGGCGGCGAAGCCCCTGTCGAGCTCACTAACGGCAACGACATGTAACCTATTCAACCCACTGTTATCAACAGCTTTAAAAGTGATGGCGTCAGCAGGACTGAGGCGAGACACGGATTACGAATGGCACTCGCAAAGAAGCACAATGCACATGACAGTGAAAAATGGTGTCGGGCGTCCTACGTCTAACGCTTATTTACGTCGTGCTATGCAACGCCGCTAACCTAACAACTGAAAACTGGCGTACTGAGCCACAAAGTCTTATTTGAAAGTAAAACGCTGAAAGCAAAAAGCCCGTTGGTAATTGAGTTCAGTAAGAAAGGTCAGTCAGTCAAGTGTATGCCAGCAAAAGAAGTCATTTTGTCAGCAGGTTCAGTTGGTCCATCCCATATTCGCAACCGTCTTGGTGTGGGTCGGCAAAAGACGTTTTAGAAAAAGCCGGTGTCCCCTGGTACATGAACTGCCTTGGTGTCGGAAAACTTACAAGAATCACTTGAAGTCTACTTCAATACGATGTTATAGCAACCAGTAACGCCTAAATGGCAAACTGGAACTTGGATCAGCATAAGGGCTTATCGGCACACGCTGGAATCTTATTAGTAAAAGGCGGTTTAGGCGCAAACAACCATTTTGAATTTGTTGGTTTGTATCGTTGCGTGCTGGCCTTGAAATGGCCAATCATTTCAATACACTTCTTGCCAGCCGCTATGCGTTTACGATGGCCAAGCTGCGGTGATGGTCATGGTTTCCAAGTCCACGTTTGGACCAAACATAGCCAGAGAGCCGTGGTAAATTGTGGGATTGATCCGCAGACCAGCATGCAAAGCCAACGCATTCTGTTCAATGTACATTTCACCGAACAAGAATAAGCAAGATTGGCGCGATACCATTGCTCTACCGTGAAGTGCTTGAGCAACCGCCTTGGATACATGTACCGTGCGAAGAGATTCAACCCGGCATCATATTCAAAGTGATAAAGACATGACCAATGGTAAATAGAAACGTAGAAGTGCGTACCACCCGTCTTGTACTTGTAAAATGGGCAGCGATAGCGATCCGATGGGGTGTTTGAACCGACGCTTGCCAAGTTCGTGGCATTGACAACCTGCGTGTAGTGGATTCGTCAATTTTCCCGCCGACGATCAACCAAACGGTAACTTGAACGCACCGACTATCATGGTGGCAGAAAAAAGCGGCGATATGAAATTCTTGGAACAAGACGCGTTACCAAGCCTAGACGTCTGTTTGGGATCATCCAGAATACGAAGACAAAACAGGCTAAATTAAACTGATTTTAAATCGTTCAATAATAAAAAACCCAAGGTGAATTCACTCACCTTGGGGGTTTTTGTTATGGCTAAATCGAGTGTTAATTGATCTCTCATACCGAAAGCGACTAAGATTTTTTCTAAATCCGTGACAGTTTTTGCCATCTTCCCACTGGATTTTGATATTCAGAATTGCTTCGCTTCACTCCTAGAACGGATGCTTCCGTTACCGCTTCAACATATTGCCTGATCTCATGGCAACATGCTTGCTCCTCAGAGGCGCTTGAGACCTGTTCCATCATGTTACCTCACATTGTCACGTACGTTAGAGGCTTCATTAAGTAAGTAACTCGTATGGTTGTGCGGTTATGGAGAGGACACTCGAGTTGAGCAGTAGTCGCACACAAGAATGTAATACTTTTGAGCAGCGGACGCTCCATTGATGGCAAACTTGCGAATATATGCTTGCGATTGCTCCGTCTCTTTTGTGTATGTAGACGCGAGTCTCGGACTTCATCAGCACACGGCAAAGACCTCGACCTGGATTCTTCCTGCCCGGGCGGCCTTTCATAGCAGCATTCAGGCCAGAGATTTGTTTGATCTGAAAATATCCGTTGAATAAGTAGCCCAACGACATTGGATATTTCTCAGTGCGTTTATTCGTTTATCCTACTGTCTCTCTTGCTTTACGAACCTCTTCCGACAGCTTGCGCCATGTCTTTCACAGCGATCAAGAGACTTCTCTTGCTATCATTAGACACGTTTGTTTTTGGCGTCCCCAGCAGCGCTAGTGGCATCTAAAATGTTACGAGCGCTTGTTACGGAAATACCATTTGCTGCTATAGCATTCCCAATCTCAGTCGTACTACTGTGCGAGATTCGAATAATTAGCACTGGGCTGTTTCAGACATTCTGCAATTTATATGAAGACACCGACTTGACATCGCACTGCTTTTCACCTGCTAATCAGCATGTTTAAGTTTTCCGACATGTAGCATCGCACCAAATAAATAGCTAGAGGGCGAGCTTTGTGTTATTAAACTCAATAGACAAATCAGCCGGCAGCTAATTTTTTCTGCGATAGAACTGCTTTCTTTAGGCTCTGCACAACCCAGAGGCGCCAGATAACTACGAGCGAAACCAAAGTGCAATTAAAGCGATGCGCAACGAGCTAACAGCACCAGCCAAAGATCAACATAATTCAGCTTATGCACACGTGGCTAACGCTTCATCTGCAGCCCATTTCCGCCGACAACATCCACTTCAAACCTTTGTATTCAAGTGGGCTAATAACGAAAGACAATACAAGATAGCCTTGTAGTTTCAATCATTTTTCGTTGGCAATACCTTGGCTGGCTTCTTGCACAACAACCGTAATCAAACCTGCCTCTTTTGGTTTCTAAAAGACGCTAAGACAGAATGGTTTTTCTGGATCAAGGTAAGAGTCAGACCGCATCTTGCCGTCCATTACAATCAGGTAGGTTTCACCGGTTTCGCCCAAATCCCGCTCTTTCTGTCATGATGTTATTTAATGGTGCTGATTTGGAAATTGAGCAACTAACACACCAATGCGCGTTTCATTTTTAAAGACAGGAACCGACCAAAAAGCCAGCTGTGCCTTGATATCGAATGGCATATAGAGAGAAAATCAGTAAAACTCACGCCATCGTTTAATTAATGAATTGGTGAATGCTTTCGCCACTCCAGAGTCCCTTTAAAAGGGCCAGTCGTTAAAAGACGTACCAAAATCAATTTCTTTGAAAACACTGTAAACAACAGCTCCAGTAATCTGAAATTAAAAAACATAATAAACACCAAACTCTGCTGCACTTTTTGTAAGTATGGGTGTGCCCCTTGGATGGAAAGCATCGTAGGCTGGAATATGTTGTGATGTTAAGCGTTTTATCTTTTCCTCCAAACAGGGTTGGTATTCTTTGAGACAATATAGGCCCACTTTGAAGAAGAAATAGCAGGCCGTGAAAGTTATGTGATATTAAGGCCACGAGAGACAAATGTTACTCAGCTAAGAGGGCTTAGACATCGCCCGGAGATACATATCCAGCGAAGTCTTTAACAATTACACTGCATAAAAAGCCGCGCAATCCCATCATCCAGAATGTTGATCATTAACGGGGATTTATTCGATCTTTAGATAAGCATTTCCAGTAATAGGGCAACATACGCACCAAAAACGATCGGGTTATCCGCCAAAAAGCGAAGGCATTAGTGTCAGAGCGTACGAGAGATCATATTAGTGTATTGAGGGACAACGACATTATTGCATCGTGAACATTCAATTAATGCTTTGCTTGCATAATAATTAACCAGAAAATGGTAGGATTATATCCGACAAACATTAAGTAATAATCAGCAAGCTACGCTTTATAGAGGAATATCAAATTAGACACACACTTATCGAGAGACAAACACCAAGATGAGAAACGAGCGCGGGATGCAAACTAGGCTAGATAGCGATGCATTCGGAACCATATTTTTTATAGAAAAAAAAACAACACTTCATAAGTAACATATGGTCATGATTCAGGATTCTCACATTATATATATCTGTAAGATACTGTGTATCCAACTCAGCCTAAAAGGTGTTATTCCTCACGTAATTTTCATTATTATGCGTTCATACGTAAATTGGGATGAAGAGACTGCCCTCATTACATCAATATTTTGTTTATCAAACCGCGATGACCACGTTATTGTAAGTTCAAAAAATCGCAAACCATTCATCTAAGACTGATAGTCATGTTTTTACTGCTGCGTCTTTCGCTTTGTGATGTAGTAACAACACTTTTGCCTTACAAAATCCGTACACGACCAGTTGTTATCCGCTGCTGGGATTAATGGTTTTTTGCTTAAACAATAATTATTGCAACCACATCTCGTTTTATCTAGCGCATCAATCACAACGTATCGGCCTAACAAATTGGGAATGCCACGCCCATACCGCTCGATAAGTTATTCGTTGCGAACTAAGAACTCATCTTTCCCCTTAATGCCTCACCATTAAACTCATCATCTTAAAGATGCGCGTC
>Ga0163217_1113284_pt1 | contig 10023 bp, 5 predicted proteins | sample SynspAceP_FD_185933 | JGI IMG/M metagenome (GOLD analysis project Ga0163217, IMG submission 185933) | Saline lake microbial communities from Ace Lake in Antarctica - Synechococcus sp. Ace-P (PacBio error correction) | ecosystem: Environmental > Aquatic > Non-marine Saline and Alkaline > Saline ...
CGCGAGATGCGTGCAAAGTGAGAGAGCACTGTACGACACGCGAGGCTCACCGAGGATATGCTAGACAATTTGGGCCCAGAAGCAAATTCCTGTAAAACCTTTGCAAGCGAATTTTCAGGGTGCCAAGAAAATGGGCTATTTTGTACAATAGAAAACAATGCCCAAAAAGGCATGATCAGTTACCTAAATAACGAAAAGCAATAAGAAGAGAATCAATTTGCCCTATTTTCAGAAACCCTCTCGAACAGGGACATTTTCAAATATACCTCAAGTAAGTCCCTTTTTATGCTTGTTTTTGGCTTTCCTTAAGTCCCCGTTGACCTCTAGATTCTAAAATCCTTTTCGTGTCTTGAATAACTTGAATCTAGCTTTCTTAAAAAGTTAACCCAAAACAACATCCCTCCCTGCAATCGTAAAGCTGTCATACAGACCAAGCCAAAAGAAGCGCAAGTTAGTGACTTCTTCAAACGCCCAAGCCTACTCAAGTTTGCCCTGCTGTTAGGAGCCAATAAATGCTGGAATGCCTCCAATTGAATGGCCAAATCGAACTAAAATTAGAAAACCATCCGCAAGCGCATAAGTTGCAATCAAACAATCGAGCTTGGGACTAGCGTGCCATATTTCCTTCCATTTCGGAAGGCTTTACGGTTAAGCTACAAATTCATTAATCACTGTTTTTTGTCCCAATAAACTTCCGATCTGAAGCGTAATCAGCCCTGTCCTCCACTCCGATCACCAAGCAAAAATCCGATAAGACTTGTTCCAAATAGAATATTCCAAGGAATAAGCCTTTAAACTGACCTCCCGTGCTGTTATAACAAACTCATTTAAACCTGTCAATCTCCCTACAGATTCCATCAACAGGTAACTTGAGACGCCGCAATCACCGCGCTATAAAAGCTAAAAGCATTGCTCCTAACGTTCAGTGCTAATGTTCAAACCTTCGGAAGCCTCCAATCGACATGGCGTCGAAATGCAGGTTGACGCCCATGGTTCCTCAATTTACCCTTTCAAGTTCTCCGCTTTAACTCTTTCTTTTTCCGTCTCAGGAAACGAACATCTTGGACATCACAATCGGCCCCGCTGGATGCATTCATGATACTAGCTCCCAAAAGTTAAGAGCCAGCGATTTACCTTTTGCATCCTCCAAACCTATTCACCCAACCCAAGATGCACATACCTCTGCAAGCAAACTCACCCGGCAATCGTTGCAATTCCCCGGTCATCGACGCACATCAGCTCGGAAACTTACTTTCATGTTTGGGATTAAATGGAACGAACCAACAAGGGTTGCTTCCGTGTCTGGGTCCAAAATATATTCCAGCAGCAGAATAGACTTTTCCGGCCCAGAGAGGCGCAATGGTTCGTGCCATCACCCAAGCGATGCCGTAGATCTACTTTGTTTGAAGAATGGCTAAATTAATAACAAGCCAGCAGATACCGTGAAAAGAATAATAAATCGTCGGCAAAACCTGAAAGCAAAAAATAAATCTCGAAACCCATCGCCTGCAATGAATCCCCAAAAAATAAAAGCGGCTCCCAATCCCTACTAAAGCTCAGGAACTTCAACGAAAGCTTGACTGAGGTATCGCAAACCTGTAGCTGACGATGGAACTTTGGTAATTAAGGAATCCCAAAAACCCCAACTGGAAAGTAGATTACTCTATTGCCAACTAAGTCTCCAATCAATTTTCTTTTTGTTTCATTTGAAAAATAAATGCGGATAGAGACGATCACTGCTATCCAAGGACACCTTTCAATAAAATCCCCAATTAAATTCGGCTGAATTTACGAAGGTTCGTAAGAATTAAGAAATAGAAAAAAACCCATAAAAAAAAGCCCCGATTTTCATACGGGCCTCATATTTTGTCTTAATTCCGTTTGTTTATTTCGCTCTCTAAATTCGAGCTGTCCTCTTTTCGTAATCTTTCCATTTCCCGGATTGCTTTATTCCAGCCATTTGAATTTAAGCTTATCGCAAAACGTGAATCTTTTCAAGAGGCTCTTTTTTGGTGACCGAATTTTTGAAGAAGGTTGTTTTTTTCCAAGGACCTTTTTTCTTTGCTGAGTTCCTTCCACCTCTAAATGCCTCCCACTGCTTCCTTCAGACATGGCCTTTTCGTACAAAAAAAACCGGACAGCCAAACCTGGAATTGCTATCGCAAATGGCATCAAGAAGGACGAAGCATCAATCTCGGTAAGTAACCAACATCAACTTTTTAGACTGGATTTTGGCGTAATAACACGCCCTTCCCTTTTCATATCGGTAATACGATCGTTCGAGTTTCGTTAATTAAACCCACTCGCAAAAGATTTAAATTAGATCCAATGCCGTCATCGGGAACCGATTAAGGGATTGATCTTTTCTATTTCCAGAGCGAATGGCTTTTGGGCTTCAAAACATTCCGATTACAAATAGGTAATTCTTCTCGATACCATTTACTTCTCCAATCACAAGAGTAAAAATGATTTCCCCGATTGAGAGTGTTGGAATGAAAAGTTCCTAAAATCTCCAGTTCTTATATTTTTTTCCACAAAAATTATACAATTCAGCTTTGAGTGCCTTTCATTTTAGTTTAGGAATTACCTCAAATGCGTCACCAACAATACCCTGTACATCAGCAGCCTTAAAAACGGCGGCCTCAGGGGTCTTTAATTGATTACCCACGATACATTTCGAAGAATTCACACCCGCAAGATGTGAATAGCGCCCTGAAATTCCTACCCGCAATATATAAAGTTTGGTGCTACTTTCACTCCAGTTTGGCCGCCACTGTGGCTCGTGCGTGAAAGGACGCCATCCGAATTATCAGAAACCTGGCTTAGAGACAGCCAGTCGCAGCACCAAGAAATGTTTTGCCATGTCCTCCTAGCATTCCCACCCCAAGGGGTTTTTTTTTTTTTTTTTTTTTTTTTTTTTTTTTTTCAGGCCCTTTCATGCCTTCTTCCACCAGATACTACAATAATCTGCCCTCAGGAAGCAATACTTCTCTCTGTAGCCTCGTTCGGTAAGCCGGTTATTTTCCGAAGGCAAAATCGATTCCAGAAAGAGTCACTGCCATCCTTCCACGGCGGCCCCCCCCCCCCCCCCCCCCTTTTTTTTAGAAAAAAAAAAAAAAAAAAAAAAAAAATTTTCCTCCGGGTCCCCCCCCCGGGGAAAAACTAGCCCCCCCCCCCCTTTAAAATCAATCGCATCTTCTTGATTTCGGCAAGAATTTTATTTCGGTAGTTTACTTGAGTCCTCAGCAAAAAGCTTTTCCGGTTGTAGGATTACTTCGCTTAACCTATAATCCCGAATCGGTCTTTTGGCAATTCTAGCTACATTGAAACCAGACCAGCTTGCAGCTTGGAAAATCGAAAGACGTGCCGTCTACAGCATCTCCCCCAAGGAAGACTTTGCAAGACAAAGTTTGGCTCCCCACAGATTTAAAAAAGGCCTTGAGCAACAAGCTGTCGCATGTGCCTGAAATTACTCCAATCATTCAATTTGGAGTCCGTGATGCATGACGTACCTTGGATGCTCCAGCTCCTCCTACTGAAGCCTAAATTCCTCAAAGAGGAAATAGTCCCATAACTGCTTAGCGCAATTATTCTCCTTTCGCCTGTTTTTGGTTTGGATAAAAGCTTTTGCAAAGCAACCGCTCCAAATCTCGTCTTCTGCTTCAACTTTGCCTTCAGAATGCTCTATATATACTTAATTTCGACATTAATCTCTTAATTTCTACATGGTAATAAATGTTTTGTTAAAGTACTTTTGCCTTCGTTTTTCAATAATCTGACCAGTCGGCACGTTACTCTTTATCCAACAAGTTTTACTGATCTTTTGGCAGGAGGCATTTCATAACGACTCAACTCTGCCTGGGTCGCATTAGACACTGGCTCGGACCACATTCAAAGGCTTAGGTCCGTGCACGACATGATGCCTCTCATATTGGGATTTTCCAATTCCTTGCGAATTGGCTCTTGATCATTCCAGCGATCAATTGGCAAAGTGGCTTCCAGACATTCTTTTCTCGCCTTCGATTTCTCGGGCCATTTTCAACATTGTCCTTCAACCCAAAGTTTCATCACTGGAGAGAAAAGATGGCAATAATTCAATAGCTTCGCCTACCATTCCAATGCACCATTCCCACCATTAAATCGATAGATTCACACCATTAAGATCAATATCAATATCCACCTTCTTTGGGCATAGTGGAGCAATCTGGCTGGCCTAAACAAAAAGCGAATCCTTCGGATTAGCATTACATCGGATAGCTTCATCTGCCACCGATTGCAAGTGCTTTTCTTAAGAGTTGCTTCCGTCCTTCGGCTTCCTCCAAACATTAAGGACAGTAAGTTTTGCTCCAGTTTTTGATCTCCGTCAAATTTCAAAACTGCTCTAGCCTTAAGGGCATAGTCCGTCATAAGGTCCGATGAAATAAATTGAACACCTGAGGTGTCAAATTTTGGTATATCGGCAGTAAACTGAATCCTTGGAGATCGTATCTGGGTACAGTGGGTGATACAAACAAGTTGATCCTTCATGGTTTTAGAGTTAATTATATTAGGATTTATTTCGTGTGAAAATAACAGTAAAAGCACTTTAAGAATAAAAACTTTCATGGCAATTTGGATCGAATCAAAACTGACAATACAATTTTAAAAACGGGAAGTACAGAACCCTTGAAAATTCCATTTTATTGGTATGGCATTAAGCCATTAGAATACAGAAGATTGATCCAAACTCCCCCAACGAAGAGCCTGGTTAAATTCTAAACTCCTTCAAATCCCATAAAAGTTATCTGCCAACGTACTTTTCCCGGCAGCTCATTTTTTTTGCAGAAAATGGACAATTATGAAAGGCACAAGAAATCTTCCTTTAAGCCTGGAATTGGAAAGTTTGCGATATGTACTGACGACAATCAAAACACTCAAAGATTAAAAGATGCTACTTAAAATTTTTGCTTTGAAAATGATTTGGATGATTGAAAGCGAAATTTCAGGAGAAAATCAATTATTTTTTCTTGTTTTTAAGCCAATCTTTGCTAAATTCTAACTTTTTCTAAGCACTTATAGTTCAAAAATCAGTGATTTACACATAACAAGACATTGCTCATCTAATTTTTCTGCCCATTTTTTGAGCAAAAGTGGGAAGAGATATCGTAAGAAGAGTTTGATCAAACTAAAAAGCAATTCCCCGAATGTTTGTCCAATCACTAAACTTTCCGACGGAGAGTGGGAAGACCAAAAACACCGCATGAAGGGGATTATGCCTGGTCCCAAAATCAAAACAAGTCCGAGAACAGTATTTGGTAAAAGCAGAAAACCTTGAATCTAAGTACGAGATGATTCGATTCCGCTTGGAAGCGTTGGCAATGCTACAAACCAAAAGGAATCATGATTGCTAATGAGCTTTCTGAAGAGGCTTAAAATCATTTTTGCGTTCTCAGAACGAATTGAATTATTTCAAACTCCCTTGGAAAGACACCATGTTTTGTCAGAAAGGGTGACTTTTTTGGTGACCCCAGCCCGAGCAGAACGAAATCTAACGCGGTAAGCTTCCGAAAAGAGTTCCTGGAAACGTTTTACCAGCTATTTTTAACCTTTAAGGCTCAATACTATTTTCCCCAATTGCTCTCCGTCCCGCATTCTAATCAAATGCCCTCCAACGGCAGAAATCAAAATGAATAAACGAAGTCGATGATTGGTTTGATTGAATAGTGTAATCGACTAATTCAAGCAATCTCCAAAAAATCCTGATCCTGAGCCCATCGTCGTTCAATCCATTTGATTCTGGTTCCAAAGATCTTTCGAACTTCCCAGCTATGCTCGAACTCCCCCCAAAGTTAGCCACCAAAAGAACCCGATCTTTCCGCCTGGTTGATCAACATTTAACAAAATGATTCTAAGAATCACCCGCAGCAACTGTCTATGTCCAAATCAAAACGCCACCGGTTTCCCTCAAGGGCTTGACTGGTCCAATTTGTGGATCCAGGTAATTAAATCCCTGCTTTTTGCACCCAATTCTAATCCTTTTTTGAATTTTTTGAGGACTGCTACTGCTGATATTACACATTGCGCCCAGTGCCAATTTCCAAATTGCGCGACAAACCCACTGAGCTAACTCCTCCGCCAAACCCAGTAACGAAAAAGGTTCTCCCCTTTCTCTAAATTTCCTTGATAAGTTAGGCGCACGTAGCTGTCAAACCAAAGCCCAATGGTAAGGCTGCTGCCTCCCTCGGCCAAGATAATATGCGCTGGTTTCCTCATAATTGCGATCCGAAGGATACAATTACAGATTCTGCCAAGGTACGTTGCGAGGCATTCCCCAAAAATCTCAAAAAGGAGAACTTTTTGCACCTTTTGATTTTGACCCCAAATTCAAGCCGCGGGATAATGATCACATTCTCTAATTAATAGTGAAAATTCAAACCCTTCAACCAATCTCAGTAAATGAACTCCGGCGCCATCGGAACCCAATACTGTTTTTCCTTCGGTAAAGATTTGGAGATACAAACCTTTTTCTACACCATTCATCTCGATGATAAGGGCAGCTGCTTTGATAAGTACACGTACTTCACCAGGTTTTAAAAATCCGGCTCGGCACTTCGGGTAAAAGCTATTTTTGAGTGGCTCAATGGCTGAAGCAGAAGTAGATTCCCTTTCATGTTAAAATTAAAAATACTGGATGGAACGGGTCATTACGGTCAAGTAGATCGTCTGAATCACTTGGTTTGCCTCGCTTGGAATTTGATGTATTTCCACTGTCCAAATGCTGCACGCCCTGGATTGATCGGAGAAAGAAAGGGCCGGATACACTGTCATTACCATGTTGTTGATTGCCCATTCCCCCAAAATTAAATCGAGGTCTGTGAACTTGGTATATTTACAATGAATCTAAGTTTTTACCATTTCTCCAGTGAGCGCATTTCCTGTGCTTCGCGAATGATTACTCTCACCTACTCCTTGGTAGACTGCGAATTTCTCATCTTAGTGATGCCATACGTATTTTGGTCGGTAGAGGAAACATTACCCTATCTGCCATCTGCTTCAATGGACCTGAATTCCCTCCTCAAATCCGGAAAGTTGAGGAAACGCTTAAATCGCCGCTCGAAGTCTAATCTGCTTCGGGACATACTGGGAAAAGCGCAAAATAACCGGCACTCTAATTCCTTTGCGATTTTTTTCCATGCTCGAGAAATACTTTGCAAATTTCCCTGCTCTCGATCCTCCGTTAAACCCCCCCATTTTTGGAAATCCCGGACATGGAGTTGGTTAGGTAAATCGATTACAATCAGCAGCTGAATATCAATGTTGTGCTTTGAGTTTTCCGAACATTTAGCCCGCCAATTTCCAAAATAGAAAGTGGCTGGTGTAATCGTCCCTACAAATAAGTGGTGCTTTTGGAATTTGGCTGTTTTATGACAACCAACTGAGCCCCGATTCATGCTCGGCTAGTTGACCCTTTTTTATTTTTTATCAGATCAATTCTGCCTCTGCACTGATCAAATCGATTGACCAAATTGAATGAGACATTTCGAGTGAGAAAATGCGCAACGGCTTTTAATTATATCTACCGCTGCATTTCGAAGTAACAGAAAGACAAAATGCCGTAACCCATCGCTGGCCGTGCTGCAATAATAACCCAAATCCGATTTTTGCCAGCCGGAAGTAAACCCGATCCAAGTCGGTGAATCCTGAATGGAACTCCAGTTCAAACCATCTTTTTTGGAACTTTCTTGCTCCATTCCGTAATTTGCTTCCCGCATGATGGACTTCATGTCAGAAGTAGTTTTTTTAACGGGATATTCTTTTTTCTGAATCTCAAAAAAGACTCCTGTTTCCATTTTAATTCCAAAGCCCTCGAAGACGTCCGGTAGTCTTCCTCGTACGCCATACCCGCTGAATATCAGAGGAAATTCAATCAATTTCGCGCCTGACATTGATTGCTCTTATGATTCTTGCGTGGTACTTCCGATATTGGCTGCCTGAGGCTAACTTTGGAAGAAGTTTCGGTAATATAAAAGGCTCCACCTGCTATCTCCAAAGCTCCATTTTTCCCGAGAGCTGAAGGCAGTCCACTGTCAACAAATCAATCGGTTTAACTATCCGGTGAATAAATCTAGAATTGCCTGAAAAATTAAAACGCTGAATGACATCTTTGTAGAAGCTTCGACTTTAAGATATCACACATTCGTTTAACGGCATCTTTCCCTCTAACATCAAGCGCAACCCAAAACCGCCTCTTTCTAGGGTCTCAGTCCGCTGCGGAGGACTTTTCCCAGCTGTGATGATAGGCCGTAAGAATAAGTTAAGGTTTACGGGTGATTCTTGGATTCGTTTTATTTTTCCTCGGTTCCATGTAACAAATGTATCCCTTTTGAGTCAAGAGTTTTTGGAAACAAACTTTTTCAAAAGTTAAATCAACAGTCCCTAAAAGCAAAATCAAGCCCATTGATGTCGGAATTACCTATAATATACACCATTCCGGTAACTGCGGAACAATACTACAAAGCATCGCCTCATAGTAAATGCAGAGCCATTTCAGAAAGTGGACATATTAAAAGACGCTAAAGCCTAAAATCGGGTTTTGGTCAGCATCCATATTATCCCAAGAAATGCAGGAAAAAAAAGGAAGTTGAAAATTTGGAGGTAATAAATTCAAAGAGGGATAATCCTAGGGTTGCAAAGGCAAGAGAATAATTGAAACAAACTGATCAAGCTCTGGTCCGCTTTATCCAGATGTAAACAGATAAAAGAAAGAAGGTCAAGAACGTGACATAGCCAAATGAATACCTAAACCAATACTAAAACAAGGCAAACTGCCACAGCGATCAAAAGAGATTAGAATAAGAAATCCCCTGTTTTTGGCTGGCGTTTGCTTGCTATAAGATTGATCTGTCTTTTAGGTGAATGAGGAATGGATTATAACCTCCTACCTCCAAACAAGGCAAAGCCGATAATATAATCTTCGAAGCCCACAACTCTCCCAAATCAAAAGTCGAGGTCTCCAATAATATCGTCGAAAATACCAGACTTCGGCGATGACCCCATCAATCCCCTAACTGCTCCTACTTTGACTTCCACTTTCCAGGGAACTTTTCAGATAAATCACCAACCAAGCGGCCAATGTAATAAAAAGAAAGACTGAGGTAAGCAAATTTATCTGGGGAGCATCTGATTGTTAGAAAGCTCGAAATTAAGCAACCAATTGTAGGAGCCGCAAAACAAACTCTAAAATTCAGACGTAGGGGTTCGTCTCCGAGTATATAATTTTTTAAGTTTGAGCAGAAATACGACTTAAACCACATGAAGCATTACGCACTTCATCGCCCCATTTTCGGAGCTGTCATCATAATTTGGCCTTGGCCCTTGGTTCAAAAAGCTAATCGCGGTCACCGGTTCTGATGATGAAATCTATGAGCCTTCGCGAACGCGACTTGAGAAGGCCGGAATCTTGGCCTGCGGCATAATTGGATTGGTTCCCTGAGAAAATCACGAAAAAAAATTTGGATGGAATTATTCTTGGGATGCACGCCCGGATCGGATAATCCCAGAGCTTCAAAAAGCCCAAGACTCGGAATTCCAGTTTATTCTTTTCCGGAATTCATCTTCCAATCAAAGTCAGCAATAAAAAAAGAAGTATCAATTGGGGTTCCCATGGGAAGACCGCGATAACCCTCCATTAATTCTACCATGTATTGAAGATCAAAAAGTTTGATTTTGAATACTTGGTTTGGAGCCTTCAGATCGGGAGGGATGCCGATTTGATGGTGGATTATCAGATGCTTCCTATCATCATTTATTGAAAAGGGAATGAAATACTTGATTCCTCCGCTAGATCGAAGGTCAAAATTCTTTCATTACATGATGATATCGCATTGGTCAAGCGGAATCGCTTGGGAATTCATTTACAATGTTTTTCCGCTGATTTTGAAAGGGTTATAAGTCACTCTTTAGCCAGTTTTACTGGAAAAAATGAACACCGGCAGATGGAAGAATTGATTTATTGCGCTGCGGATTCGCTGGTAAAACCTGCTG
>Ga0163217_1020543_pt1 | contig 10022 bp, 10 predicted proteins | sample SynspAceP_FD_185933 | JGI IMG/M metagenome (GOLD analysis project Ga0163217, IMG submission 185933) | Saline lake microbial communities from Ace Lake in Antarctica - Synechococcus sp. Ace-P (PacBio error correction) | ecosystem: Environmental > Aquatic > Non-marine Saline and Alkaline > Saline ...
AAAGAGAAGAGATCGACGGCTGTCATACACGATCATGTTGGTCGAAGACGCGGGGCGCCCGAAACCTCTACAATCAGCGGCCGATCGGTGCGGGACCGGGAACCCTTCGGGGTTTGAAAAGTCCCCCACCTGGAAAAACACGGGGGAAAAAAACCTTTTTCCCCCCCCCTTTTTCCCGGTTCGAAGAGAAGGCGTGGGGGATGGCGGCCCGAACCCATCCCCCCAAGGAAACCAGCAAAATGAGCCCTCGACTTCGCCGAACCCCCAATCAACGGGGATTCCCGCCTAACAAGACCGGCAAGAGCGCTCCGTTTTGGATGTCCTCGTGCGAGGCTTCGGTCCGTCAATGAATGCGACCACGTGGGCGAAACTATTCGTTCCACACCGGTGGGCGCGGATGTTTCGCTGCGGCTTGTGGGAGGCTCGGGTTTCAATTCATGACCGATGAAGGCATGGAACGGGGTTGCTTGCTCCGCCAGGTTTGGGCCAAGCAAAGGTCGTTGAGGTCCAATCGAAGAAGTAAATCTCTGTCACATCAATACTTTCAACTCAAACGAAATTGTTTAATGAATGGAAAACTTAAAAATGTCCTCTTTCTCCCTGGGTGCCCTACTGGATGCCTCGGCACGCCCGGTGGTCTGGGCTCCTGTCTCACGAATCGCGGCCTCACCCCACCGAAGCTCTCGTCGCTTGCGGTGACGTCGAAAAATCCTGGGCCGTCCGGAAAAAATACGGGGCTTTCGAAGAACTCGGTGCAATTGGTTTGGTCAATGACGGTCGAGTTCCTCGGCATGCACCTCGTTCCGCGCGGCGACGGCCCGATCGGCAGCGGGTTTGAGCGGGACACTGCGAAAGGACCATATCACCGGTCCCAACACGGAATCGGCGGTTTTTCCCGCGCATGGGAATACACGGTGACGGGATCGTTCGTGTTTTGCTATCGCTGATCTGGGGTGCTAGCGATGTGCGCGGTTTCGGTACCCGTGTCGAATGCACTGATGAATTTGCGGCTTCAACGAAGCGGACGGTGCGATTGAAATTGCTGAGTTCGCCTCGACTCGTCATCCTGACCGCGAGCGATGTCGACGACGCTCAACGGGTCCATGCCAAGACCGCGACGATCGACCGATCGCAATCCGCTGAACCGAAATCTGGCACGCGATGGACCCGGAAGGGGATCCGTCGTTGGGAAAGACGGTTTACCTTGATAGCGGACGAGTGACGGTCTCACATTGGTGTTGTTCTTCCGCCAAACGGACGATTGAACGACGAGTGGAAATTGCCAGGCTTTTCCCGACGCTTACGTCCCACCTTCCGAGGATCTTCAGACGGGCGGACCCTTCCCGAGGTTTGTTTCGATAATAAAGGGTTTGGAAGGACTCGCCGTCACCTCCTCTCGGTACCCGTGTTGGGCGAGGCTAGTCAGAGCAAGTTTGTTGCAGGACGGTGAGTTCTGTTGATTCGAAATGCGGGGCGACTTTGTCCGCTGGAATCGGTTCGATCCGCAAGGCCGGACGGGTCCGCGAAGTCGCTGACCGTTTTGGAGTCCATCGCAAATCCGGGATCAGCGAAACTGCTTCGCCGTCGATGAAAATCAAATTGCTCGTGCTCGAACGGATTCCAAAGGCGGTGAGAAGAGCGAAAACGAACGCATTTTTTCTCTGCCCAACGTCAGTGACGCCAAGTGACGTCGCGGCCGTCGAGTCCGTTGGCCGATCGATCGGAGGCCAGACCGGGGAAAATTCTGATCCGTTCCAATCCCGTCAAAAACGTCTGCTAATCGATTCTGCTGCAGTGGCAAGACGAACTGCGGTGCCGCCGCGACTGCGCGAGAAACCGAAGGTTGACTTGGGGTCGCCCCCTCGCTGAACGGACGAAGAAGTTGTGGATTTTGTTGGACTATGACTTCGAGCGCGAACGCGACGATCGTACGTCGCTTGTTTCGCGTTGACGCTCTCAACGGGTTTCGACCGCTCGGGAAATCGCTAGGGATGCCGCCGCAGCTTAGGACCTGTCCCCCGGATCAAGACTCACGTTTCATGTCCCCAACGGTAGCTGCCTCCCTGTTTGTGTTGGTATTGTGCTGCTGGTGCGACGTTTCCAATTGTTTAAGGTCTATCGGATTGCACTCGCCCGATCGTGGCCGACTCAGTTCGCTCCCCCCGACTCGATACTTCCCTTCATGTCGGCGCAAAACAGCGCAGCCTTTTTCTTGCCGGCACTAGTGATTTTGGCATCTTGGCATCTCGCGTCGGCTTGTGGCGAGTTTGGGCTTCAACCGGGATGGTGACGACGAGGTGCCGCTATTTCGAAAGCTGAAGAACGCTCCCGCACCACCGACGCTCGTCCGCGAAGCTGCCTATCGCCCACGGCAATGCAGGATCATGGTGACGGGGTCGCCTGGATCATCATTGACCGCACGCGGCGGCCCGGCAAATGCCCTCGACGTTCCGCGTCATAGTTGCTCGAAGAAATGAAACGCAAGGGCGATGATCGCCGACCTGAAACGGGTTTCTCGAACAACTTCGCCAACGCGATGGTGGCAGGTCCGGGGTTGATTCGCCCCCGGTGCCCGACAGTGGTGAGCGATCGATTTGCATTCCTCAGCCACCGAAACCGACGCCACCTGATTTGCACGGCGGTTGGTTACTGGAACACCGGTGCGTCCAATCACGGTGCTTGCGAACGCCGGTCCGTAGCAGCGATGTGATGGTGATTCGGCACCGGCCCGTTTTGACGAAGAGCGATTTCGACGCACCGACGATGTGACTTGCACGGTCCTCCGGGGCGTGTGCTTTTCGGCGCCCTGAATTTCAATCCCGATCGGCCAACTCGGTTTGATTTTGCGCGACTGCGTTTCAACATGTGAAGGATGTCCGAAGCGAGTTCGCCGACGCGAATCTAATCGGCGATGTTCCTATTTTCTTTGACGGGTTTCGACGCGGCGTGGGATCGCCAAAGCGATCGAAGAACGACTTTATGCAACATCGACGTGTCAACTCCTCTTTACCTGGTTGCCATGAAGAACGCATGCTGGCGGTCCCAATCCGGGCCGTCTCGGTAGCTCCGAATCGACCAGCACGCAGGCTCGTCCTGCGTCGAAGCTCGCGGCAAACTTCGTGTGCCTGGCGAGCGCGTCGGATGCCGCGATCCAGCCTCGAAGCTCTCGTGAAACGGCATCCGACGTTTGGACGAAGCCCCCTTGAGTTGACCAAGCCCCGAGCTGGCGATTTTACGCTGCCGAAGCGTCGCTTACCTCGATCGGTCGAAATCGTCAAACCGTTGATCGAAGGCAAATTCGAAACCGGAAGCCCGCGTTCCGGTCCCGTCGCTCGCGGCGCTGCTCGTTTGCAACATAACCGCGACCGGTCGCGGCAACTGCAAAACCTGCTCGACGAGACAGTCCCTCGAAACCCGTTTCGGGCGCGATGACGTTCTTCGTGATCGCAAGACTCCACGCGAATTCGTTGGCGGTGAAAACCTCCTGCGGTCAAATGCGGTTGTCGAAATCCAATCGCCCGGCCGCCCGTCATTGTCGTTTCGTGCTCACGCCGGAATACCCGAGGTCGAGCTGATGGGGGACATCTCGCCCGCTCAATTGCCTTCACTTTTCATCGGACCAAGCTGATGATATCGCGCCACCTGGTGAAGGCGAGTTACCTTGAGTCCCAGCTCCCCCCGTAGCTGGGCCCTCGTCGTAACGTCGGATGGACCGAAGCTGACACGAACACGACTCCATGCGGCGGTCCGCTCGGTGAGGCACTGGGAAATCGGCGGCAAACATCAAAAAACAATCGTCTCCGCCATCACGTCGATTCCCGGTCTCCGGTCCGTCCGACGCGTTTGCGGAGGTCCGACGCCAGTGTCGCGGGGGCTCGTCCCGGGGGCGTGGACGGAAGTCGTGCGGTTCCGAGACCCCCGTCGCCACGTTGCGAATGGCGAAGGAACAAGGCGTTCTCGTCGATCAACTCGCCTTCGACGCCGCTGCCCAAAACCGAGCGAAAATACTACCGGCGACGAAGACAGCAAGCCGACAACGATATGAGATTTGTTCCTGGAATGAAATTGCTGATAGGAAGAGTTTTCCCTCCGTAAAAACAGGACAACGAACTTGAAAAGCTATCTGATTGAAACCGACGGGCGGGGGATCGACGCGATTCCGACTCGTCCACGTGACGAGCCCCAGCCGGCCCGGATCAAGTCAAAATTCGGATGAAGGCGGCGTCGCCTTGACTATACCGCGACTTCAGCGTTGCAGCGGCGGAATACCCTCCGCAACGACACGCCGTCCGGTCGTGCCCGTGTCCGACGGTGCGGGCGAAATTGGTGGAGGTCGGCGAGGCGTGCACGATTGGAGCGTGGGCGATCGGGTCAGTCCGAATTTTTGTTCGCGATTGATCGACGGGCCCCCCTGCGGACGAGATCTGCGAACGAAGTTTTGGGCGGTGGCATTGATGGCGTCCTCGGCCGAGTTCATCGAACGCTCCGCGCGCGGTCATTGGTGAAAATCCTGACTCGATGTCGTTCGCTCAGGCGGCGACCGCCCTTGGTGCTGCGCGTGACGGCGTGGCACGCGTTGTCACATCGGGGAACTGCGCGCGGGCAAACCGTTCTTGTTGCTCGGCACCGTGGCGGTTTCCATGTTCTGCGTTGCAGTTCGCCAAGGCTCGCCGGCGCGATCACCGATGTGACGTCGTCGAGCGACGACAAACTGGAGCACGCACCCCGATCGCTCGAAGCGGACCAAACGATCACTATCGCGAGTCGCCGCAGGCACAATCAGGTGCGTGAGCTCACCGACGGAAGCGGCGGTCCCGATTCATGTGTGGAGGTACCGGCGGCCCCGGACGCTCGAACGATCGATCAGAGCACCCGCCGTCGGTGGCCCATAGTCCACCTGATCGGTGTGCTCGATTCGGCCCTCATCGAGATCAATCCGATGTTGAGCGTGTGTAACCTGCTCAACCTTCAAAAGGCATCTACGTCGGCAAAGTCTCGCCATGCACGAGCAAACTCTTGAAATGATGATCGACAACAAGATCTCACCGATCATCGATCAAGAGTTTCACCGTTCCGACGACGCGTTGGATGCGTACCGACAACCTCGCCTCCCAGAAAGCAACGTCGGAAAGTGTGATCGAATTCTGAAAGCGCGGGGCTGGTTGTTTTTCGCACCTTTGAGTTTGCCGATGTGCCCAAACGATCACTGAGTCGCCCACCCTCCTTCACCACTGCCCCGAGCCTGGGCGACGGGAGTCGTCCGGCTAAGTCCGGTTTAATGGGGAAATGTTTTTTCAGCATATTAAGCGTGGGCGTTAGCCACGGTTCTCGACATTTAACCGGGGCTACGCCCAAACGCTAATTGAGTTATGAGAAAATGGATTCCCAATCTCTGCTTAGTAATGGTCGACCGGCACTCCGTCGCCGGAAAGACCCGCACGATGTTCGGCTTCGAACGAGACGGCGACCTGTCGCCTCCGCCCCAAAACAAGCCCCGGCCGAAGCGACGACTGTTGGTCGCAGACAGGACGGGGTTCCGGTAGGTGGCGACCCGCCTGGAAGTCTTAAAACTAGGCCTAAACGACGCTCCGCCTTTAAGCTTCTTCCGCGACTCTGACATCCTCCCTTCAACACGGCCGAATGAACCATGAACCCCACGCCCGCCGCCCCGACTCCCCTGCGCGTTCAAACCGCGTTTGGCACACTCGACCAGCCCAGCAACAATCTCTGATCACGGCACGGGGCGGTCGAGAACATGAACCAAGTGGTTGACCGAGGATCGGTATCGCCCTACTACCGAGACTCGGTGGGCGCAACACATCGACGCGGAGAAATGGACAACAGCTCGGCCGATTTTTTTGGACATCATCCGTTCGAACGGCCGGTCGTCGTGGCCGGATGTATGAAAATCGAATCCAACTGCGAATCAACACCGAACGATCGGCGAGACGCTCAAGGTTCGCCGATTACGTGGTCCCGTTCCACAAGGGATCCAAACCCGTTGTCCGTGTGCGATCTGCCTACGACACCCCGTCACCGTTTCGCGTCACTTCAACCGAACTTTGCGCCGAAGTGCTGGTCGCTGCGGGCATCAAAGGTTTTATTCTGCTTCGATATTATCCGGGCGACGCCTCAATTGGTCGTTCGCCGTTTCGCATTTGAACTGCGACTCGGGCGGCATCATGGGTCACCGCGAGCACATACCCGCCGAGCCCGACAACGCGGTAAAGGTTTAACTGGTCGAAGCGGTGCCCAAGTCTTGCGCCGCACGATCATTGCGATCATTTGACGGCGTGATGAATTTGCCAAGAGATCCGGCGAGGCAATTTTGAGAAGAGGCTCTTGCCGGACGTCGGATTGAAATTGTGGACCGATCAAATCGAACGCGGGCGTTCCTCGAATGCCGCGTGGGCGTGCGTTTCCCCGGGCCACAGAGCTACCGGATTTTGTTACTCGCCGCTGCAATGGTGGGTGAGGGCCGCTGTCGTTCCAATGTTGCACCGCGACGGTTTCGAGCAGCGCCCCGGTTTTTAACGACCGCATCGCGAACAGCAACGGTGATTTCCCCCAACGTGCCCGGTCACGTTTTCGAATCCTGAGAACCGGTCGTTTTTTGAAAAACCGATTGAGCAAGCCGCATCGACGGTGACGACTTGGTCAATGGCGACTGATCCCCGATTGCGACCGCCTCGGCGTGGCGGGCGCCTTTGACGACGACACCGCCGGTCCCTGAGCCGTTTCACCCGGGAAAATCAGATCGCCGCGTTGCCTTTCGCGAGTTTCGTGCTCGACAAATCGGCTGCGGCGGCAAATCAAATGACCGCTCGTACATTGTTTTAAAACGCTCGTCACCAACCGAATTAAGTCCCGTCGCAATCGCGACGGCCCAGGGCGTTCGCATGCGTCGCGGGATCTTGTTGGTCCGGTACAAGTACATTGGCCGAAGCGATGGAACCGCGAACGGCCCGCGGAGGATTTTCCTCTACGGATGTGAAAGAATCTCAACGGGCTATCTCGTCGGTTCCTACTACGCGACAAAGCGCGGCGGTGGCCTGCATGTTGATGTCCGAACTCCGCGGCCAGAGTTGAACATCCAAAGGGCAATCGATGCAACGATTACCTTCGGCGAACTCTAACTACCGGCGTCATGGATCAACCGCGAAACCTGATCAACGGTTTTCATGGAAGGTACGAAGGCAAATGGCTGCGATGAAATCGCTTGATGAAAGCGTTCCGTGAAACGCCGCGCGATTCCTCGGCGGAAATGCCATCAAGCAGGTGCGTGATTATCAGAACCAAACCATCACGGACGTTTTCCGGAGATGCTTCCGAGCCGGGGATGCTCCGAGCGTGACGGGCGCTGGAAGGTCCGGTCGGCAACCTGATCATCATGGACAATGGTCGAGGGGGGGCATATGTCCGCCGTTCGGTCCGAGTGACCGGCCGAAAGTTGAAATTTTATATCTCACCCGACTCGAAGCGGCCTAAAAAAGGAACGGACCAGTCGCAGACCTCACACGCGTGCCGAACAGCAGCTCGCCGATCGCGTCGCCGCGTCGAAACGACGTCCGCGACTTGCTCGCGTGAGTGTTTAAGATTTTTGGCGGCCAAACCACAAATGGTGTCATTTGGGAATAAGCAGGTCTTGGTTCAATTCAAGGTTTTTTCATAACCCGACCTGCTTGGCTCGGGGTTCCAACCGCCGCCCGAATTCGAGCGTTATAAATGACTTTCCTTGGCCAACTGGTCCGATCCAACCTGCTCAGCCAGCACCCCCAATCTGTAATTTGCAATGTTCCAATTTTTGCAATTGGCCAATTTCGTCCGTCCGCGGGCACTGCATTTCCCGGGCACCATCCCTCATTCCCCCTCCATTTCCCCCCGCCTCCCCATGCCAAAATCAATCTCACGCCGTCGCCTGATTCAAAACTCCTCAGCGCCCGGTCGGGCTGCGTTCTACCAATGGCCGGTTTCCCCCATCCGATTTCCGGCGCCGAAAGCGCCCAACGAAAAACTCAACTCCCTGCATCGGTGTCGGCGGGCAAGGCGCAAGTAACGTCAACGGTCAAGAGTCAGAACAGTGTCCGCGATGGTGGACGTCGAACGAAAACCGAGCCGGCAGACGTTCGGAAAGATTCCCTAACGTGCGGCGTTTCACGATTACCGCAAAATGTTCGATGCGATCAGCGGCAGACCTCGATGCCGCGGTGATCAGCACACCCGACCACACGCATTTCCATCCCCGTAATGCCGCGATGCAACTCGGGCTGCACGTGTTTTGGAAAAACCCGTCCCCACACGGTCCCATGAACCCGCAACGCTTGAGTGACCTCGCCGCCGAGAAAAAATCGCCACTCAACCTCGGTGCCCAACGGCTACCGATGACCAACATGCACCGCGTCGTCGAGTTAATCGCAATCCGGCGCGATCGTGCAAGGTTAGTGAAGTCCCACAGTTGGGTCGGGGGCAGCCGCGGATGCCGCGTCCGACCGACCACCCCGCAGTCCCGGCGGTTTGGATTACGACTTTGATCGGGCCCGGCTCAGTCGCGTCCCGTACATCCTCCGTTCTGTCCTTGGATGGCCGATTTTGGCTGGGTTTCGCGACCGGCGAAACCGTAATTTGGGATGCCACAATTCTCGATTCCCTACTGGGCCATTGGGAGGAAAACTCCCGTGCGAGTCGACGCAGTGGGACCCGCCCGTCGACACCGAACGCAACACCAAATCGATGCACGTGGACCTAATCGATTCAACGGAACCAATCAGAAATCTGCCGATCGATTTGCACTGGTCCACGGATCGCCTAACGAGTATTGAAGAAACACGGCATCGACGGCAAAGGCTCAACACAAAATGTTCACGGCGACGAGGGAATCACGCCTGCCGATTTCGGAAACGGAAACTGTAATCCGGAGAGAAATTCGCCCGGACTTTACAGCCCCCACGCCGTTCATACCCGGATTCACCCGGTTTTCACAAGAAAGGAATCGCCGCGTGCCAAGGCGCGAGCAGGCGACCGTGCCGATTTCACTACTCGGGGCCGATGGCCGAAACCGTGCTGTTAGGCAAGCGTCGCCTACGCACCGGTGGATTTGATTGGGAAATGCCGGTACGCTGAAAACGGGTGATAATAAAAAGGCCAAACCTGATCCGGACTGGCTATCGCACAGGATGGGAGATCGGGTAGGAATGCCGTTCGGAATGCCGCTCCGCGTTGGTGAAAGCGGGTTTGTTTTTTTTTTTTTTTTTTTTTTTCCCCCCCCCCCCCCCCCCCCCCCCAATTAAAAAAAAAAATTTTTTCCCAACACATTTTCCCGGGGCCTTTGGAACCACGTAGCAGCGTCTCTCTGAGAGCGGAAATTGCGAGTCTTCAGAGAGACTCGGCCTACGTGAGAATTCTGCCGAACCAATTTCCCGCCGTTTGCGTTGCGTAGGGAATCATTGTTTTTTCTGGGCGATGGGTTTTTGTGTGTCGTTTGATTTGCGGGCTAGCAGCCCGCGTTACGACATCACATGCCCGGCCCACCAACCAGCAACGCAGTGGGGGCTGTGGCGGATCCGGTCGATCACGAAAACTTGGTGAACCGGTCGTCGACCTCCAACGGGCACACGAGTAATTTTTCTTCACGCCCGGCCAAACGAGCTTCGGAGGCGGCGAAGTCGCCCGTTTGCGGGATCAAACGATAACGGACCCGAGTTTGATTCGGCGGTCTTCGTCTGGACGAATTTGGAGCTTTTTGATAGCGTGCGGCAGCAGTCGCTGAGCGGCCGCGATGTCGAACTCCTTGCCCGGGTCGATCTCTTCGACGAACCGCGCGGACGTTTTTCCGAATTTTTCTTTTTCGACGACGAAGGTTCAACGAAACCTCGCCACCGGGGGCCCGCCAATCCGAAACCGCCCACGCCCGCCGCCCGCCCCCTTCGGACATCGCATTCACTGCCGACGAGCATACAGACCAAACGCCGCGAGCACGCCGCGAGCGATGTGCCGGATTTGCGACGACCAACAACGGCACGAGC
>Ga0163217_1027925_pt1 | contig 10022 bp, 14 predicted proteins | sample SynspAceP_FD_185933 | JGI IMG/M metagenome (GOLD analysis project Ga0163217, IMG submission 185933) | Saline lake microbial communities from Ace Lake in Antarctica - Synechococcus sp. Ace-P (PacBio error correction) | ecosystem: Environmental > Aquatic > Non-marine Saline and Alkaline > Saline ...
AGAGATTGACCTTCTCGGTGTTAGAAGGTTAGCCGTCCAATTTTTTCTGAATTTTCGGGGGGGTTCCCCCCCTTTTTTCCCCCCCCCCCCCGGGGAAAAAAGTTTCCGGCCCCCAATTTTTGGGGGGGGGGAGCCAGCCGGGGACGCTTTTCCCCCTTTCCATCCGCCTTAGACAACGTCCCTAATCCCCCCATCCCTTCCCCCATTTCCCAGACACCCCGAAAAAAGCCTCCCAAGTCATGGAAAACCCGTTTAAGTTAATGGACAGCGGGCTCTTTGCTGGACCTACTGCCAATTCCAACACTGTCGCGTCTTCTCCCTCAAAAGCTGGCCCCCTGCTCTACAACCGGACCACCCCCAGAAGGAGAGCGGCAACTTAAGTCTATCGTTCAACCCTTAAACCAATTCAAGCGGTCACAAAACGTTAGACAGTTGCGCTGTGCCGAAACTTTTTTCCACCGGATATCAATGAATGGGCTAGATGCGCCATCAGGCGGCAATGGGAAATGCATCAAACTGATAGTAAGTAATGGGATTTTTTCACGATTTTAGTACGTTTTACCGGTCAGAGATCTTACGTAGAATGCTAGACCCTGGATTTATTGTGCGCAACCGATACCCTTGAAGATGGTTGGGGCGGCAACTCGGCCCGCGTACTTCCCGCGTCTGACGTGATCTTGCGGCAACCACAATCCAATTGCATCTCCAATGATGACAGGCGCGCCCTGCAGGTCGATGCTCAATGGCGTATACAGCCGAGCCCTATCGGGGTAATCGCGATTCAAGCGGCTTGATCAGCGCGCGAATACCGAGCAACGTAGCCGTTTTACGAACCCCTTTCCCTACAGAATCCGGCCGTGAGGATTTTTTTTCGCATTCGGTTTCTCTCATGGTCATTTTTGCTGCGCATGCCTCATTAATGCACAATCAGGGTTGCAGAACCTGAAACCTATCGTTTCAATACTTTTTCCATCCGGGCTACATGTCTGTTTTCCAGAGCGACTTCGCCGTGAGAAACGATGCCCTTTAAGAATTTACTATCACCATCGATGGATTGATATCCATCGAAGAATGGCAAACAGTTTTTGCCCATTGATCCCCAGAGTAAACATCCTGCCCTTGCATTATTTCACATGCAAGGTGGCCGAAGATTAAATTCGACCGTTTCACCTTTAAGATGATTCAAGACTGTGCTCGACGCAACAAGTCCGGCACGGACATAGACAAAGTCAAAGCAGTATCTTGGCGGGGAACCAACGGCCCAGCCCTTTGCCCTACTCGCGCCTTTCTGAAAAATAAGAGGCTGATACGTTCTAACGCCAATCTGAGGCGTTCTTAATAACCATAATGGCCGAGCTTATCTGAGGACGGTAATAGGAAACCAGGGCCGTAGGCATGTATGGCGGCCTTGGAAAGAACGTCCCAAACGGCTTTTTTTTCCAATTCCGCGTTGGGTGAGCTTTACTCCCCAATCCTTGACAGGATGCTGGCGTGATTTTTTAGCTACTCTTTGCCCACCTGCTGATCGGGGTTGGTTGTTTCGTTTCTCTGCCAATAATCAATGGAGCGGGTGGTTTGCCGCCAAGGGCGGAAGGAGGGCGCTTTGTGGTTGTTAGAACGCGATCCACTTTCCTGACGCCAGCTTTGGCTCCTTGATCCGGTCTCCCATGCGTGCAGATATTACGCTATCGTATTTCAGCGACCGCCCACGTCGTTCCGACAAAGATATTGGTCGGAGGAACCGGCCTTTGCCCCGTCCATTGAGATGCGGATGCCGGATCGACGCAGGCCGTCGGTCCAAGCAAATGACGTGAAACTGGTGCCCCTGATCCGTAAATTCAATGATCTCGGGTGGGCCGAACGTGTGGATCGCTTCATTCAAGCATAACAAGACTGGCTTCAGCGTGTTTGAGATATCGCCACCGCCAGCACCTTTGCGCGTGTGCCAGTCCACCCTTTCTCGGGATATGCTGGCGCATAATCCTGTCGGGCAAAGGAATGGCGGAACAAATATAAAAACCCACGCGCATCGGCAGGTCAGGTTGAATTCGCGCACAAAACTTGTTGGGCGATTCACACGCGCAAGCCGCGCAACAGATAAGGGTAAATCTTGTGACCCTTCCTGCCTTGCTGCGTGTTAGGCTTCTTGGTAGATCGGCATGAAAGGCCCATCAGCCGCATCAGGCGTCCCTGATTCCCGATTCTCATTGACGAGGTGGTCGTCATTGCGCAGGTGCCATGTCATCACTTGGCCGTCAGGGTTTGGCCGAGGCAATGTCCGAAGATGACGCACTCCGTAAACGGGGTCTCTAGGAACTGCTTTTCGATCAGCCGCATCAGATCGAGGTCCTCTCCGTCTCGCCCTTGGGCTCAATGATATGTACGGACTCTGGACACTTCTGTAAATTCCTAATTTGGGATGGGGAATGTATTCATGACGAACCGAGAACGCGACTTCAACGCAAACTTAGAGTGCTCCAGCACGCTGAGAAGATCGGTAACGCGCAAACTGCGCGTATTTTTGGGGTCGTAGGTCGTTTCTACCGATGGCGCGAAGCATATCAAAAGCATGGCGAAGCTGGGTTGAAGATGCCAAATCGTTCCCGAAAATCCCGCCAATCAAACGCAGCTTTGAGATCGTCGAAGAAAGTTTCTGTAATCCTTCGGCCGCAATTATCATTGGGACCGACCAGGATCGTTTGGTTTTGGCGCGTTACCTATGGCATCGAAATTCTGATGCTGGGGTCTACCGCAATCCCTCAAACGCAATGGTCTTAATCCGGTTTTGCCCAGGCACACGAATGCGCAAGCTGCACACCAAACGCTATCAAAAGCAGGTGCCAGGGCATCACAATTCAAGTGACGTCAAGTTTTTCTGACGTTTAGGCGAAAAAGGGCGAAAGGTTCGTCGTTCCCAATACACAGCGATCGACGATGCGACAAGATTCGGGCCCTCAAGTCTACGAGAAGCATACGCAGGCAAACGCCATCGGATTTCAATTGACCACATCGTAGAGAAGTTTCCGTTCCGCATTCGCGAAGTTCGAACTGACAACGGTCACCGAGTTTTCCCAGCCAATTCCTTGGCATGTCGAATATCTCGGGATTCAGCACGCCTACATCAACGAGGCACTTCCTCAACTCAACGGCAAAGTCGAACGACCCACCGTTCTGACCAGCAAGAGTTCTAATCAACTTCTCAGCTACAATGGTACGTCGATTTAGAAGCTAAACTTGGCGAATGGGAGCGGTTTTACAATTTCGGCCAGACACAACGGCGCACACAACGGACAGACCCTTACGAAGCGCATCAGAGACAAGCTACAATAGAAACGGAGTGTCCCGTGGGTCCGTCCAAGTTACATCAGGCCAGCAACAGCTTGGGTGTTTTGTTGCGTTCAGGCGGCCCGATAGGCGCACCAGAACAATCCCGAGCAACCCCACACGCAGGGCGATGTAGGGCGCGCAGCGGCAAGGCTCATGCCTTCACAACAAGCCCCCGGCCCATGCACCCCCGGCGACTGCCAAGGTTTGACCACCGATGGTTTCAGACCGATGCCACATCGACCGCACCCGGGGATACTTCGCGCGCAATTTGCACGACAATACGATTGGGCAGGCGGCGGCACGTTGGCGAAGGCAAAGCCGCCCAGAAGGCCCGCAACGCGATGGCTGCATCGGGTGTTGTAAAAGGAAGGCACCAAGTGCGGACCCAAGTGGAATCGCAGGCCAGAGAAAATCACCGTCAGGGACGCGGACTGCACCGATACGGTCAGCCAGTTTTTTGCCAACCGGGGATATTTCCTACGGCAACAGATGCCGTAGAGCAATAGCACACAGACTAACTGCGCCGCAGACAGAGCGACTTCGTTCAAGCATCGGCGCAAAGAAGGTAAAGGCATGAAGTTGCCGCCTAGCGCAGCCGTGATCGGTAGAACCAACAGAAGGCGCGGCGAAGTCAGCCACTGTAGTTGGGCTTTGATCCACCGCTGTGCGGTCTTGGTCGATTGGCGGGCACCCAAAATGGCCAGAAAGCGATGAACGATCACGCAAGCACGGACAACGCCAAGGAAAGTTGACTGCCAACGAATGTTTCTGGCCGAATGGACGTCCCCAAAGGAACACCGTCACAACGCGCGACAGTCAAACAAGGAACATCCAGCGCAATAGCCGAGCTTCCTTTTCAGGTTCCACATGGTCGTGGCGATAGTCCGAGGCCGATAGCAAAGAAACCGCGTGGGCGAGGCCAGTTAAAGCGCGCAGCGACAAGGCTGCCCGTAATCCGCGCAAAGGCAGCATAAGCCATTGCGAGCGTGAACAGCGCCAGCAAGAGCAGCAACAGCGTTTCCGCGGCACACGGTCTGCCCTGGCGGTCAGCACTGGCGCGCCGATGGTCACGCCAAGCGGGCATAGAGGCTGACCAGCAGGCCAGCGGAAGGAATGGAACGCCAAGATCGGCGGCGATGGTGGAAGCAGCCGACGATAACGAACTCGGTCGTTCCGACGGCAAAAAGCGCTGATGGTCAGCGCCCAAGGGCAAGTGCCATCGGTTTTCTTCCAATAAAATTTGGCTGTCGACGCCGTATATGCTGTAGTTTATCTATTGGCGAGAACAGACAAGCTTGGAATGGATCATTGCAAGAACCTGCACGAATTGCTCCGATGGGGGACTTGGCGCCTTCGTCGGATCGTTGATGATGGGGGCTTTGCTGAATCCGCGCGGCGCAAGAGGTGTGGTCGGCTCTACGCTCAGCGGGTCGATCCACGCGGCCTGGAAGAGCAGCTGAAAAGTCACACTTCCTCGGCCGGACTACGCGGTCCCATCGAAATCACACACCCGAAAGGCGCCCGCGTTCTGGGCTTGAGGCGCGCGAGATTTTTAGATAGTAGCGAAGCCCTGCAAAGATCGCCCACAAGTGGGACAGGCCCCGCCGGACCATCTACGTGTGAACGCACCGGTTCTTGTCTGCTGTTCTCGCCCCGCGGCTTGGCCGAGTTCCGCACCCGATATCCCGACATCCAGCTGTCCGATTGACAGGACGGAGCGCTGGTGGACCTAATCGGCAGTCCTCACGCGGATGTTGCCATTCGGCTGGGGCAACTGCCCGATAGCGACATGTTGCACCGCCCCTGGGGCGCACAGTCATGGAAGTTAGTGGCGACGCCCGGAATATCTTTCGATCGCAACGGCTGGCCGCAAACCACCAACCGAACCTCGCCACGGCCTGGAGCAAGTGCGTTTATAGCGGCCACCACCGAATCATATCAACACGCTGCCGCTTTACCGGTCTGCCCACCCCCGTGACGTGCCCCCGCCTGACTGCGGGAATGGGGAAGGCCGTGCGGCAGATGGTAATTAGGCGGGTTCTGGGCATCGGCGGTTTCCGATTTCATGATCGCAGATGACATCGAGGAGGGCCGATTGGGTGGAGCTGTTTCCCGCCCCGACAATGACGCCGCCCCATTGGATATCTCATCGCTCTACTTACCCGCGTATCAGGATTTGCGCCGGTTGGGTGTTTTTCTGGATTGGTTGGTGACAATTGGTTGAGGCTGACTTATGTAAGGACCCCTTTCAGCATACATAACGACTCGGTGCAAGCGTGGGCGTCGAACGGTCATTTTAGTTTAGTGTATATCGACATATTTTTGGATGTCGTTCTTGTGCTGCACTGCAGCGGCGCGGTGGCCATGCGAACCGGCGTAAGCGGCAGCCAGAAACCCTGATATATCTCGAAGAAAGGGCGGTTCCAGACCTTTCGCTGCACGTGCAAGCCGTGAAGCAAAATTGGAGATGAGCGGTCATTAGACTATCGCGGTGGTCTGCAAGCCTGCGTTTTGGTTTGTGCCTGCGTAAATGCTGGACTGTCTCCTAATTAGTCCCCTGGTGATCTCAAGAGCAACTGCGCTGCCTGTATGAATTTTGAAGTTTCGACCATTTAATTCAGGGGAACCAAACAATCGAATGGCCTCGACTTACAACACGCAAAAGATCCATCAAGGCTGGCGACCGTATAAACCCGCAATGAAACTGAACGCCGCGTGAATTCCTACGGCTAGCCTCCGTGGAAAAATGGGGGATACCATTAAAACAAGCATTCATAGTGTTTCGAGCAGAGGATAATGACGTACTCAGAGATCAATACTCAATTGGCAACGAGATCAATATGAGCACGATATGCAAATATCATTTTGACCATCCTCTCACTAATAGAAGTGAAACGCGCTAAAAACACTATGCTCTCATATTTGCAAATATGCTTGGTCGTGTTGCTCGCGGGGATGAAGAGCAAAAAATCGCGCTGGTAGATACTGTTACAGCGCCATTGGCTAGTTAGCCTTAGTACAGCGAATGCCGATTCAGCAAAACTGAGCAAATAGTCCGGAAAAGTCCGGATAAGTGCGTTCCTTTGTACGGTTAACAGCATGCGGCGGTCGGATAGGAGACGCCTGCGAAAAGATCGAATCACCTTGAACCTTTTTTAGAAATTGCCAAAAAGGGGAAACCAGGACTATTTTCTGACTGCGCTGCCTCGATTTGGAATGGATAAAGCATTAAATATGGACCAACTTTATCAATGGCCGTAGGAAAGAATTGGGAATCGACATTCTTCAAATTAAGGTATTTAAAATGGCTTTTTGGGGCAGGAATAGATGGCTTGGCGAAGGCGAAAGAGGGTATAGGGAAGTGCCCTGTTTTACCTTGGGATATTGAATAGAGTTTGAGGCAGCCGGCTATCGCCTATCAAATCGGTAATAAGAATACTTCATTCAATGGAAGTGGCTCGTCAACCGTTGTGAACTTAGCAAAGGTCCAAGGCTTTGTTATTGGACCCGGTCAATTCGCCCATATTTTGACAGGCGGAAAGTCTATATTCACAAAGCCTGCAATTGGATTTATCTCGATCCGCGCGTCGACAAATTTCGTGGCTTGTAAACGTATCAGGGTTTCAGGTTAATCCGGGGTTTTAATGGGAATCTTCGTTTTTGCTTGTTTGTCATGCTTGGCCAAGGCACATTAACCTTCACCGAGGGTGACGAGATATCTCACTTTGGATCGCGGATCTTGATGGCAACCTTTTGCGGAAAACCACGAAAGAGAACGGCAAAAATACCCAACGGACTTGATAAATCCCCAGCGACATATCATAAAATTTCAGGGAGATTCACTTACCCGCCTTCAATGTCAAAGAGACGTCGAAAAAGTTGAAGAATCTCACGATTTAGGACGAATGTTTTTCGCGCGGTTCTATAGCATTTCTTCAATATTAGTCCATTTTTTTGGTAGCTTTAATGCGGGAGCCCGCTTATGCAAATTCTTGTCTTGCATGAAGGTTTGATGCCGCGACAGGAATCTAGAACAAGTTTCGTTAGCCTCGTGATTGAACTTTAATGAAGCAATTGGTGAAATTCATAACGATTTTAATTGGCCTCCACTGCCGCAGAATAATTTTCGTCGCAAGTTATCGGAAGTAAGGATGCCAAACGTTATTCATTCCCTACATGGATATCTGTGGATATTTTAATGATATTCCGATTCGAAACATCTCAGAGGAAATCAAACCTTTCTGTTTCGCTAAATGCTGCATTGAACTGAATGTGCGAACCATTTGGGGTCGCACGCGACTTGGTTCAGAGGCGGGCGTCGCACAAGGTCTTGCCTTAACTGTGAAGCGCATATCCAAGAGCAATTCGCGTCTTCTGGAGGGGGTTAAACTCCACATACAACGCGCTGGTCCACTGCAAAGAAAGAACCTTACTGTTTATTTGGCGAAGCTGATGCGCAAATTAACCAACCGGTGTTTTTGTGGAATGCTTCTCTGATCCCAACCGAAGCAGACAATCCAATGACCACCGGTGCCATAACGAGCCGCAAGAACGAAATGTGATGAGTTGGGGCTCTTTCATGACTCTGATTTGACTCTTGAGGCCGGACCAAGTGGTTTACAAAGGTGGCGATGCAAGAAAGTGTTTTAGATAGTATGGGAGGATTGATCTGTTGCATTTCGCCACCAAGCTATTGGTTGGACCAGACCAATTTTAATTAAGAAGTTGAACGTGCCTTAACGCACTAGAAAATGACTGTCCAAAAAGCATGCAGTGAACAGCACCCAAATAGCTTTCTATAAAGTTCACTATGGATCCACTTCAATAAGTCATCTTTTAAGATTTTATTGCATCGCCTGAATTTATCTTGCCCCGCTCATGCGGAAAATCGAATGATCACCTACTACCGGTAATTCGACCTTCAGACAACTTTTGTTGAACCACTGTAGTAAGCTGGCGCCTCGATTGGGAAAAAAACGCGATGACCCTTCTTCATTACGTATATCCCATATTCGTCAGATATGGCTTGGAACTTTCAAGGAGCTCCATTTCCAAAGTCAAAAAAAGGTTTGAAGGTCAAGACTTTGTTCTTACTTGTATCTTTTGTAAGTTTGCAGGATTAGGAAATCCATCTGAAACTGTGGATGAGGAATCCATTTGTAGCCATGAGAAGCTTCATTGTCTCTAGAATATATGTTGTTCCAAGCAGCATCACACGGCTACCGTTGCGCCACGGCTTTTTAGCACTAAAACGGATCAGACAATATTGCTCAACGTCTAAGTCTTAGTTAATCTCATTCGTAGATACATTTGGCCCGCTGCTTTTCCAAGCGTGAACCACCCATGGCAAATACCCATCCCGACCACTGCAGTTTACCGCAATTTGAGGGCATAACAGCATCAGTGTGCATACGCCGTGGAACGGATTGGGGAGCAAATCCGAAGTCCTTTGCAACAACATAGATAAATACGCGAGTTTTTTTATCCTCTTTATTTAGCACTGGGATGTGGTTCCACATGCACAGGCTGACGCCGAAGCCGCCGTCCGGATTTTCAAAAACTTTATTTCACGGCCCTCCTAACGCGTCAATAACGCTTTTTTGGTGCCATTTTAGCAAGTGCATGACCATAGTCATTTAGAGCCTTTGGCACATCTCCTCGGAGCCCTCCTTTGAGGTAATACGCCAACTATTCGTTTTCCCTGCTTGTTGGCTTGCTCATCTCCCAGTTACCCATGGCGATAGCCGTCCTTTTGACCTTGAGAACAACAACCGGGGAGGCCCAACTGACTTTTCTGCCGAAGCAGGCGCTTAATAGTTTCATCTTTCAGCGCCCTTTCCAGTCCTCCCGTTGGGTTTTGCTGGCTTTCATACGCACCGGAAGAATTCTAACATCGTGGCCGCCAGCCCCATCAATGCTTGAAACTTTAATCGACCGTGTTAATCATCATTATGATGATGGCTTGATGACACGTTTTTTCGCTTCGACATAAGCGACCTCCTGATTTGTTTCCAAACAATAATGTGTGGGATTTTTTACTTGCTAAAAATCATTGAGCTGTAGTTTTTTTTAGGTGAAATGCCAATCTAGCCAAATTCAATTCTATATCATAACAAACCAACTGCGCTTGCGAGTGCACCCCTCGGGTGGTCGCAGTTTGAAAGTAGTGGCATGGGGGCTCTGTCTATGGGCATCATGTTTCCGGTGCGGCGGGCGATAGCCGAGGGCGCTGTGGGGCCTGACGTATTGTATGCGTGGCACCAAAGGCTGCATAACGCTTTTGAAAGCGCTGTGCTTCGGCTTTTGATCTTTGGCCTTCAGGTCACGCAGGTTCCCACACATGTTTGACGCAGCAGCGGTCCAGGCCCCAGAGCGTGAAGGCATTCGGGTTCAGGACTAACCGCACCACAGCCAGAAGGTCATCGAGCGATAACCAGCAGCGTCTTGCGCAGCGGCCACAGCGAACGGCTTCTTGCGGCGGGCGTAAGAGTTGTCCTGCAACCGGATGGGGGGTGTGGCTGCGATCCTCACGTGCCGCGATGACGCCATTAATACACCGTCTGCTCAGTGGTGCCGAAGCGGTTTCGCAGGGTCGATGCAGGCTCGTGCCGCTCGCCTGCGGATCGCCCGCCCTGACCTTTGTGTCGTCGTCGCCTTGCTGTGAAGATGGATAGCATGGTTGCAAGGTAGCGTGT
>Ga0163217_1079958_pt1 | contig 10022 bp, 14 predicted proteins | sample SynspAceP_FD_185933 | JGI IMG/M metagenome (GOLD analysis project Ga0163217, IMG submission 185933) | Saline lake microbial communities from Ace Lake in Antarctica - Synechococcus sp. Ace-P (PacBio error correction) | ecosystem: Environmental > Aquatic > Non-marine Saline and Alkaline > Saline ...
GCAGTACACAAGAAAAAAGAGAAAAAAGAAATAAAAAGAAAATCATTCCCCCCAGGTTCAATCTTTGGGTGCCGCGCAAGTCCCCCCATGCGCCACCTTCCTGGGCCCCTTCGGACAACGCGGGAAAACGCCACCAACAAAACCACCCAGCTCAAGCCAAACCGCACAAGCTTTCGCCTGAAGGGTGCGGCCAGGGTTTTTTCCTTATGCCGTCCCGGTTTTCGGGTTCAAAAATCATCACCCGCCAACAACCAGCTTTTTTTCGCAATTCGGGTACCGGCGCCCCGCCAGCAACCTGGCCACCCTTCGCCCAAATGGGTGCCCCACATCAACCCGTCCCATCACCAGCGCCCACTCAGTCGCCATAAAGCAACTGGCTGAGGTGGACATAGCCTCAGCCAGAAAGCAAAATCACCTGCGGCAATCTCAGCGACCCAGCAATGCAATCATCCGACTTGCTGCGCGTACTTCCGGGAACAGCTTGTACCGCTCGGGCTGATCGACCTGAAACGACCAGATTTCAACCCCATCAAATATCGCCACGGCACAGATGAAGCGTGGCCAAGGCCTTCAGCAATCATGAAAACTGTTGGTGCGTCAGGCGCGCGGGTTCGGCAGCGCTTCAAAGAACCGCCTTGATATCATCACCCGGCCCCACAGATCGCAAGCGCTGCAGCTGGTCCATCAATACTCCAAGCACCCACAGGCCGCCGTAATGAAAGTGCACACCAAAAGGCACTTACCCTGCTTTGCGCGCCAGGTAGTCACGTTTTCCCGCGCGGGGCTGTGGTGTACTCAGCCAACAATCGCATCCGTCGCCCGCCTGACACGCTGCTGTTATTTGCATCGCCAGCCACCGCGCCTTGATCCGCGTTCAGCAACTCCGCCTGGCGTTTTCAAGCGCCTGCTCTTGATTCCTTTTTCATCTGGCGCTTTTTTCAGCAGCAGACAGCTCACGCCGTTCACGGGTCCAGCCCTTTCTTAGCCAGTTGATCCATGCCTATAGTGGGACCGTGCCCATTAGCACCAAGACCCCTTGCAGGGATTTCAGATGCCTATTCACTCACTCGTCAGTCCACTTTTTGGGAGCATTCCGGTACCAAGATGACCAGGCCCAGAAAAACATCCTCACCAAACTCATGCTTGATACCCATCGCCACCCGCTGCGCGCGTCTCGTGATCACAGTCGGCAAGACACGCAGTCAAGAATGCCAGCCACAGTCCATCCAGCGTCAGGATCAGGGAAATCAGCGCATCAGCACCCCCGGATAACCGTCCATGCAGAATCGCCATCCAGCAAAGCGGCCAGCGGCTTTTCTTTGCCGATACGCTGCAAATATGCACTTGGTTTTCACCTTCCGCGCACCAGGTCCCCGGTGGCCGTTCTCTGCCCCAGATCCCGTCAGCCGTATTCCTGGGCACATTCAAATCGACAGGCACTTATACACCCATCGACTCAGGCCGACGCGGGCCCGACCAATTCCCCCCACTGGCTTGAACAGGAAAGGCCACACCGGCCTTGTAGCGCACTGGGTCACGCAACGATCGCGCCATCATGGCAATCAGGGTGCATAGGCCCGGGCTTGCACCAGACTCACCACCACCACAACCAATCAAGTTGGTCTCAGTGTTTTCCAAAGCCAGGTGAAAAAGCGTACCACGCTCCAAAAACCCGGCGAAGGCGATTCCGAAGAATGTGACCCAGCGCCCAAGCAATATCAACATGACCCAACAACGGCTGCAGCACTGAATCACGCCAACCTCCCGCCGCGGCGGCTTCAGTAACAAGGGAATGGCGCCTCATCAGCAGGTCGCCTGAATCCCCTCACACTCACACCAAGCCAAACGTTCTTCGATACGGCCACATCGCCGGCCGCAGTTGTCGTAACCACCGCCGCCCGCCGTGGCCGGCGTTCACTCCAACGCCTTTGGGCCAGTAGTCCGGCCATGATCCTTTCAGTCGTCATATGCCGGTCGGTCTTCACCGCGAGCCAATCCAAAGAACGCCCAGCATTCCGCTCGGGCCGCCTTAGTACAGAATCTGGTATGGTAGTGGCGCGTGGGGTGACGACCCATAACGAAAAACACCGAATGCGATAAACTCAAAGGGGCACAATTCTCGTGAAACAGGTCACTCATACCGTTCACAAAGAAGTGCGCCTTGGCTCCGTCAGCGGTAGGCTGGTTCCCAGCCATCTCAGGCAGCAACCGCAACCTGGCCATTCGCACTGCGCCGCCTTGGGGCGATCAGCCCGCATACTCAAGGCAACCCAGGCTTACTAACCCGCCCTGCCACCGTCTCCGCATAGTTGCGTTAACGGCAACCCTCACGTGCAGCCGCGGGACAACCCCGTACGGGTTTCCAGTCGCGTCTGTCCTACTGCATATGCAGATCTTGTCACGCATGGGGCAACCTCCTGATCAGCACCCGGCACAACACCAACCGCAAGCCGCTTATTCGCTTCCTGCGCCGCGCGCTCCAGCCCTTACAGCGTTACCCTTCACACTGCTTCAGGGCATAACGGTCAGCTCTGCGCCGATCTGGCGTCATGCAACCAGACAACCCACCACACCATCTGTCCCAGAACAGCGCCTTTGCCCTGGCTCACTTTCAATCGAGAAGTCAGCCGCACAAGGTCTATGCCGCCCGGCACAACCGCATCGGCAAATACCCTTGTGCCAGCACCTGAAATGGGAGGGGTTTGCTTATCCACGGCGCACCCCCGAGAATCTCTAGAACTGCTGGCAGTCAACGCAGGTAGTCCACGCCCCGGCAGCGCTTCACGGCGCTTGAGGGGAATTAAGCGCAGCCTGCAGCTTTCGCAGATATGGATTATCGACCACATCGGCCTTTCAGCGTCTGCGACGGGCCGCGCAGCCAGAGATCATCGCAGCATCTCTGCGTACGCGCTCAGACCCTACATCACAGAAATCAGCCATTGTCGGTGCCCTCCATCGTCCTGCGGGCCCCAGCCATGAATGCGCAGCACCTTCGCAATCACCGCTGTGGCCCGTGCACCTCCAGGTCTTCAAACCTGCCTCGGACGGTCCAATACGTGTCCGCACACCGCATCAATGCAGGCTGGCAACAAAGCGCACCCTCAAGCAGCCAGCAGCTTGCCCAGAAGCGCGCCAAAGCATCGTTGGTCCGCAGGCCTGGCGTAGGCCGGAAGAACAACCCCGCCACGCTGCCGGCGCTAGGCATTCATCAATACGCGGTCAAATCCCGTCGCCTCACACCGGCCAGAAAACTCCTGCAGGGTTCAACTTGGTGCGTCGTATTGGAAAGGCTCACCCTCTCTGAAAGGTGCCCGGATCAACCGCGACCGTATGAGGCCGCTGCCGTCTGCGCCCCCTTGGTTAATCACGGCTAGCCAGGGTAAATGGCCTTGAATGAATGTTCCGGCGCAATCACCGGATCACGGCAACCTGAGTAGCTCGACTCATGGGCGTTAAATCCCTGTAACGCGTAGGCCAAGACGCGGGTTAACACGCTTATGCTTGGTCTGCCGGCATGGTTGTGTCGTCCGCCGGGGAGTGGACTGTCTGTGGTGGGTGGACCACTTCCCGCCCCTATTTGCGGCTCTGGTTTAACCGAGGGCCCGCTGTTGTATTTCAGAAGGAACCTGTCATGGCTCAGAAACACTAGCGAATTGTCAGGTTGGCAATGCTTAAAGAACCTCCTAAACGGCTATTCCCCGACACCATGGAACTGGACTTCAGTGGCCCTGGACCTTCCTACCGCCTCAAAGCAACGCAGCCCACCCTGGGGTGCAGGTTGAATTCAACCTAACATGGGGGGTGGTGTAACCGCGCAAGCAAACAGGGGCGCGTGGTGGTTGAGAAACTCGAATGAGGTACCTCCCCGCCGCTTCCAGAGCCGTTTCAGTATCCAGTGGCGCATAGCTCTCGAACGCTTTGCCGTTCAGGCCGCGCTTTCAGCAACCAGAACACCTGATCGGTATGCGCCAATAGGCCGACTTCAAAGCCAGTCCCAATTGCCAAAATTCATCTGCGTAGATACTGGGGTGATGTCATGCGGCCTCCTGGTTTAAGTTATCTGTAGGCGGAAAGACATCGTCGAGCGTGCATGTAAGCCGCCTAAGGCATTGAGCGCCTCAACAATGCGCCGGCTGTCATCAAAGTCCGGGGGTTCTAAGCGCCCCGACTCAATAGTTGCTGAATTCGACCTTGGCGGAGCCAGCCCAGTTTGCTAACAAAGCTGCGCCTTGCTTCAGATTGCCCTGCTCGGCACCGTATTATTGCAGCATATCGTTTTCATGAAAGGTTCCTGCTATTAATGAGAGCGGAGACTAACAACGTGTTTTGCGCTGAGCGCACAAGCGATAGTACGCACGCACAACAAAACATTTCTGATTTGACCAGATGAAATACATGTAGGGGCAATCGAATCAGAACAACCTCAGAGAGGCATGCAACTGTTCCCTCCCGTTTCGCAGGCGCGCACTTGCGAGCTGTGTGGATGGGAGGCAAAAGCGCTCAGCTCGAAGTCGTAATTACGAAAATAAACGTTCGCCTGACAAAGCATTGACGACTTTAAAAAAATCGCTTTGTCAGGCCCTAAAGACAACCTCGGCGGCTTACCTTATTGGTCTGAGGTTTGAAAACCTATATAAGCCCCGTGAATCAGGCGCGCAATATTGCTGTGGTAACCTCAATACACAGCAAAAGGAGCGCCGGCAGCGGCTATGATAATGATCACCGTAGAAGTCAAAGGAAGGACTTGTTTTCAAGGTTGACTGCTGGAAAGGATGAATCTCAAGGCCAGAAAAGCTCGGGGTGAATTTATGCAGAAGCATGAGCCATGGAGCCTACAATCGTTGATGGTGATGTGTTTGCTTATCGATGGTCGCAAGACCACCACGCCCCGTCACGGGTAAAGTTTTACGCACTGGTTGTCGCGACCTGACGGCCAGATCAGCATTAACACGTTTAATTTCATCCCACACCAGGGGCTGGGTAATTTGTAGTGACAACGCTGAATAATCCTATCCAAGATGAAGAGGCCACCGACTCCGATATAGGGCAACTCCGAATGGAAGGTCGAATCGTAATGGCATGCCGGGGAGCTATAAAACATTCGCGGTAATTGACATGTAGTTAACCAAACGTTTTCGTTGTTGACAGGATCAAAAACAATTCGTTTTAAACTGGTTTGCGTGAGCACCCACCACGGGATCGCGAAAATGCTAACCACACACACCATAGTTCGTTCATGCCGGTATTTATCTAGCGTAGACTGTCCACCAGCCCTAGTTTGAAGCATCAGCTTTCGCACGCGGCCTAACTGTGGTGTGGGTGACAATCCTGCCGCCCCCATCCCTTGTAAAGAACTCGCAATAACCTACACCTGGGAGCGCAAACCAGGCCAAGAAGTTTATCGATGCCAGAATCCGCTTTCTTGGATCTAATGGAGCTTTAGGCAGTTTTCATCGCCTCGGCTGGCCATCAACCCGCATTCAGCAACCAAGCAAAACCCAGCCCAAAGACCCGGCACGCGGCTAGGATCGACCCCCACCGACCACCCGGAAACGGCGGAGGTGCGCGCGCAGGCATGATTCCAGCTCACCGCTCCTCAGCGAACAGCTGCTGCACCACCCAGTGCGCTGTGCTGGCAGAGCCTACAAGCGTTGTATTTGCCCAGCAGAAACCAAGAAACGGCAGCACAACGCCGCGACGGCACCTGCTAAATACACCCGAAAGGCCGAAAAAAAGTGCCTGCCCACCTGCGGAATCGGGGCTGGAACTGCACACCCTGATGCTGCCCAAAGCACCGGCTGACCAGCTCACCAATCAGGTAAAAACAGTGGATAAGACCGACTGCGCCAAGGCAACGGGCGGCTGGAGCGTGCAGCATGAGCGCCCAACGCCCGGCCAGTACTCGAGTAGCATCCGCGAATCCTGATGGACGTTCGATTTTGGGCCTACTGGCTATGACAGGTGGCATTAATTACGGCAGCCCCCATGGGCGCCATCGGCGCCCGGCAGCGCGCCAGGTAATCACCTTTTCGGAAGCTTAGCCTGCTGCGCGATATGGCTGCCATTCTGCGCGAAACTATGGCGGATGCATCGATAAGCGGCGGCAAGCTCAACGCAGGGGGACAGTCCACCATGCATAACCTCACCCTCGCGCGACGTGTCCGCCAAGATGCTTCGCAGCGGGCCAGAACCGCCTGAACCCGCGACTCAAAAGAGCGCGGCATCCTCGACCACAACCGCCTCCCCCGCCAGCGCGATATCGACGCCCGGCCGCCTTGTCTCAAGCTCAAGCAGCACGCCAAAAACCCGCTGATTGAACAATGGCAAGGCACTGTATACCCAAACCCTGGTCACTCCACGCGGGCTGCTCTGGCTGGCCAAAGACTGGGCGTGAAAGTAGAGCAAGTAGATCAGGAGCAAGCAGCATGATGCACCTGGTCGACAGCGCCCGCGGCGCACGCAAACTCTACGCCCTGCACACTGGCGCCACCCAGCCACCGTATCAGCGGACCAACGCAGGCCTGCAGGGCAAGACGCCGCTCCACCCGGCTGATTGCTGCATGCAGCGATCTGGCACTGGCCGAAAGCCTAAACGCACAAGCCCGCCCGCAGTACGCCGCCGTACACAGTCGCCGTGGCAACCCCGCAAATGCTCCAGGGTAAAAGACCTGATGGTCATGGTGCTGGACGGCCCCGCACCTTGATTCAAACGTTTCGGCAACAGCCCCCAGGCATCGTCGAGCGCTCGCATAAAAGGGGGTCGAGAGGCTATGCCGGCTTGAGCAACTCCAAACGCCGCTACAAACCCTGCCTACCTCACGCCTGGAGCAAGTTGCGCAACCCGAGCACCTGCCCCACATCAAACCGACAGACAACGCTACGCCTCATCGAAAGACGGCCGAAGTAGCCCTGCATCCTCACGCTCACGACTCCAACCGCGCGCCCGGCGAGTGATTCTACGCCTGCCGACCTCGCCCGCTGGCTCGACACCCGCGTGCAGGTCCCAGGCACTCATGCGGCATAAGCCGCATCAGCTAAAGCACAGGAGCCACCACCATGAAAGCAACCGAAACCAGGCGACTTATCGCCAACCTCAACGCCGCGTATTTTCGCCAATCCAGAATGGGGGCCGCGCCCCTATCCGATGTCGGCCGCTGGCGTTGTTCGAGCACGGCAAGAAAGGCAAGTCGTTAATCACGTCCTGGTAATATTCGCCCAGATCGGCGAAAGCCACCGAGGTGAGATTACCCACAAGCTTGATTTCTCACGCCCACCAAACGCGGGCAGCAAAGCGGGTGAAAGACACAGCCCCTTAAACCCCATGCACGTTTACCGGCAGAGGGCCTGAAGCTCTTTGCCGAGAACCCCACCGGCCAACCTGTTCAAACGCGTGAACAGGCCCCGTAGAACGCGTCACCTAAGCGCACCCAACGCACAAGCAACCTAATCCACCACCAAAAGGAAGTACCCAATGCCATTAGACTGCGACACGACTCAACCAGCTGCACCGAAAACCGCCCACGTTGGCCCGAGCGGGCAAAGTGGTTGAAGCGTTCCCCCGGCCATCCCTGGTGCCGAGCAAGCTTCAAGGTGCAAAACATCGAGCACCTGCAGCAATTCCGCAGCGCTTCCGTGGCCAGCTGCGCACTGAATCCATCGCCGACTTCCTGCAATACGTCGAAGAGCACAAAGAAGAAAACGCAGACGGTTTTATCGATGCCGACAAAATGGCCTGCAGCGTCATCTTCAACCTGGGCTATATCGAAAGAGCCGGCAACGCCGATGATGAAGCCCTGCTGATATCAGCGTCGCACCGCCGGCTTCCAAGGCCATGCAGCAGATCGCCGCCAACACCTCAGCCAGTACGCCAACTCGGCTCCGGAATTATGGAAGATGGAACAGCTACCTGCAATGGATCGATGCCCAGGGTGAAATCATGGAGGTCTCTGCTGCTGTGCAGAAGATCCGCTCCATACCACCGTCAAGGCACTCGGGAGCGCACAGCACTGAAAGCAACTTGCGCCACACGCAGCAGCATGGACAGCATCGAAGCTGCCCACGCCGGAAAGCAACCCGTCGCGAATCTGCTGTTCACCACCGTTCCCTATGACGGCCTCGGCGAACGGCACCTTCGTGGCTGCGCCTCAGCATCCCACCGGTGAACAAGCCCACCCTCATTCCCCGTGGGTAATGCAGGAGCAGCAAGAAGAAGAAATGGCCCAGGAATTCAAGCAAGAAATCTGGCTGACGATCTGGGCGCACATACCACGCTAACCGTCTCGCACCTTCAGCTCGCCGCCTGATAGCTCCCAACCAGCGGCAGCCACACACCCGGCGCCCCGTCCACCCACCACGTACCCGGGCCGGGGTCAGGAGACACAACCATGATTGATCCTCAAACCACTACTTGTGCAGCGGCCCCTGATCATACGCCATCGCCTGCACCCTGAGCCGCTGCGTGGGCATTCCAAGAGCCCGCAAAGATGCCCCTACTAACAAGAGGCCCGCGACGATGAAAACCAAGTGACCGTGGAAGACTTTGAAGCCCCTGCGCAGCACACCTTGCCGCCTTGGGGGCGGGCAGGAGGAGACCTGCAACCAGGGCGACATCGAACAACTGAACAGCGAAACGCCTGATGAAGTACGAAAGGTCACAGCGGAATTGAAAAGCGCACACAGAGACAACACGGCCCTGCACAGGAAAGCCGAACGCCTGGGCCGCGCAGTCGCCCTACTGCAAACGCGCCCCGCCATTCCCCTGATACATCACACTGCGCCGACATCACCACCATCGAACCGATGGCAGAAAAGCTTAGCGCATAGCCGCACGGCGCTTCCACGCCACCCACAGTTCGCCGCATCCAAAGCCCGACCGCCTCGCCAACAGCGCCAAGCGCTGCCGACAAACTCCGCCCCGCCCGATTGCTGCAGCGGCACCTGTAACGCCAGCACAGGACGCCGCAGCGCATGAAGCCAAGCCTTCCTCAAAAGAGCTGCGCGAACTGAGCGAACAGCACGCCGCGCACGCAAGAGCAACATCCCTGCTGCTGCAAAAGCGCCTACAACGCCTCACCGATTCGCGATGCCGGACGAGCCGGCAAGCACCATCCAGAAACCTGCAGGACTGCAGAAGCTGCGCATAGACCGGTCTGCTGCTGGGCCGCGCCGAATGCGAGGAGGAAGGAGGTATGACCGTGTCAGCACCTGACAGAAATGGTCGAACGCAAACAGCCAGCTACTTGCTGGAGCCGCGCGAGGCCGCTTGCAGAGTACGGGCGTGACGCGAGCGCGAACGGAGCCGACCTGACCCAACAGCAATGCTTCAGCACCTGTTGGAGAGCCTCTGGACGCCGCCAACTATGTTCAGCGGCCAATGCATAACGCCAGTCCGGACTCAAACCCCCGCCGCACGGGTGTAAGCACCAACTGTTTCGGCAACCCAAAATGATCGAGCAACTGAATAAAGCTCGAGGAGGCGAAACCCTGTACCGAAGTGGCAAAGCAACCCGGTGGCAACGGCTCCCCAGGCCGATCAGAAGACCGGGACAAATCAAACCGTCCACCGCAAGCGCCCCTGAAAGAGTACTCACCTGCCTGAATCAGCGCTCCTCATCTGATCCGCGAACTGCAAAAGCCTACTCGCATGCCGGCAGTTCCGGACAACCACAAACGTGTTGCTAGCCGACTACAACGGGCAGTGAAGCCATGACTGAACAACCAACTAATTCAATGCGGCCTGAATCCTGCCGGCGGCCTCTATGAATCGCCTGGGCGCTCGTACGCGCCGGCGCAGACGACAAGGACCAACTACGAGCAAGACGACGACCTCGCATGCTCTGGCGGAACCGTATGTATTCCAGAGACACCCGATGAACGGCCTGAATTCATGCTGGCAAACGCCGCAAGGTATAGCTGAAGTGCGCGCCTGGGGCTCACCGCCTTCGAAATCAATGTAGAAGAAGGCTTCTTGCACGTTGCGCACCACAACGCGAATTCCTGCCGGGGCAATGGGCAAAAGGCGC
>Ga0163217_1080332_pt1 | contig 10022 bp, 15 predicted proteins | sample SynspAceP_FD_185933 | JGI IMG/M metagenome (GOLD analysis project Ga0163217, IMG submission 185933) | Saline lake microbial communities from Ace Lake in Antarctica - Synechococcus sp. Ace-P (PacBio error correction) | ecosystem: Environmental > Aquatic > Non-marine Saline and Alkaline > Saline ...
TTCCTACACCCGCCTATGACAGGCGTGCACGAACGGGTGAACGGAGTGCTGGCGCTGGTTGATCATGGGATTTTGCGCTGATTCTGGCCGTTAGAATTTTTTATTTCATGTCGTAGTCCGTGCTGTGGTCACGCATGACCTTTCAAGCAGCAGGATCGGCCCGAATTGCGGCTGCTTGATACTGCGCGGTTGCAAATGCGGCGAGTGGCTCGAGTCGCGATGAAGTGCATTAAAAGACCTCGCCGTCGCCGAACATGACGCTGCGAATCGTCGAAAACTCCGCGGCTCCTGCGAAATGTCGGCCGCCGTCAGCCACGAATTGAAATCAGCCCGTTGCCGCGATGAAACCTATCTGGTCTGGGGGCGTCGATTGTTGTTGCATGGCGCCGGCCGTCCCGGATCGAGGCTGATGTGTCTCGTTCCATGCGGATCGACGATCTGATCGGCGGATGGGCGCGATTACTCCGACATGCTCAAAAAGCTATGCGCGCAAGGGCTCGGTGATGCCGATCTGAACCGATCGACCTGCCGCATAGTCTGCCATCTTCGGCGCGCTGCGATGAGGAACCGTCAGTTTGAATGGCGCGGCGGCTGGTGAGATCACTCGCACCTGCTACCGCGCGCCCCACGGTCATGGTGATGGCCGAACGGAATCCGCATGGTAAGGCAGGTGATCAAATCAACCTTCTGCGTCAACGCGCTTGATGGACCAAGGCATTCACCCGCTCCGCAGGTCGATGATCCTGTTGTCGGTGGGTCGAGGCGGCGCGAATCCTGAAGCGGTGCGCGGACAATTGCGAGGGAATCTCTGATCTGACAAGTGTTCTGAACTCCTTCCAGCAGGCCACCAAGAAAACCGGGCGAGGGTGTGGGTCCTTTGCCTTGCGATTTCCTCGGGCATCGTGAACTGATTCGCGGCCCGTCTGGGGACGGCGCGCAACGCATCTCCGGCGGCGGCGCGGTGTTTCGAGGTGAAAAATGCCGCTTTTCGTTGCCGAGCCCTGCCTCGGGGTGAGCCGAGTGAAAGACCTGCCCTCGGCTGGTGGAATAAAAGCGTGCGCCTGTGGGATATGAGTTTGATAAATGCGCCATTTGGGCGACGGTTTGAAGATTGCAGATTGCTGTCGCCATACGATGAAGGTTGCGAATTTGCGATGAACGAACAGGACATTGCGCCAGCTATATAGCTCTCAGTGGTCTGGCGGTCGGGGTTTGAAACCGAATCCTACGCCTAGGCCGAAGAGGCTTGCCGCAACCTCGCGCTCCGTATTATTCCGGGCGTCGTTATTGCATAAGTGTACATCAAGAGCCGGGATGGACGCATTGCGTCCTCTAATTGCGTTGATTGAGTCGTCGATTTCTGTCGCTGCCCGTCAATAAATGATCACCGGCCAACGGCGACGTGCCCCTCGCGGTCGAGGCGATTGCCGGATGGGTGCCTTCGACTTTCTGGAAAAGCCGGTTCACCCCGACCCGGATGACCGACTGGCCAAGCGCGCGGTGCAGGCGCGCCGCCTCACGCTGGAAAATCGCGCGCTACGTACCGAACTCTGCGGATGGTCCGGTGCTGATGAAGCGTAATCGTCGGGGCGTCGGCCCAGATGGAACGCCTGCGCGAGGATATCCTCGATCTGGGGCAGGCGGACGGGCATGTGCTGGTCGATGGCGAAACTTGGCAGCGGCAAAACGCTGGCGGCGCATGCGCCCATGCGTCGGCCGGTGGGGCCGGCGGTTCGTCAAGCCTTCCTCGCGGCGCGATGGACGAGGCGCGGCTCGCCGCGCCGGCTTTTCGGCCGGCTCTGAGGATGACGGTGGCCCTGCCACTTGGTGAAGGAGGCGCGTGGTGGCACCCTGTGTCTGGAAGATATAGAGGCGCTGAGCCACCGAATGCGCCCGCCTTCTGACCTTCATCAACGATCAGGGTAACGGCCCGCCGAAACCCGCAATCATCGCAATCGCAACGCGCATGAACAGGAACCGGAACCTTGGAGACGTGCTGCGCCCCGATCTTTTTTCCCGGCTCCGCGGCGCTCAACGATTCACGCTGCCGCCTTTGCGCGTGCGGGGCGAGATATATTGTCGCTTTTCAACCGCCTTTCCGAACATTCCGCCGACGATACGGGTGCGAGCCCGCCGCAAGTGGACGGCGCAAGAGGCCGCGCAAATTGTTGCAGGCCTCCTGGCCCGGCAACGTGCGCCAGATGATCAACATCGCCGAACGCGCGGTGTTGCAGAACGGCGCGGGGTCAGGGTCGATCGCGTCCCTGCGATGGCATAACGAGGCCGCAGGCCCCTGCCATGACCACCGAAGGCAAAACCCCTGAAGGATTATGTTGAGGCGTTCGAGAAAATGCTGAATCGACAACACCAATGCGCCGCCACCGGGGCAGCATCGTCGGCGGTGATGGAGGAATGTGCCTTGCCGCCCGGACGCTTGAACGAAAAGAGGCGAAATACGGGTAACGCGGTCAGAATACCCTGAAGGATATGAGAAATGTTCCACCCTGCCCGCACACGGTGGGGGCAGGCGCAGGGTGGGGAATCATCTCAAGGTCTTGTTATTCCAACCCATGCAAGCTTGCGTAATAGGTCACGGTCGCGGGCCCAGTCGCTTGAACACGCCCACGACGCCGACATCCCTGCGCCAGCACATGCAACATTCGTAAACGTCGCCATCGGTGTCGATCACGTCCCGCACCGCTGGAAATACCAGCCCGCCGCCACCCGCGAGCGGCCAGAGCGTTCCAGCCAGGTGATGATATTCAGCCCCGCCGCCTTGCTTCGGTCGCATAGACCGATGGCACCATCTGCCGCCTGCAAACGTAACAAGCATCCAGGTCGCGGCGCGATATAGTTCACGCCATGTCTGCGAGTTCCGCATCGTCGGCTTAAGGTGGCGGCTCCATCGGGTCGATCTGGCCTTCGTCATCGTCGAACGCCCTCATACCGGTCGTCGAGATAGACCGCCTGCGCGCCGAATTCAGGCCTCTTGCCTCGATCCAGTAATTTGACCGTCATCCAAAGGTGGAACGATTGTACCCAGACGTCCGAGCGGGCCCCGGCGGCCTGTATTCGTCAACCATCTTTTGCGCGTAATCGCCTGGCTGAAATCCCGTCATAGGATCTCGACGCTGGCGATTTCCAACTCGGGCGTGAAATTTGCACCCGAGATCGCGGAAAAGCTCGATGGATTCCGCAAATGGGTCATCAGCGTCTCCGTGGTTGCGTAAGATCGGGTGCGCGTCAGCCCGCCCGTGCCGGTCGATATAGCCGAACATCAGTGGCAATCGGGAATTCGCCGCATCCATTTGCCGTTCAGGTGCGGAATTCTGCAAGCGTGATGTCCGAGGTGCGGCACCTCGGCGCTCGCCCTCGTGTCGCCGCTGGCGGGGTGAACGGCGGTGCTTGACGCGAGGGTTTTTCGGTGGCCAGAAATGTGGTGGCTGGTGTGCAGAAATCGTTCGTGGCGTGGCGACACTACCAGTTTCCTTGTCGGGGTGAAGGTCACGTCGCAATCAAGAATGCCCGCCCCCATCGCGCGGCGGCCTTGTTTGCCTCGAAGTGTGCTCGGGAAACTGGCATCGGCGCGCCCGCGTTGCCGAATGGAAAACATCGTACGCACAGGCTCGGTCGAGGCGCATGTGCAAGGGTCGCCTTCAAATCGCTGTCGGCCATCTTGTCGATCGATAGGCCGGCGCGGGCCCAGTTCGATGCGGTCGCTAAAGGCGGGCGCTGCCGCCACAAGCGGCGATCAGGGGACAGGGCGGTGGGGGGATTGGGCTTTTGGGGCATAAGAAAAACTCCGTGGGGTTTACAACAGCCTGAAATACTTACGATTCACGGTAACATACCGTGACATTCCGCGACAGTTTTTGTAGCACCGGGTCGAGGGGCGGCAGCGCCGGACACTTGCAGAAACGATGACGATTTTGGGGTTGGCGTGGGCGAACATGCACGTGACGGTCGAAGGCGCAAACGGCCCCCAAAAATAGACCTTGTCTTTTGCGTCCGCAGCCATTAACAGTTGGGTTCCGGTCCGAGACATTGTTTCGATCCCCGGCAAGTTTCAACTGTCGCAGCGCGCGACGGGGGCACATCCCCGACCCACCGCGACGCAGGAGAGCGGCCGCAAGGCCACGAATTGCCGACCGCTGACAACGGCCCGGGTTACACGTCAGGGTGGCCGCGTCCCCGTGGCCAATCGAGGATAGACCCGCGATGATCCAGCCTCCATGCCACCCCCCTTTTGCGACAGGCCCCGACGGCCTGAAGCGCAGTCGGCAATGGCCCGATCGTCGCCTCAACAGTTACCGAACGGCCTTCTCGCTCCCGCCCGGTTTACCGGGACGTGCGCGCAGCCACAATGGCGGTGCATTGGAAGAACATAGCGATGAAAATGCTCAAGACGCCCACGGGCACGCGGAGAACCCGCGTCGTGTATAGCGAACCAAGGTGATGGAAATTTGATTTGAGGCAAGCAAGCCGCCGCCACGGAAGAAATATCTATCTTGCCAAGATAAACGCGGGTCGAAACCCTGTTCAGGCGGCCTTTGTGGATTATGGCGAAACCGCCACGGTTTTTCTGGCCTTCTTCGGAAATACACCCCGATTATTACCAGATCCTATGGCCTGACCGAAAGCGCTAATCGAAGAAGATACGCGCCTACGCCAATACAGGCAGGAGGACGAAGACAGCGGCGGCCCGCGTCGCAGTCGCCGTAACGAAGGTGCTGCGAAACCCCGCGCCGCCACAGCGGCGACGGCGTGAAATCCGCCGACGTTCCCGCTTCGATCCCGTGCATGGATTGGTCGTCTGATCTGGACAAAGACGGCGATGACCGCACCCGAGTCCGAAGCAATCACATACCGCGACGACAACGGCGGATGTGACGGCGCCCTATGCCGACCGTCGACATTGCCGCGACAACGACGACCAGATCGAATCCGTCGCCGACGAAGATGTCAGCGACGAGGTCCCCGCCCAGAGCGTAAACCCGTGGCCGACGCTACAAGATCAAGAGGTGGTGAAAGTCCGCCCAGATCATGCTGGTGCAGGTGGTAAAGGAGGAACGCGGCACAAGGGTTGCGGCCCGCTCACGACCTACTCCTCGCTCGCAGGGCGCTACTTGCGTGCTCATGCCCAACACGGCACGCGGCCGGTGGCATCAGCCGCAAAGATCACCAAACGCGGTCGTCGCAAGAAAACTCAAGGAAATCGCGCAGGAAATCGAAGTGCCCGATGGCGCGGGCCTGATCGTGCGCACGCAGGCGGCGCAGCGCACCAAGGCCGAGATCAAGCGCGAACGATGAATACCTGATGCGGAGTGGGACAGATCGCGACCCTGACGCTGAAATCCCAATCGCGCCGCCGCGCCGATTCTATCGAAGAAGGCGATCTGATCAAACGCCTCGATCCGCCGATCTTTACAGCAAGGAGCTCGACGAGGTTCGGTCGAGGCGAGGTGGGCTATCGCACCGCCTAAGGACTTCATGAAGATGACATTGCCGTCTCCACGCAAGAACGGAAGCATTTACACCGACGCCGATGCCCCGGCTTTCGCGCGCCATCAGTCGAAAAGCTATCCTTGGCGGCATGTTCAACCCGACGGTGCAGTTTGCGCTCCGGCGGGTATATCGTGAATCCGTGCGTCACCGAGGCCGCTGGTTGCCATCCGACGTGAACTCCGGCCGGCGCCACCAAGGAAGCTCGATCGAAAGAGACGCGCCGAAAACCCAACCTCGAGGCTGCCGAGGAAATCGCGCGCCAAGTTGCGCCTGCGCGACTCTTGCAGGCCTGATCGTGATCGACTTCATCGATATGGAAGACCGGCGTCAACAACGCCGCGGTCGAGAAAAAGCTGAAAGACAATAGCTCAAGACGACCGTTGCGCGCAATACCAGGTCGCCGCATCTCGGGCTTGGCCTGATGGAGAAAATGAGCCGCCAGCGCTGCGCCCCCGCAATGCTCGAAGCCACGGACGCAGCTTGTTCGCATTGCCAGGCAAACCGGGCTTTGCGCTCGACCGACAGTCAGCGCTCGCGATCCTGCGGCAGATCGAGGAAGAGGGTACGCGCAAACCGCTCGCGCGTAAGTGCTGGTGGCGCGCGCCGTCGCATCATCAACTTCTTGATCAACCAGAAACGCGAACCACATCGCGCTGATCGAACTGCGTTACGGCATGGCTGTGCCGGCTCGATGGCTGATCCGGCGCTGGCAGCCCGGAACAGCGTGATCGAAAAGTTCAAGACCCAGCGACCCGCCCGGTGCCCTAAGGGAATGAAAGGGGAGGGGGATAAGGGAATGAGGCAATGCCCGTGGTCCTCGGTAACGCCACGCTGATGAGCGATATTGAAGCGGACGACCATCGCCGACGAAGACGAGATTCGACGAGGATGAGGCCCCCGAGCAATCGGACGGGGGGACGTGGCCGAGGTCGAGGTCAAAGGCCGGGAATGACGCATCCGCCGATGCGACCCAGGCGATGACGGTGGCGGCGCAAAGCGGCGCAGGCGTCGGCGTCCGGCGGGCGGGGCCAATGAACACAGGCCACGGGGCTGAACCAGTTGTCTGTGCCGATGGCGAACGACGACGAAAACGGCGAAAGGCTGGCCGAGACTGCACCCGAATCGGCGCTGATTCCGACGCTCCCACGAACCGCGCCGCGGTGACCCGCGGTGGCCGTTCGCCACGCGCAAGGCCGACGCCCCGGTCGAGGACAAGGCAGCAGAATTTGACAACTGGGGATGCTGCAACACGAAGCCACGGAGCTAGATGCGACGACTGAGGCACCCGCCGAAGCAACCGCCGAAAACCCCGGGCCAAGCCCGAAGCGCCGTCGTTCCCGCAAGGCCCGGCTGCCGAAGCCCTCGCCGACTGCTGAAGCCGCGTCTGCCGAAAGGCTCCAACTGCGAAGGCCCGAGTCTGATGTTGCCGCGCCAGAGGCGACGCCGCCCCGGTGGAAAAGCCAAAGCCCAAGCGGACACCGCGCGCGCAACCGCCAAGATGCGGCCCCGCGCAGGAAGCCGAGGCCGCGCCAGTCGCTCAGGCAACGGTCCGAGGGCCTGCGACGCAAGCCAGCGCCCGAACCGGGTGACGCAAGCAACGCGGAGCCTGTCGCAGAACCTGCACCGAAACGGTTCAGGAAAGCGCCAGCCCAAGCGGATGCGGAACCGCAGCCTGCGAAGCGATGCCGGTTGCCGGTGCAAGCAAGCACCCGAAGGCCCTGAACGCCCGATACGCAAATCGGCCTCAGAACCGAAAACAGCCCGGCCTGCCCCCCGACGCCCGCGCAAAGCGCGGCTGGTGGTCAGCGGCAAATGTCACCTGATCGGGCCGCACAAGAAAAAAGGCGGCCCAAATGGGCCGGCCCTTTCAGCATTTCTCCCGCTACAGGTTCCTCCCTGCGCGGGCGGATCTCACTCGTGCGGAGTCTCTGCCCCGCCCGGATCAGATAGACCAGCCGTGCCCCGGTATCCCGGCCTTCGATTAACTCATGCCCGGACTGCGCGCAGAAATGGGGCAACGTCGAACCGCTTTCGCCAATCGTCGCACCAGGCGCACACCGTACGCTGGCGCCATCTGGCGCAATAATTTTGCCGCGCGCAGCACCGGAAGGGGGCATAAAAAGCCCTCGGCAATCCAAATAGTATCGTCCAAATGCCGCCATTCTGTCCCCGCGCCTGAAAACCTGCGCTCAATGTTCTTGACTCCGATATCGCACACCATCGACGCATGGGCCAAATCCGCACAGGCCCAACTGACCGCAGTTGTTGACGAGTGGTCGCAAGCCACATGGCCCCGATGCGCCATAATAGGAACGAACTCAAAGGATAGCCCATGTTCGGAATTGAACTTTTCGACGCAGCGCTGCTGCCTGCCATGCTGAAGCCCTTGCGGCGGGGGATGCTGTCCGTTCTCAGCCCTTGCGTGCTGCCCATCGTGCCGCCCTATCTGGCCTATATGGGCGGGATCAGGCAAATGGGCGACATGGTGGGCAAAGGGGCGAACGCCCCATGCCCAACCGGCGACGCGCGCCGCGAACGGTGATCGCGGCGCTTTCTTCGTACTCGGCTCTCGACCGTATTCCTGATCCTCGGCTTCACGCGTCATTCTTCGGCCTTTTGTCCTGCAATACCAAGAGATGATGATGCAGATCCGGGCGTCCGTGGTCATCGGTTCGGGCTGCATTTCTGGGTGTGTTCCGCATCCCCGTTCTGATGCGCGAGCGCGGCTGGATGCGGGCGAACCGGGGCGGCTCGGCGCTTGGGGCCTATGTGGTCGGCCCTTGCTTGCTTTTGGCCTGGACACCCTGCATCGCCCGATCCCTGGGTGCCCATTCTGTCCGAGGCGGCGAGCGAGGGCGACGTGGACGCGCGCACGCCCCTTCTGGGTCATCTATTGGCCTCGGCCTCGGCGTGCCGTTCTTCTGCGGCGGAATGTTCATTCACCGCGCGATGGGGGTGGATGGCGCGGCTCAAGCGTTCACATGGGGCTGATCGAAAGCTGAATGGGCGTGCCTTTTGGTGATCGTCGGCGGGCGCTGCTGGACCGGGGCCTTCACCGCCTTTTCCTGGTGGCTTTTGAGGTTTTTCCCCGCCCTTGGCCGGACGCTGACACGTTTCAAGCTTTTGCCCCCAATGCTTGTGCCAGCATGGCCTATAACGCTGGCAACAAGCGGGCGGATAGATGAAAACGGGGCAACAGAGGCATCAGGCCATTCCGTCGCGCGGCGGCGGGGTTCTATGTACCGGGTATGACCCCTTCCCGCCGCCGTTACCCCCGCGAGAAATCTATCGCACCGAAGGCCGCTTCAGGCCGCGATTTTTTTCCGGTTTATGAAATTGATCGGATGCAGCCCCCGACCCGAAGGGAGGACGCGCCAGCCCAATTCTGCAGACCGCACTGCGCAGCGCGGCTTTTGGTTGGAGCGTGCGGGCGCGGGATGGAACGGCATCGAGACCCACGCCGATATCGAGGTGCTGGGTCCTGGTCGCGACATCGTGCCGGCTCGATGGGCCGCAGGGGTCGCGCGACCTATCTGCAAATGGCGCGCACGCTTTGGCTTTATCTGGCCCAGCGGGCGCTTTTTCGGCTGAATGCGCTCTGCGCAAGGGGCCCGCTGAATTGCGGCGATGTATCCGGTTGTCGTGCGCGTGCAGGCGCGCTGGCGCTTGGCCTCGCGTGGGGGGTGGCCCGCGCCTTTGGCATGCTTGGCCGGGGGCCTGGCCGATGGGCGCGGCCCTCGCCTGATCGCAAGGCTACGCCTTTGCGCGGGTTTCGCCGCGCTTGATCCGCGTATCTGGCCTATTACCTGCAACATGACTACGCCTTTACCGCGCAGCTTGGCGGCGCGATTCCGCCGCGCTCGAAACCCGCAATGGCGGACTTTGCGCGCGCATCCGTGCGGCGTGGCGCCAGGATTATGGACGAAGTATTGTGATTGGCCATTCTCTCGGGCGCGCATCTGGCGGTGTCGGTTCTGGCCGACCTCCTTTTGCGCACGGCTTGCCTGCGGGCGCGCCGCCGCTGGCGTTCTTGTCGCTGGGGCAAGGGTGGTGCGAATGGGTCCTTCCTGCCAAAAACGCCCACCGCTGCGGCGCCGATCTGCACGAATCTGTCGCCAGCGACGTAATCGCCCGGGTCGATGTGTCGGCCCCCGGCCGATTGGCTTTCTTTGCCGCTGTGCGATCCGGTGGCGGTGTCGGGGTGTCTCGCGCCGTGCAATACTGGGCCCTTGGTGATTCCGCACCGCCTTCAGCCCAAAGCCTGCGCCCGAACTTGGGCGCGCCTGCGCTGGCGCTTTTTTCGCCTGCATTTCCAGATCTTCAAATTGCCTTTGAACGCGCCCGCGCCGATTACATTTTTGCGATCACGCGCAGGCCCCGCAGAACCTGGCGCGCGGTTCGCGGGGCGCGCCTCGCGCAGTTGCAACACGAACGCTTGGTCGCCGCATCGCGGATGGCGGCATGAACGCGCCCGCCAACCCCGCCGCGCCCCCCGACATGGTGTCGCTGCTGCGCTA
>Ga0163217_1092799_pt1 | contig 10022 bp, 6 predicted proteins | sample SynspAceP_FD_185933 | JGI IMG/M metagenome (GOLD analysis project Ga0163217, IMG submission 185933) | Saline lake microbial communities from Ace Lake in Antarctica - Synechococcus sp. Ace-P (PacBio error correction) | ecosystem: Environmental > Aquatic > Non-marine Saline and Alkaline > Saline ...
AGGTGAACGTATTCTAACGCGTTGTAGCGTCGGCTTCATTACTTCTAAGAACCAAAGGTTATCCTTCTAATATGTTACGGCGTAAAGTAGTTATGATGTCAGGATTAATTATGGAGGAAGTAATCAAGTCACAATACCTGATTTGATGGCACTATTAGGACATTCGTAACTTTGCACTGTGGGTCTGCAGCGATCCAAATCACTTTTCTTTTTATGGCGGCGGCAGATATGCTGTAGTGCCGTCAGAAACTGTGCGGAGAGAGTATTATACCAATACTTTCTCTTACAGACTTGCCGCAATGAATCAAAAAAGATGTCAAAGAAGTGTTCGCTGTACTTCCTGATATAGTCACATCAGTCGGCTTTCTTTAATAGTAGTTTTTTCTTGGATCAGGTAAACTGATTGGGCTCGACAAACATTTCATTCTCGGCAACTGATATTTAGGTTTACTGTGTTGGCCAGAGTTCTGCATAAAAGCTTTTATGATCAGTGAAGATGCTGATTGACAATCGTAAATGCCACGCCCATCTCGGAGTAAATGATCAAAACAGCATGTGAAGCTTCCATGCCGCCCCTGATGCTCCGATGGCTATGATAATAAGGTCTTTTGAATGGTCTTTGAGACTTTTTTTCATGGTGCAGAATAGTTGAAACAATTGAATAAATGCCTCATTCTAATTGATATTAAATCCAATTAAGAATCTTGTGAAGTCCCACTTTTTCGCCTTCAACCCTGAGGTATTCTCTAAAAGGAGTTCAGGTAAATTGAAATTGCAATGCTACATTTTCAATATACCATTATCTAATAGAATTTAGCGAAATTCATTATTTCTTTAGGAAATTTTGAAGCCATTTTTCTTAGTTCCCAAAATCTAAAAAACTGCGCTACAATAAGGTTTATATTAGTTAGCATTGTTTTTTAGCAAAATCAGAACTTTTGAAGGTAATTCTATCTCGTCACCTTATTAATGAAGTACTTCCGGTTTATAACATTCAAAATTCGGATACTCAATAGTGGCATCAGGATTAAGGCTTAGGCGGATTTTGAAAGTTTTGTCCTTACTCTCATGATTGAGTTATATTAACTTCGATAAAGTTATCAAAAAAAAACCTTTGAGGTCATATCTTCATGATTGGGAAATCGGTTTTCGGTGTTTTGGGCAGCGGTCAAGTTTGAATACTATTGCAGCTACCGAACCTAGCTAATGTTGTCGGAATCGCCAATGTTATTCGGTATTCAAAGATAAATTGTAATCGTTTACATATAAGAAATCACTTCTAAGAAACGAACGAAGTAAGTGATTTCTATTCTTGACTTTTCTAAATTCACTGATATTTAATAATTTCTTCTTCAAATTATGGCAGCTGGGGTTTAAAAAAAATCATTTCTTAACTTCTACTTTGTAAACACATAATGAAAACTATGGAGATGTTTTCTTTCGACAATGTTGAGGTGTTGATTTTGCGGGACCCTTTGAAGTTTTTCGGTCGGTTCAAGAAATTGGAGAATTTAAAAAATAAAAGTGATCACTTTTTCGAAAGACGGAATGAAAATAAGGCAGTGAACGGGTTTCTGTAAATCTGGATTATGGGATTGGGACGTTCGAATTGATTTATTTGGTCATTCCAGTGGAGATGGTAGTAAAAGTTATCTAGAAAAACCTACAATGATGATGGAAGCTCTTTTGGCAGATGTGATGGACCATGACGTCTGCTCGGGCTCCGAATTCCGGCTAAGTTTGGGACTTTAATTGGCAAACCTTTTTTTGGCGCATCACTGTCCCTGAAAGCATTCTTGATTTAGCCGCGTACCGTGATTAATTTCGTGTCCTCAGAAGCGATTTGTTCAATCAGTGAAGGCTGGGTATACGTGACAGCGGCGTGATCTCTGCCAGGGATCGATTTACTCCTTCTTTCTTTTAGACTACTTGGGAAACACAGCTGAGAAACGCGAAGTACTGGAATAGCAATATCCAATACGATATGATTGCAAAAACCCCAAGTCCACTACTATGCAGGTTTCTTTTTCGAACTTAGAACTGAGATTAACGCAGCTATTGTGAAAACAGCGAAGAAATGGTCGCTTAAGCTAAGAGCCAAAAAGGATATGTGATATGAAGGTCCGCAAGAAATTGGGATACGATTAGCTTTGGAAAGCACTCGAGATATTAAGATTGAAGCAGGTAGGCGATATTTGACCGCACAGCGTCTGGGAGAGAATCAGTGTACAAAGCCTCTAGACTCGAATTTTGTTTTGGTAGAATGCGGGATTATGGATTTGAGCTCTGATTATTTTCCATGATTAAAAAGCGTAGCCAACACTCAAATCTCCAAAGAGTGGCCAAATACACCGTAGCCAAAATGGAGGTTAAATAATGCCCGGAAAAGTGAAGCCTCCATCCACAGGTTCAGATCGATAGAACCTAAAATATGTTACAATGATTCATCCCCAAGTCTTCCTACTGTTCCAAATGTAAAATGTAATATTGCTTATTATCAGAAGCTATCTCATATGTCCCGCTAGTCCCTACTTCAAAATACTTTCCCACGCTTTCCCTAGGAGGTAATTTAAACCAGCTGGAAAGGTAGCTACAGATGTGCATCTATAGCGAAATATGAACCTCAGCCTTTAAAAACTAGACAGTCAAGCCATTTTGGAATCGTTGATCATAATTGAAAAAGATAGCTAAGTCCATTTCCAAAACTCTAAGTAAAACCGCCCTACTTTTAGTAGAACAAAAATCGTCAAGTTAGTTTGGGATTGAAGCAAAAAATGATGCTTATCTAATAGTAGTGCGTAAAAAGACATTTCATAAAATAAGACTAGAATGCATACCAAAAACCAACTCCTGCATATAAAGGGCCAGAATCCATTATTGTTGAAAATTGGATTCAAATTGACTTTCCAAGTAAATCCCATCTACAAGGTAATTCTTCGATAGCCTAAGTTCATCGTACCCTCAGCTTGGTGACATCCATATTCTAGGATAAAACTTATGGAAGATAGATTTGAAACATCCTGGCAGATAATATTGACCATGTATTATTGATCAATACTAACCCTGAAATACAATAGTCTTTGTACTGTATTATCAAAAAGCAAAAAAAGTGTCCGAAGCCTACTTAAGAAATGAACTCCTTTACCATATAATCGATTAACATAATCGGAGCTGAAAAGAACGATTCGTTGGTAGAGTGTTCCACTCATAAACAACTCTCATCCCCCATCCTTCTGTTTGGTAGCGGTCAAACCTGAAGTAGTAATTAAAACTATATGGGTAAACCTGCCCTCTATATTCCGTAGATTAGCCTTTGTGAAAAAGAGTTTTGATCCGTTTGACCATCGCAGAAATGCTCAAAGAAAAGAATAATTACTGGAAAAAATTTTCATAGTAATTTTTTGTTTTTTTAAGATATTTAATTCAATAATACGGTGCAAGTTCTGGAATAGATACATTGATTTTATTTCATTTTTTGAGAAATATATTTGTTGGAAAACAGAAATAGATCCTTGATACATAATTAAATTTGAGAAATGAATGATTTAAAAATTAATCGCTCGAAGTAAGATAATTCAGGCGCACGCTGCCTTCCTCTTCTTTTTCTTCATGACACTTTAGTTTTTGGGTGCTTGTATAGAAAAGTGATTTAACCTTTTTGGGCGAATGTAAGGCAGGGCGCTGAAATGCTATCTGAAAGATTTCGAGTTTTTGTATCAACCTATATAAAACGAATAAGTATCGACGAAAGTTGATGAGGTGATTTTTAAAGATTTCAGATTAATCTCAACTAACTAATTTGAAGCGCGATCAGTCAATCTTCTAGTACCTTTAATTTTCCGGGAAAATGCTATGCTTATCATTGCTTGCCATTTTTCTTTTTTTTTTTTTTTTTTTTTTTTTTTTTTTTTTTTTTTTAATGACGTCAGAACGTATCGAATATTGATATAAATTATTTGGCAGCGCCCTATGAAGGACTTCAGACAGGAACTGAATTATTTTCTATTTATTTCAGAACTCAAGATGATATTCGCTTTCAGAGTTTAGAGATTTCTCCAAACCTCAGGTTTATCATTTCATTGAACTTACAAAAGACTCCGACATCTAAAACTCAATTAAAGACCAGACATCGTCCCTACTGTTAAGAACGAACAGAAACCGTAGAATCCACCTCACCCAATTTTGCTTATCAATTAATCATGCTCAAAAGATATTTCTAGGCCTTTTTTGTTAACGGCGATGCTCTTAGTCATTGTCTACAGCTAGGGCCTAAAGTAGTACTCAAGAACTCATCATAGATTCCTACCTGTCCCCACAGACTAAATGAAATAATCAAGTACAATAGTCCTCTCGAGAAGACAGTGTAAAAGGCATTAAAACAAGGTAATGAAGCATACATTGTTTGGGTGATACGGAATAAGAGTAAAACTCCCTATTCGATCGTCTACAATCCACGGTTTTCAGTGCTATCCCAATGGGAAGGAGATGAGTTCCCGCTTTCTTGCTGAACCTTGGCGCCTAATCTTTGTAACCCGACTTCTGAGCATGGAATTAAATCGAACTAATGGAATTGGAGTTATCTTACTGCCACAAAGCTTTGGCTAATGTGCGGAGAAGATTATCAAATAGGAAAAAGCCTGGTGATGAGGTGATTTATTGTTTGGGACTTCATGGGAGGAGGCTTGAGTATTTGCTTGCAGTCAAGACAGCCTGAACACTCAAGGCTTTTAGTGCTTTATTCACCTGCATTCGAGGATAAGGACAGCGGTTGGAAGCATTTCTCACCATGGAAGTAAAAACAATAATGTGAATAACCTTGATGGAAAATAAAGTTCTCATCAGAAGCGAACTAGTGAAAGCCTTGCCTTTGTGGATCAGATTCATGTTAAGCGGCTATGAAAGCTGCAGTGCGATTATAAGGAAATGATAAGACACTTTCCAAAAGGGTTACCACATTATTATCGTTATTTTTCAAAAGTGAGGAAGAACAGACCGGTTTTTTTTCAGTACTAAAATCTTGAGATGTTACTCAGGTGGAACAGCACAAATATGAAATTTAAAACAAAAGCTTTCCAAACTGCGATCAGTAACGCAATTCAGTGGACTCCAAAGACTGAAAGGATTGGATGTTTTTCGACATTGGACTTTTTGACAACCAGTTGGGATAACCCTTCCACGCTAGAAATATCAGGATCAAGTGAATTCGAATATTCAGGCGAGTAAAACAATTTGATTGAATCCTAAAAACTAAATAAGGGTCAAGTAGAAAAACTTGACGCCTTATTTTCATAGCTCTTTTTTAATTCGAAAGTAAATCGGAAAGGTTCAGTCCGGAAAGATCATTTTTAATGACCAGGTTCACTGCTGATTATCTGCCAGCGTATCGTATTTCTCCGCAGTCATGTTTTCAGGCAACGTAATTCAACTGTGGATTCTCTCTAAAGCTGCATTTAGCAACCGCGAGTTACCTTTCGAATCTCCTAAGATAAATCCGAGAACCGGATGACCTTCTTTAATCTTGAGCGTACCCCCGTGGCAATAAATTTGAATTTTCAGTTTATTTTCCTTCACGCCTAAAATTTCCAAATTTAGGTCTGAAGCGATCAATTTTTCTCGTAAGCCACTTCACGAGCCTGAAGCCAAAGTCTTTCGCCGACTCTTTTTATTTTTTGGCTGGATATCTGCCAGCTCACCTATACGATGAATATACGCCATTCAGTATTTGGAAGTTCGAGGCGTCTTACCTGAGCCTCCTCAAAAATGCCCAATTGCTCTTGGCTGTACTCTTTGCGTTCCATGAAATTGCAAGCTGCACGAAAGGAAGGGAAATTCTCAATTTTCATATGTTCTCCCAATTGGTAATTCATCGTAGAAAATAGGTCCTTATATCTCGTGAGACTGCATTGCTTTCTCCTGTACCCAAATTACTCCTTTGATTGGGTATTGACTAGCGCAAGGAAATCATTTTGAATTATACATATTCCTGGCTGAAGCATAAAAAATCTACTTTGGAAGTTGGAGGCCTCGACGATCGAATAGAGTATTTCCATTTCCTTCCAGCGATATTTTTTTTCATTTGAGCAAATACATTTCGCCTTTTGAATCCCAGGAAGGCTGTTATTCAAGTGTTTAACTATTCTAGGTCATACATTAGACCGCTGATAGTAAAAAGTTCCTTAGGAAGCAAAGATCACTCATGCTAGTACCCCTCCTTATAATAAATTTGCTCTCCATTTAAATAACAAAAGGCATTTGATTGATGTTCTTGGAATAGAAGGGTCACATCATGCAGTAGTATTGTGAGTCTAAAATTTTTACGCCAACCAAGCGATATGCTGCATTGGAATTCTAGAGGTAAATTTATCGAGTCCATTTGCTATCATTATAGATAAAGATGAAAACTTGCTGCGCAGTGGATGCTATCCGGTTTGGCAACACATTAAATCTCGCAGCTCTAGATCTTTTACATTGGATGATGTTTCTCTTTTTCATTTTTGCCTGTTCTCCAGTATATCTTTTGCTTCAGCCTGATAGAACTGGGGCTCTTTGCTGCAAATCTCACATCGGTCCCAACCTCGGAGGAGAACCTCAGTTGGGATTGATTAACACCAACAGACATTTTCTCCGGATTAAATCGCTTCGCGAAGAACCAAGCTAATAGAGAGAATTCGGTAAATTCTCCTTTATTAGCTACTTTCCCAAAGACGCCTCTAGTGTAGTCTGAGGAATTGCACTGTACTTTTTGGGGACTGTGAAAAACCGGATCATTGATTCCCTCTTGTACTAAACTCTGCTCGCTCCGATTTACTTCAGATTTTTGAAGCGGCCACTCCATATTAGAACTGGGCTCAGCAGCATACGTCACGAGATAGACAGTCTTCAATCAACTGCTCATTTACTTGAAGCAGAAAGTCCGCCTGCCTTCAGATTTAGGTAATTTTATGATCAAGTGCTATCTAAATTCTACAATGCACTCCACCGATCCGCTAGCTCGCACGAACATTCTAACGCCGGAATTCCTTTTCCCCTACAGAATAGCTACATCCGCTGTAACATACATCAAGTGGAATAAGGTGGGTAGATTGACATCTTCCGAATCAAACTTGTCAGAACTCAAGAAAAATAAGATGAATGAACCAAGGATTAAGGAGCTTTTTTCATAGTAGGGAGCTAAAAAAGAGACCCGAAGGTCTCTTAATATTTAAATTAACGATTTTAATAGATTTCGAGTATTCTTGTTTCACTGGATCTTTGAGGCTCTCGACTTCATGCATAAGTTCTTAAGTCTCCAATGTAAGGTCACTGCCCTCGAATAACTTACCTTTTCCGGAATCTGAAACTTTAATAGCGTTTTTTCTGCGCGCTAGGTAATCCGATTTGTCCACAAATATCCTGAGCGATCAACATTTCCAGTGCGCAAATGCATCATACTTCAAATATGTGCTAAGAAAAATCGTCCCATATAGGTAGAGTTTCGTCTGATTTTAGCATCGAAATTCAGTCCACGCTTGATACCAGTTTGATGTTAGAATAAGTTAACATGGCTAAAGTACATTTCTGAAGGTTTATGAAATTGATCATATCCAGCATTTTGATAGTCCCACGATTTGCATCATATACTAGGATTCCAGCATCCAGCTGCGACTGAAGCTCATGTTGGAGAGTATGACCTGCAAGTGTGCATGGTTGACTTCGATATTCAATTTGAAATCCTTATCCAACGTGTTCTTTAAAAACCCTACACTGTTGCCGCATCTTTAATCATATTGATGCTTGGTGGGCATCCATAGGCTTTTTGGTTCAATAAAGAAGGTTCCTTTGAAACATTCTTGCGTGCATAATCCCGGCCATGGTAAAGGAATTTTGCAAATGCTCGTTCACGTTCAATTGTATTCAATAAGGACAATATACCTTCTCCTTTCTCCCCAGAAAACATAATGTCCGGACACCCAATCTTAATAGTAGCCGTCAATAAGCATTTTTCACTTGAGATTCAGCCCATGCCACAAAAACTAAAAGTCCGGATTAGTGATGCACATTGCATGTATACTATGATAAAGAAAACCATTGGCAGTTCCAAAGTAATTAACACAGTAGCATTGCTTTTCTTTTTGCTAGTCAGTGCTGATGAATATGCTTTTTCATACTGCGATAAGGCTTAATCCTTCATCGATTCAAGTCAATGTATGAATAGCAATAAATAAGGTGCTCAATTTTAGTAATGAATTCAAGCTGCGTCCATCTTATCTTTTGCTCGCTGCACGGGTCAGAAAGCCACATCCCATGGATGTTTGATTGCCCTGTCCAAAGGGATCCCACCGGTACGCGCGAAGAATGCCAATAGGCATAGCAATTTAAAAATGCTCCCCTTCTGGTCTTGCCGCGATCATTCTTGTCATCATAAGCGAAAGCAAGTGGTATTTATACGGAATATTTCCTTCAAAAGATTTTACGAGTTAGAAAATAGGTTTTAGACATGAATTATAAGTTTCTTAGGGTTTTTAACTGGTTAATTTTAACTTATCTAAGGCATGGGAGCCAATTTTGATAAAACATCCTCGTATTGGTTAAAGAAATTAGAATTGGCTCAACAGATTCCAGCAGATAAGCCCTTCAAAATGCTTCAGAAGTAGAAGCAAATACACAGCCCCAATTCAGCTCGCGAGCAGCACCTTGCGCGCGTCGTATATAAGCTCTAAAACAATTTATTCATATTCACGAAGGTTTTTTCCCGAACATAGGTGGACTCAAAAACATTTGCGTTGACCTGATTTTCACTGTTTTAAGATTCATTCCCATGTCTTGCATGATTCGAAAGCCTAAGTTCAAAGCAGAAAGATTCCTTCTTGACCCGCTCTAGCACATGATGTCTCGAATGCTTCAGTAAGTCGTATTCTAGCAAATGTGCTCCAACAGGCTTATTCTGCATGAATTCGTTTCTGCTCCATGTTCCACACGGATAAACCCAAGATCAGCACCAATCTGAAGCTGAAGATGCCTATCATATTCATTTCCGATAATCTATTATTTTGTCCACATAACCATTTTTTGATCAACTATTAAAATCCTGTACCATTTACACAAATAAGATCCATAGGATGGGTTTTCTTTGTATGATTCACGTGAAAGAAAAGTATTTAATTTGATTTTGGATATAACAGCGGTGTATCACAACTCCATAAACTGTTTCCGGAAGTACAGGTAGTTGCTAATCTCCTGGCTTCAATACTTGAGTGAAACGCATTGTTTGGCTGATCTCCAGCACGATACTATTTGGAACACCAGCTCGATTCCGTAAAGTTCGCTTGCAACTCAGTTAACAGTTTCCTTCTGAGAAAAAGAAGGAAAGTGCTCTAGAATCCAATTAGGATTAATCTGATTCTCGATCAAGGACCTTTGCTAATTCATTTGATTTGCAATCAAATATTCTTCAGACATCTGTTCAGAGGGACAATCTCACACTAAGTTGTTCATGGATGAAATCCCACTGGAGCATAAATTTTGGGAATTTAGTCGCAATTCCGGTATGGATTTCGATTACATCGAAGTTTGATGCTGTAAAATTCCGTGAATTCAAAATGACTTAGGCAATACCCTACCATTTCACTGTAGGCCGTTCGCCGATTCACGCTTATACTGTTGCACACAAATGTATGGATGATGAAGTACCTTTTTTGTTTTTATCCACCAGACAAGTCCATGCAATTTGTAGGCGATTCATCCTTGAAGTTCTTTTGGAATTTAATAGCTGTTCAAACAAAACATGCTTTGGTCGCTTGTTGCACTATTTTCCACTCAGGGGGGGTTCTCTGATCTTGTTCTGCCCAACCCTTTTTCAGGGGATTGATTTGCTTCTTCCTCAGGAAAAGACTTTGCCCGATTGTTTGCCAGAATCCGATCCAACAAGGATACTTTGATGGATAACTTCCGATATCTATTCTAATAGTAATTTTTTTCTCAATTTTTCTAATTTTACAGAATACGGTGTAATAGGGAGCAATAATTCAGTATAATGAAGGGCA
>Ga0163217_1096361_pt1 | contig 10022 bp, 5 predicted proteins | sample SynspAceP_FD_185933 | JGI IMG/M metagenome (GOLD analysis project Ga0163217, IMG submission 185933) | Saline lake microbial communities from Ace Lake in Antarctica - Synechococcus sp. Ace-P (PacBio error correction) | ecosystem: Environmental > Aquatic > Non-marine Saline and Alkaline > Saline ...
AGAGAGAATTAACAGTTCATGAAAACCGCAATCGGTCGAGCCAGTAAAAACTCTCACCCAATGGGGTTTTTTTAAGGTTCTTTTCTTTTAACGAAAATTTTTTTTTTTTTTTTTTTGGGGGAAAAAAAAACCCCGGTTGGCCCCTGGAAAAAAAATGGGCGCAAAAAGGTTTTTTTTGGGCAAAAGGTTTTTATGTTTTTTTTGGGGGTAGTGGGGGGGGAAATTTGACCCCGTACTTTTTCCCCCGCCTCGGGATCCCGTCGGGAGGATTTTTTTCTCCACTTTCCTTCCCCCGTTGGGTTCCCTTTTTCCTACCTTCGACCATAAGTTCACTTTGGACTCAATTTAATTCCCTCAATGGTAAAAGCCACGCCCTTCTGAGCGATAGAACCAGAAAAGCGGCTTTAAGGGACGACTAGCGAATTAAATCTTTGGTGGTGGCAACGGAATGATACGCTCGGACAGCATTCATTCCCGTAGCGTTTTTTATTTCCTCCAGAGAAAATTGAAACTTGAACCAGGCCATTTTTTTTTCATCCACCCTTGGGTTGGATTCCCCTGTCACCCCGGCCAGATAAAGCACTGTTGTCGCTGTAAATGCGGTAGAACCTTCAGCGGATTGCCCGATAGAAAAATCCCCTGGTGGGTAATCTGACTCCAACACTTGACTCTTTAGAATCAATTTGGAATTCCGTACTCAGAATTTCGCAAAGTGCCTTTGGGGAATTAACTGACCAAACCTTCCCAGAAATTGAACTTTAAGTCTGCTATTTGGTCCCCGGAGAATAGGCGCCTTGCACCGGGGGGGGGGGGGGGGGGGCTGGCCAGGCTTCGAAGTTTCATCTGCGCCTTCCTTGAGTTCTACTTCTGCCAAAAATACTCTAAGATTTTTTGCTTTAAGCTGATCCAAATCAATTCAAGCAAGGCGATCCGCTTCCTGAAATCCTTTGGAGAAAAAACGGCAAATCATCGCCGAACTTCATCGACTCGTATTCGCTTTTTGCGTTGCGGAGCGGCAATCTGAACAGCTTTTTCCAACGAAACTGCAGCTTCCGCGGGATCGAGCTTGGCGATGACTTGTCCGCCTTTTTGACGTAACTTGACCTTCCTTTACATTGACTTCCAAGAGGTGCCCAGCCTGCCTCGATTAGCGCCATGAAACTTCCGAACCCGCTTTCCCGTTTTTCCGGTAGCATTGATCAGGTAATCGAAGCTTTGCGCCCTCGCAGCGGCTTGTTTCTGACTTCCGTAGCGGCCACTTCACTTTCGAAAGGATTCAGTGGTGCTTCGTCGACTTTTATCGGTTTCCTCTTTGCAGGAAAAGGGTAAAAAGTCAGCAGGCATAGCAAAAAGTAATTCGAAAACAGCGTTTTTCATGAGTTAATTAGTTTACAACCTAATAAACTAACTAACTTTTCAAAATCAAAATTGAAGGTTTCGGAAAAGCTGTTTAAAAGGGTGAAAAATCAAACTACTCTACTGACAACAAACTTTCAAATATTTTCGCTTTGCCTTGTCTAATAACCAAAAATAAAATTGTTCCATTTTAGTAAAATACAAATCATCACCTAATTCCCCTTTTTTGAAGGTGATCCGCTAAAATATCCTTCTCCAACTTTTTTTCTAAATTTTTTATCAAGTTTTATTACTTTAATCTAAAATTGGTCTAACAGCACCCCATAAATGATTTCTTACCATTCTATTGTCTTAGTTTGGTGCCATTACGGGAAATAAATTACTGTTCGAAGAAAAAATTTCTGACCATCAAAAACAAATGAAGAATATCTTCCCTCCACTTACTGAAGATAACAATATCACTTATTTGATTTTCCCAACTATTCCAGGATTGAAATAGATACACTGCAGAATCGACTATGTTTTCTTTTATTATTTAACCGTCTAAATCGTAAGAAAAAATGCGCGGATTTTTCCATATTTAAATAATCGTTTTTTGATCTACAATAGAAAAACTGTCCGACTCAGAAATTTAAACTGTAAACATACATGGAAATCTTTTGGGGAACAACCAAAATGAGAAATAATCTTTTGAAGAATCTAGGTGGTAAATCCCAAAAATAGGGACAGTCTGGTATATTCTATAATCCTTATTATCATGTAACTAAGAAGATAGGAAAACCCATCACTTCTCCATCAACATAATATAGAGTTTGAATGTGAGTTTCTCCAACCCCATTCTTTGATCTTCAAATTTTGAAAGTCTTTAGTTGGTTTTAGATCTCAGGTAATTAATTGAAAATGAGGGATAATCCCCTTAAGATTAATGAATAGCTATGTGTCATTTATTAACACGAAATCATCAATCTTTTTTTTTAGCACCATTTGGTCCATCGAAATGATAAAAATAAAGCTTCCCAAAGTCCCTTTTCGATTCATATTGATTATAATCCAAGAATCTGTAAACCCATAGGTATAGTAAAATGATTCCGAGAACTCCAAAGAACTCCGCTCATTTGGGGATAGGTATATTATTCAAAATTAAACGCGATTTGTATCGTTATCTCAAGAATAGGAAATAAAACAGATAATTCCCTTTTTTCTTTTGCATGACGAAAAAAAGAAAGAGAATAAGATATAATAGACAAAATACACGCATAAGGTAAATAAACACAAAGGCTGACCATATTAGCCAGCCTTTAGTTCAGAATTTAATTTTAACCAATCATCGCCAAAATTGGGCCTAATATCACTTCTATGAATTGAGCCAGGCATATTGCATGCTTGAACCCGAAATGGAATACAAGTGGTGACGATGAAAATACCTCCACTTGTATAGGAACTACTATATTCAATTTCATACCAAGTTGATTGTGCTGTTGCTATTCCTGAAATCATAAACATGAATAATAGGAAAATAAAAGGAGCTACTTTTTTTCATTTTTTTTTTGTCAATTTGGTGCCCCGCAGCTAAAAACTGAGAGCGGTTAGATAATTAGAATTAAAAAATCTCCGCCTGCGCAGTACCTTGATTCTTTCGGTTTCAATTACCCCCCCCCAATATAATTTGCAACTCTAGGTTGAATATTTTTTTTTTCTAATATAATTAGTTGATTTTGATGACTTAAATTTTTTATTTAATGTAATAAGATTTTTTTGTTTTACTCTTTACCAGTACGTTAACGAATACTACTCTTCCCTACTTCCCAAGTCCAAACTGGTTAAGGAATCGAGGAAACCTGAAAAATGGCTATTCGTGAGACCCGAACTCGGATGCATACCTAAATAATTCAAAGTGTATTTAATTCTAGGTTTATCAGATAATATTCCAGTATATCTTCATTGGCTTGCCTTTTTAAGCCTTCACAAAAATCCGGTTGCCGTAGGCATATAGTACATTCCAAGATCTGGTTGAATGCAGATAAGTTAACTTTCGCTAATTTTCGAATTGCTTATTAAATAACTTCTATGTATATCAGCTCCCTTCAAACTTCCAACTCCCCCCTTATAAATCTGAAATATTTAGTATCACCCAAACTCATAATAGGAGCCAAATAAGACATGCATCCTGCGTCACCAGAAATTTTAGAATATTCCTTTAAATGAAATTTCGGTTAATATTTGTTCTGGTAAATCTTTTTCAACTTTTGAAAAGATTGGTGTCGGAAATTTTGATACTGTTTCACCGGTTTTGAGTAAAGTAACATTTGGATCTGATTAACAAAATGGGTAAGAAACTAATCAATTTATCATCCGTCAAAAAAGGTTTGGATAATAGGCGAATTTGGTGATGCACCCTTTTCACTTTGATTTGAGATTATATGATTATCTAGCTTCTCAGAAAATATTGAAGTCCAAACAGATTTTATTTCTTTCTTATCAAATCAAGAACACTCAATTTTCATTTCCGGGTTATGATATCTAAAAGAAAAAAGTATCCAAGATTATCTTTCTTATTAAGCGAACTAACTACTTTTAATTTTGAAGAGTTCGCATTCACTACTGAAAGGAGACCTTCTAATTGCGGAATTGAATTCATTTATTTTCAATCGATTTAACTTCATCACTTCCTTGGTAAATAGATTGTGCTATTATCAAAAATGCCAAATTCCCCTTATATACTCTTGAAAGGAATTAATGATTTTCGATTCCATTAGGCCCTTCGAAAGAATTTGGATTCCCTATTGAAAATTTTCCCAGAACGCTGTACCGACTTCGAACGTATCTATTGACCGCAAAATTTTATTTCATATTAAAAATGAGCTAATCATTCAAGATAGAACTGACATAATCTAGCTGTGATGTATTTCTGATTCCCCGATCTGGATTTTCAAACTTTGGGCTAAATCAATTACATCAAGAACTTGGCTCCGAAGTCTTCACCTCAGAGCAAGCAATGATAGTAATAAAAACTATACTTTAAATTCATACAGATTTAACCTCCCACTACTATTATGGACCTGCAAAACCCAATAACAACTATGTACTCGTGATTATTTATCACATATATCCACGATGGTAGTTGTTCTGGGGCCGCAATTTTGCATTATGTCCTCAATCATAGCAACGACAATCATCAGCTCCGCAAGCATTCCAAGATGTACCGATGGGAAATTGCGGAAATACTTTAATGCAAATAAACGCCTAAACTTAAAATTACTTTTTTCCATCTTTAGTCGTTTGTGCGCGCTCACAAAAAGTAGAGAGCGAGTTAGAATAATTGAATTAAAAAATCTTCCGACTGGCCAGTACCTTGACTTTCGGTTTCAATATGCCTTCCCCCCCCAACTATATTTGCAACTCTAGTTTGAATATTTTTTATACTATCTGTCTAGACTGATTTTTCAATGACACTTTTTTACTAATAAAATTAAACATATTGCAGATCCTCATCTACAGTCCAGTTAGGTATACTATTCCTGCCCCTTCCCATGTCCCATCCCGGGTTCACAGATGGGCTAGGAAAAGGTTTTTAGAGATAGCTTTTCTATCCTAGGAATTTTTAATCAAACAGGAATCTCTTCAAATAAAAGGTTTTTTCATCAAATCCTCTGACCATCAGCGTTAGGGTATCTCCATTTCCTTTCCGCGAAGGAGAGAACGCAATTCATTATAATGCCAAAAACCTAATATTCAGGCTTCTTTAAATAGTGGTTTTCTTCCAAATCAATTTTTCATTAACATAAATCGGAAGGTTTCTTTGCCTAAAATTTTGTCTCTATTCTTGAGTGAGTATATGCAAGATAAATATTTTTCCTTTGAAATTTGAGGTCCCGTAGCCAAACTTAGAATTGATCCAACAAGGGTGAGTTCGAAAGGACTGCCTTCAAAATTAAATATAAAGTGGGATCAAAATTTCGCTCGCTCGAACTCATAAAAAATCAAAGTTCTCCAATCAAGATTAAATTTCTTTTAAAATAGACACACCTACTCGGGTTTACAAATATAAAGCTTATCACCTTTCTTACTACATTTTCACCCTTGACTAGTGCGAGTCCACCTTCTGACATACTTATCAACGGATAACTTCCAAAGCTTTTTTTAAAAGAACCAGAAGCTGAAAACTTAGCTAGCATTTTTCCCTGCCTCTATTAATTTTCCTTGCATTGATTCGTCCAGGCCGTCCTACTAATGAAGAATGAATCGTTAATCCGCTCGAAAAACGGCAAATAAGTTCAATACAAAAAACTATTTTCCTTATGTTTAAGCTTTATTTCATTTAGTAATCTCCTTCAAAAATTAAATATCAAGATTTTGTTAAGCATTCACATTAGAAGAAAATCGAATCGCCCCTGAATTAAGGGCATTTGAAAAGCCGGCATGTAAGGTAAAGGGTAATTCTTTTGAAGTGCTATGGAGAATAATGAATCCTTTCCTGTCCAGGTTTTTTGATAAAGATCGCATTGCCGAAAAAGACCCATCTCCCAAAAACTAGAGGTATCTTGATAAATTTTTAGGATTTAATACAAAATTTAAAAGCATCCCATCTTTTCATCTATCTTTGGTAGAATCTATAACAATGATTTCAACCAGGTTTAAAGCTAAAATTTAATTTTTGTTTCTCGCCTGTTTTATTTTTGGCTACAACCAAATACTATCAGGAGCAAAAATTGGATGGTTTTGTTTCATGGATGTATAAGAAATTTAATAAGCCACCCGAAAAGGGTGGCTCAGTTCTTAAGGCCTTTAATTTTCAGCTCCCTCATCATTACTGTTATCATCAAGGTATCCATGCACACGTCATAAACCGGGCGGCAAATAATGGATTTTTCAGTAACGTACAAGAATCGCTACAATTCAGCAGCCTCAGCTTCAGGAATATACCACAAAAACAGCATTACCCGACCAAAGCAAATGCGCTACGCGTTGATTTCAAATTAACTTTTTTTTCATCTTTTAGTCCGTTTTGTGCCTCATGAAAAAACTGAAGAGCGAGTTATAAATTAATTGAATTAAAAAATCTCCGACTGGCCAGTACCATTGTTTCTTTCGGTTTCAATATACCTCTTCTCCAACTATATTTGCAGCTCTAGTTTGAATATTTTTTTTCTAAACTGCAATAGACTTAATTTTTCAATGACTGAAATTTTTTTAATAAAATTAAACATATATCAGATTTCCTCATTCTACAGTCAGGTTAGTAATACTATTCCTGCCTACTTCCCATGTCCAGCTGGGTTCAGGACGGGGTCAGGGAAAATGGTGTTTTTTTCCATAAATCTCGAAGTCGGATCGTTCCGGGACATCGCCATCGAAATGTTCATACAAGCGATTCATTTCATCCAATTGTGCAACCTTCACACCCTCCCAAACCCTGGTAGCAACTCCTTTATCGATCATCTTAATTGAGTGGCCGCACGTTCGAGATATAATCACTCGGCGGGAGTTTTGGGAAGTCGGTCATTGATTCGTAGGGAGTTCAGTGGTAATGGGTTATTCATCAGCTAGCCAAGAGTGACTATCTCACTCAGAGTGTCAAAAGGACACACACATATGTGATTGCCATGGGAAGGACTATCCATATCTGAAAGACTGTGGACAAAATTACCGACTTCTTCACGCATCTCGCAGGAACCATAATGTTCGAAATGAAAGCTAATTTATATCTCATAGAAAGCTTTTGAGACAGCGCACACGGATTTTGGTATCTCAGATACGAAAGAGAGAGTGTATTTTCGAGGCACGCGCAATCGAAGAGGAGAGAGTGAGCTCATCACGCAGACAATAAGGAAAAAAGATAGAAGACTACCACAGATTACAAACGCAAACACATTGAACTGTTTGCATACTCTAGATGAGTATTATTAAACTGAAAAGTACCATGCACAGCGATACACTCACAGCATGACAAGCTATATCTCTGAAAATGTGTAGTTCTAAGCGCGAGCGGAGAGGAAGATTATAATATATTACTTTAATATTACTAGTAGCATGAGAGATCAACCGTTACACATAGAAATATAACAGCAATCTCGGCCAGGATTTTTGATTATTAAAAAGAGCAACTATGTGTTAACGCATATGATGTTGTTGATCTCGCAAGACAACTTATACACTATGAGAGACGCAGATAAAAAAGAAGCTGGAAGAATTAATCAACTCTAGTAACACAGTAGACACGCGCTACTGAAAAGGAATAATAGATTTTCCTTCGTGTTTTTTCCGTGAATCCTCTTCGCGTCCTCTGCGGTTTAAAAAAAGAAAAAATGATTAAAATCCTCCCCACATCCGCCGATTGGCCCTTGGAAAGCGACTTCAAGAATACCCTCGAATCGAAGAGAGCAAAAAAGCTCGTACTCGCTGAGATCCTGTGAGATCGCAATCGTGAAGACGTGGACCTTGGTGCTACTCGCAGGCGATATTTTCCGATTCCCTTCATCCCAGTACAATGAGCGGTGGACTTACTCTATAAGACACTTCGGAAACTGTTCAAACGACGGTACCAGGCTATAATAGCAATCTCTGGAAATCATGATAGCAGTCAGTTTATCGAAGCGCCAGAATTCCACTAGCTCGTTTTGGAATTTGGAATATTTTTTTTACAGCAGCTTCAGACAATTCCCTTCTCTGGAAAACTGGAATTCTGAAATAGAAATCACGGCTTCCGGAAATGGCACTGGAACTCCACCCTTCCACAAAATTAACCTTTCCGATCCGAATTCTTTTGGCTTCCTTATGCATGAAGTTTCCCTTAAAACCTCCTCGGTGCCGAAAATCGGGAGGAAGAGTTTTCCGGAAAAATATTGGCGACAAAATGGACTAGTCTTGCAGATGCTCACTGTGATGAATCAGGTGTTAATTTATTCAATAGGACACTTTTACTTCCACGCAGGAAAAGGTCAACCAATGGAAGCCGAAGCCTGAGTCGGAGCGACCGATCTTGCATGTAGCGGCTACGCAGGCACTGTTTAACCAGCAATATCCCCCCACAAATGCAATATTGGCCGCTTTGGGAACATTTGCATCGGTACCATGCGGTCAGCCAAAAAATCCTCATCAGTCGTCTATTCGAGCTCCCCTCGTTGCCTTTCTTTTAAGCGAAGGCTGACAGCAAAACAGGGTAAGTGTTGATTGAGGCTGAGCCGAAAACCTGTGAATTATAAGCCTATTCCGCTTCCAATCCGGCGGACAGTTGTTTCGGGTGAAATTTGACAACCTCCCTGAGACCCTGAAATGGCTGGAAGAAAATCCCTTTGCTTCGTAGAACTGACCCTATGAAACCGACCTATGCAATTGATGCTGCGACCGCGGAAAGCGATTCAAAAGCACACGATGGCATCGTTCATTTGAAATCCCCCAGTTAAAGGGAATTTCAACTACCGAAAACAATCCGACTTCAGGTCGCGAGGGACCTTGGCTAAAAGTATTGACTAGTCTCTTTCAGTTTTTCTTAGGCAAAAGCGAAAAGGGCCAAGAACCGAATGCCGAGATTTTAGAATTATTTTCAGGAGTAATAGAGGGAGAAATCAATCTGTGAGCCAAGGAAAGGGGAAAGCACGTTTATCGACTTTTGAAAAGCTGACGCTGCTGGACTTTTGGATTTTTGGAGCAGTTAGGTTCTGGGAAATTCTCTTTTTTGGAAGGCGGTACTTTTGGCACTTATGGGAGCACCTGACGACTTTCTGATCGAGGTTGGAAAAGAGCAAGTATGCTTATCTTTCCAAGTGACGCGCTCTTTGAATCAATTTGAATTTCGCTCCGGAAAAAACAATCAATTCCCTCTATCTAGCGCGCTATCTCTCTGCAAAACGAAATAAAAGGATCCGAAAAAAAGTTGAATCCGCTAGAGCATATTTTTCTACCTCCGTCAAGCAGGAGATGGGCCGCTAATAGCTAGAGCAGAGCTATCATACGGGATGAAAAGGAGCATTTTAAGCAGACGGTGATTATCCCGCAGGGAAAATTCCGAGAATTTATTGATCTTACACCGGACCCAGAGCAGAGATGATGAATAGCCGCTCTTTTTGGGTTTGGAGCGCTTGATCTTTCGCAGAAGACAGGGGCTGAAGTCAGAGAAATAGAATTAGGCTGGAACCTCAACTGGCAGGATTAGAAGAATATTTCAAAAATCAATCTCAAAGAATCCGAAAGCCAGCTCGATGAGGATCAGATTGAAGATTCCCAAATCATCTAAAATTCTGGATCAGCAGGAATTAGGCCTGAGATCCCAAAGAAACTCAATGGTCAAAAACACAATGCGAATTGCTGAAATTCGCTGAGAAAAACAAGGTTAGAAAGCAAAATAACCTTGAAGTCGAACGAAACGGATTCTTCATAGGGAATTCATCACTGCCAAAACTCTTACCTAAAACCGACCTGGGATAATCTGAAAGACTGCAATGCGAGCTCGAACAGGCATTATACCGCTACAGATTTGTGTCCGATTTCAAAGAAAGATTTTGAGCAGGAAGTGGCGCAGCTGACAAGAAAGAACTGATCTGAAAAGAGAAAAATAAGGACCGCCCAAATCGGGAAGCCGAAGGTTCGAGATCTCAAAAAAGTCGCTGAAATACAAGGCTTAGCCCAAGACTTTCTGAGGGCGAGTAAAAAGTGGGAAACACTACGGC
>Ga0163217_1099241_pt1 | contig 10022 bp, 9 predicted proteins | sample SynspAceP_FD_185933 | JGI IMG/M metagenome (GOLD analysis project Ga0163217, IMG submission 185933) | Saline lake microbial communities from Ace Lake in Antarctica - Synechococcus sp. Ace-P (PacBio error correction) | ecosystem: Environmental > Aquatic > Non-marine Saline and Alkaline > Saline ...
GGTCATAGCGCAAGATTGTCGATGTTGAATTTCGATCCAAGACTGACGCCAAAGTGCCCTGTGTCAGATCGCTTGATTTTCCTGATTGACGCCAGCTTGGCACGAGGCCGCCCCCAGCACGTTCAGGATCTTGCCGGCGCAAGGGCAAGCAGGGCTTGGGTCTTGCGGTCGCGTGCCCTCTTGGTGATCCACCCGCCGAGTCCCTCGACGATGAACAGCTCGGTCCCTCGCGGGTCCGAGAATGTGCAATCCACCAGTTTGCCGGCAGACGCAGCTTTTTTCGTAAGCGGTCTTGCGCGGGTCCTTTTTCCTGACGGCGGCGCAAACCGGTTCCTCGGCGCGCAGCAACCATGAAATCAAGGATCGCGCCTGCAGATTTCGTATCCGCGCCAGCCAGTTGTCGAATGGTCGCGCACTGAATTTTCGACAAGACGCGCAGCTTCCACCGTGGCCAGCCGGTCCTTTGGTTTGGCCCACAATTCCGGCTCGCCTGATGAAGCAACTGACCAGCGCGAACCGCCGGTGATCAGATCCTCGCGGGTGAATTTCCTTGGCTTTGCGTTGTTCACCAACTCGCAGTAAGCGCGGTATACCTTTCAGAATCGCCCGCCCAGCAATCCCGCTCATGCGTGCCGCCTTCGGGGGTGGAACCGTGTTGCAATAGGACTGGATTGAACCCGTCGCGTGCAGGCGTCCAGTTGATCGCCCATTCCACCTTGCCGGGAACATTGAACTTTTTCCTGAATTCCACGGTCCTGGCAAAAGGGCCGGTCCAGCAAATAGGTCGAGGCTTTGCCCAATGTTTTCGTTAGGTAAATCCGAACAGCCGCCGAAAAATGAAACACGGCCTCTTGCGGAGTCTCGCCGTCATTGATCGCGATTCCAACGGATTTTCCACGCCCGAGAAACAGATAGGGCCCTTCGAGCGGATGGATTTTGAAACATCCGCGCCGGTTTGAACCGGTGCGAGCCGAAAATCTGCTCGTCCGCATGAAAGGTCACTGTGTGGCCGCGCCTGTTAGGGGCGGCACCGGATCTTTTGAATCGACCTTGCGGATGCCGCGCGAAAAAGCGCTGCTCGTAAAAAGTTCCTTGTTGCGGGCCACCTGCACTAACCATGGAATCCGACAGCGCGTTGACCACGATGCCCCGACGCGTGCAGACCGCGAGGTCTGAATAGGCCTTTCCGGAGAATTTGCCGCCCGAATGCCGGGTTGCACAGGAAACCCTCCAGCGCGCCTTTTATCGGGAATTTCGGATGCGGATCATCGGGAGCCGCGGCCCCGTTGTCGCGGATGGTGACGCTGTAGATCCTCCTGCAACTCCACCTCGATACGGTTGGGCATGCCCTGCCACCGCCTCGTCCATCGCAATTGTCCGCACTTCGGCCACCAGGTGATGCAACGCGCGCTCGTCCGTGCGCGATATACATACCGGGGCGCTTGCGGACAGGCTCCCAGCCTTCAAGGACTTCCGATCGAGGATGCGTTGTAATCGTCGGGGCGGTTCGCGGTCAGAAGATCGTTGCCATGTTACTGCTTCTTTTTATGGGTTGGGCCGCAGTATGTCAGACGCAAGGCCGTCAGGGGAAAGCGGTCTTGGAAGGTTTCCCGCATCCGAAGGCAGCAATCTGCTTTATCCCAAGCAGATGAGTATTTTCCGGCTAAGATGAAACAGGCGCGCGCCCCTGCCATTCATCTTGCTGCAAATACTAATGAATCCGCCAGATAATATCAGCCCAGCCAGTCGCGGTGATCGCGGCGACAGCGCCGGTTTTGGTGGCAGATCCAGTGGTCGGCCCCGTCGATACGGTGGATGGTCATCGGGGGCGTGATCTTTTGCAAATCCGGTCCAGAAACAATGCCGTCAGCAGCGCCGTGTCACCGGTGGCCGCCAGATCTAGAAGATGCGGTTGCGGCACGCCACGCGTCACGGGGCCAGGGCGGCAGATCGGTGATCGGCTGGCCGGGGGACGCGACTTGCAAAGGCGTGCGCGGTTACCAGTTTGACCATGGCGCGCATCCGGCCGGGGCGGCGGCCCATTTCGGCCTTGTAGGCGGGCCAGTTTCGCGGGTCGTCATCCAATGACAGGTCCATATTTGGCCGAAAACAGGATCCAGCAGCTTTGCCGAATCATCCTTGCATACGATCCTCTGCCCTGTCGCGAGCAAGCCAGAGGATATATTGCGAGGCGGACGATTGCGCCCGCCTGCGGCCATCTCGCGCTGAAGGGCACGGGGGTGCACGCCGTTCAGAATGATCAGGCGGCCGACCCGTTCGGCTGGCCGGGCGCCAGCACATAGGCGACGTATGCGCCCCAGTCATGCCGACCACCGTGACAGGCGCGTGCCGCCCACGATGGGGTCCGATTCAGCGCCACCATATCGCCCACCAGTTTGCCGTTGCATAATCGGCCACATCGGACGGTGCCCAGCTTTTGGCCATAGCCGCCTGGTCGGGTGGATGCAGCGTAGCGGTCACCAGGCGTTCGGCCAATTCGGACCACGCGCCGGAATACTCGGAAAGCCGTTGGCAGCATAGCAGGATTGCGCATCTTTTGGCCGCCCATTCCAGATAATGGAAGGGTGGCCGTTCAGGGCAATATGATAGGCATTTGCATGGTTTTTCCCATCTGCCGCAATAGGAGGCCGCCCTTGCCGGGGCAGCCCTGTCGCCGTCATTCAGGCTGCAAGGTTTCGAACGCGCAAAGGCCCTATGGCGTGCGGGATGCCAAAGCCACGCAGTAGCTGTGCTCGGGCTTTTCGGTGTCCATCCGTCGTTCAGCGCCAACGATCACCGTCTGCCGGCATTCGGGGTAGCGGCTAAAAAGGTGGCCTTGCTGGTATCACCTCAGGTGCAGGTCATAAACCCGGTGCGAAATGCTGGGCGATATTGTTCATCCGGCAGCGTGTCCCAAGACCGGGTCGGCGTAGTGATCGAAGGGGAAATGAAAATCCAGACGCCTCGACCGCCTGCCAGCTTTCCACGGGTGCCGGCATCGGCCGCTGGCCGCCGTTGTGATTGGCGTTGGTCAACGTCAGCGAGGTGGCCGCGTGGTGCCGGTGGCTTGCTCGAAGATCCTGACGCATCGCCAGATAGATCGACACGTCATCGACCGAGCCTCCATGATCATCGTGGGCGCGCGCAACCGGCAAGCCCCGCTCGCCAGGAACCGTTGCTGTGCGACCCCATGGGCCAATTGCCGATGACGCTTGACACGTTCATCCACGATGGCCTCGTGGCTGTTCCGATCCGGCAGATTTTGGCGGCGCAGCAGGCCCTTGGCGTGCCCAAGGCAGTCAACCGCGGCTTGCGTCACACCGCCACCGCCCAAAGATCAGCGGCGCCGTAACCACCCATGGAAATAGCGATCACGCGGTATTGCCTGCGTCGATGAATCGCGCCAGATTCGGGGCAGTGGCCGACAGTTACCTGCCATCTGGTCCCCAATACGAAATCGCTGTCGCGTGGCCGGTTCAGCAAAGTCGAGCCAAAGGCCGCCTGATCGGAATAAGTGCTGTCGCATGGTCGATTCGAGGCCACACATAGCCCTTGGAGGCAATGTTCCTCGCCAGATGCGAAAAGAAACGGTTGCCGGGATAGCCGTGGCTGAATGATGAACCAGCGGGATACGAATCCTCGCCGGCGGGCCGCATCGGCGGGCGGCACGGCTGACCAGGGATGTTGCGGTGCGCCCGTAGCGGAATCACCTGTGTCCTAGGTGGTGCCAGCCTCGGTTCCGTCGGCTGCGGGTATACCAGACCTCGACCGTCAGGGGCGGTCATAGTCGGTGTATCTCGTATCCGTCACGTTCAGAATGCCGATCTTGGTCGGGATGGGTGAAGGACAGCGTCCGCACCCCGATCACATGGTTCGCCGAAAGCGCCAGTTCGGGGGCATCTGGGCGTCTGGTCGATGGGGTTGTGCGCTATCATTTGGGCGATACTGAACCTGAAAAACAACGGGGCTGGCTAAGCACGCCACGCAATCGCGGTTGGTTTTGAAGCCGGGGTCATGGTTTCCTCTCCTATGGATGCGGCAACTTGGACCCTGCGCGGGACCTGTGGTGCAACGACTGCCTTGTTTTGTCGTTGCGTCAGTCCTGCCGAAGCCTGCCGAAGCCTGCCCAGTGTCTGACGTCGTTCCAGTGGCCCGGCCAGGTCCGCGCACTGATCCGTTGTGACACATGTCCGTGTGACAACGTCCAAAATGGCAGGCGCTTCCCAGATTTGGCCATAATCTTTCGATATCTGCCTCATCAATAAGGGAAAAACGTCCGTTGGCCTTCATGCAGGGCTGCCGACAGTGAAACAGGAGGAAAAGCACAATTGCGCGCAGTTTTTTGGCCTCTGTGCTGTCGCCGGTCCTGGGTTTGGCAGGTTTTGCCCGTTATGAATGGCGAAAAAAGCAGCTTTGATGCCTACCAGCAGCATTGGCCCAAGCCGCAAGCATGCAGACCGAAGTGATTCCGAACCGGTCGAGGTTTTTGTAGCCAAGAAAATATTGAATTATGGCGACCATTCCTGAACGACAGAGATTTGCGCGCGGTGAAATGGGCCAGCCAATGCGATTCCAGGCCAGCTTTGGCCGCGCTTCAGGACTTTTCCCCGAGAAATGACAAGGCCGCCCGCTTTGGTTGCCTGCGCATCATTGAGAAGGACGAGGCGATCCTTGCCAAACAAGGTCAGTCTGCCCGGCGAGATGCCAGGACTGAACGCGCGATCGAGCGCGGATGCGCGCCTTTGGCGATCAAAGGTCGATGTCGCCTCGGTGTGTCGGGCTTCTTGCGGCCCGGTGACCGCGTGGATGTTGTATTGGACGGGCGTTGTGTCTGGGTGTCTTGGGCGCCGAGATCCGTGGGCGACCGTGACCAAGCTGATCGAGGCAATGTGCGCCTGATCGCTGTGGACAAAGTGCCAATTTGACGACAACTCCGAAGCCTCTATCGCGCGCACTGTGACTGTTTCCGGTTGCGGTCCCGGTCAGGTGGCGGCAACTGGCACAGGCACAATCGACAGGCCGTTTTTGCGCTGGCACTGGTTTGGCTCAAGGACGACACAGTTGCCGAGGCGATCGGGGTGGATCAGCGCAGTTTTCTTGCTGGCCCTTGTCCGCGCACAGGTCGTGCGCGGTCGAAAGTGGAGCAGGAGGTCGTCTGCTCAACGCGGGTGCGGCGCGGTGCCCGAGGTCGTGGAGTTTGCATTCCTGCACGAATGATCCTCGCGCATTATCATTCAAAAAGGGCAGGCTTCTGCGGGAGGCCTTGCTTGTTGATTCGTGTCAAAGCAATCCAGAGATGTTTTTTTTCGCCTCGTGCTTGTTTATCCACATAATATGACGTAACAGGAGCAAACTGCGGCAACATGCCCGCTAATGCGTTTGTGGCGCTGTGTCTAAAATTGTTTGCTCAAACTTGGCACGTTTGGCGGACGATTTGGGCAAGGTGTGGTACGGGCTGGGCTCCGTGGATGTTCAATCTGTCGCGAGAATAGTCCAGAAAGAGACACCGAGTTGTTGCATGTCTTGACCAGCGACAGGAAATGTGTCGCGGCAAATCCGCGGCCGATATCGCTGCGGGTGCACACTGACCTTGCGTTTGGTGAACGCTGGCACCGAATGTGTTTTCGGAACTTGGTGTGGGAGCGTATCCGCGGGCGGTCGAGCACCATCAAGCAAGTTCTTGTCTTGTTTGGCAATGCAATCGCTGCCAGCAGCCTGTCGAGAGTGACAAAGCCGGTGCGGCGCCGGAATATCCCGGTCGAAGTGGGGCTCGCAGGCAACCGGCGTTTAGGGTCGGATCCCGGCAAATACGCCTTGAGGGCGTCGTAGTAGCAGCCAGATCAGCTTACGTTGTTGCTGTCTGGCGAGGCGGTGCTGCGCGGTGAAGGTGTTGAAGTTTATGGACAAGCCGTTCTGCGTGGACCCAGCAATAAGCGTGCTGGCCACATTGAACTGGCCCGCATTCGGTCGCTTGACGATCACTGTGTCGCCAAGCAGGCCATGCGCTTTGACGCTGCCCAAAGCGCGCCACCTCGGTGGCAATCCTGCGTGGGATCGGGCCGCGACCTTGAGCGCGCTGATGCAAGCCGGTCCAGATGCGCCTGCCAGGCTTGCCTGATCGGCAACTGCTGTCGTCCGCTTCGGCCCAGCAGCCGGATTGCCGACTGCTGAGTGAACGGCGGCGCATATAGGCAAGCGCTTCGGCATTGATCACGTAATCTCCATACCGGCGCGCAAGCAGTTCCAGGAAGTTCACCTGCGGCTCTTCGAAGCCGGTCCCGTGCAAAACCAGGCGAGTGATTCATTGCGGACTGGTGCCAGACCCCATTCCTGGCCCTTGTGACGCGCCCCCGATCATAGACCGTCCCCAGGCAGCGTTTCAAAAGCCGGCGCGCAAACACATCGCGCGCTTCCTCCACGAAGCTGTCTTTCCATAAGATCAGCAACCGCACACCTGGCGCTTGGAGATTGCGATGCGTCGCGTCCAAAGCCAGCGTGACCAAATCCGCGCACAGTGACCCTGCCCCGAATGATACTGGGCAAGAACGAAGCGGCGCAGATGTGGCCCGAAATGGCCGTCGATGGCCGTCCGGCATGCGGTGCCACCACGGCGCGTCGCAATCCGGGTGATCAGCGCTCACGCCGGAACCGGATCACCGCGGGCCTGCAGCACAAGGTTCCTGACGAGAAATCTTGATACCCCTGAAACGGGAGCCCTCCGGAACTTCGGCTTCGATGACACGATCATCGACGATGTTCCGGTGCGTGTTTCTTCTTGGCCGGCGTCCCCGCGCTTCCCGGCACCACCCGGGCAGGCCTCTGCTTGCTGGCCTCTTCATTCCGCTAGGCTTGCCGGGCTTGGATATCCGGCCGGCCCTTCAGACCTTCAGCGGAAATCTCATCGCGTTGTTCGGCGATGGTCTGCTTCAGGACGCACTTCGCCAAGCCCAGTTTCCAGCAACAAGGCTTTCCAGATCGAAAATTCGACAGATCATCGAGGGCCATGGAGGGTGGGCTTGACCATTGCGCGATAGAGAACAGAAATCGCCAGGCTTGGGAATCCACCACAACCAGATGAGTTCAAATTCGACCGCAATCAACGACGTGTCCGCAAACGCTCAACTTGCCCGAGGTTTTTGCCCCTGTACAGTATGACGCCTGAAGCTAATGATTCGTTGCATAAATTAGGGAAATCGCCCATGGTTCTGGCAAAGGTGGGCGCCAAAGACCCGCAAGCGAGGCGTGATCCGGAAAGGCAGGTCACAATGAAAACGGACAAGATTATCAAAGGGTGCCCTGTTCGGGTTGCCCTTTCGGTTGGTCAGATTGCGTTTTGCCCCCACAAGGCGAAGCGCAGAACAGTGCGTGTGCTTCAGACAACCGTTTCTGCCAGCCTTGAACATTTGCCGAATGAACCGTGCGGTCGTGTCGAAACGAGACTCCGTTTGCGGAGTTGTCGATCGCCAACCCTGCAATTGCAAGATATCTCCTCGCTGTCGGAACGCACGATTTACGTTCTGGGCAAATCCCCCGGCACACGGACCCTGACCATTGCGGATGCCAGCGGACAATTGATCACCAACATCGATGTGCGGGTGCCGCCGATATCAGCGAGTTCAAGGAACGGCTTGGGCAAGATCCTGCCGGGAAAAAAATCGAGGTCCCGCAACTGCGAATGATGGCATCGTGCTGTCGGTACGGTCTCAAGCTCGCGCTTGCAAACGAGCCTTGGATCTGGCCAGAACGGTATGCGCCCGAAGCGTGTATCAAATCTGATGTTCGCGTGGTGGCGTGTCAGCAAGGTAATGCTCAAGGTGCGCTTTGCGAAATGACAGCGCAGCGTGTCCAGAATCCCTGCAAGTGCTTCGCTGGCCTTGAACGGGCAGCGCCTTCCAGCAACAATCTGGGTGTGTCGGCGGTAGCAACCAACTTGACAACCTGGCTGCCTCAAACAGGTGGTCTGACCGGGAAGCATTTCCGTTTGCAATCCAATAGAATAACGGTGCATGCTTCTGGGCTTTGGCGCAGGGGCTGTCGAGGTCGGCATTTCTTCTGGAAGCGCTTGAAAGCAAAGGCGCCGTCCGCAAATTGGCGAGCCGAACCTGTTGCGCTGTCGGACAGGAAAGCAAAGTTTCTGGCGGGTGGTGAATATCCTGTACCTATGCACAGGATGGCGGAACGTTACCATTGAATTCAAAACCCTTCGGGAATCGAACTGAACTTTGGTTGGCCCCGCGTTGTCGACGGTGGATCTGATCAACCTCGAGATGATGGCGGCCGTTGTCCTCGCCTGGACGTCCAACGGTATCCAGTTTGAAACTCCTTCCGCATGATGCCTTCCAGGGCGCGGAGACATCGGACGACGGTCGAATTGCGCGATGGCGAAAAGCTTTGCGCTCGCAGGCCACCTGTTAGCAGGACGACTTCCGCGATACGGACAGTCAGGTGGCCATGGTTGGCGACATTCCGGTTTCTGGGGGCGCTGTTTCGCAGTTCGGATTACCGCCACCCCCGCGCATCGCGAGTTGGTCATCATCGTGACTTGCCCCATCTGGTTAACCCCGACCCGTGGCGACTGGGCTGCCCTGCCACCGACAGAGATCCGCCGCCCAGCGAGCGGTGAATCTGTTCCTGTTCGACGGTTGGCGCGTGATGGTCAGCCTGCCTGCGCGGCGCCGCAGGCGAGTGCCAAACAGGATTTCAACGGCTCTTATGGCCTTATGTGATGGACTGGAACGGATGACTGGAAACATGTACAAAACACTCGCATTGTCGGCGTGTGGCAGCCAGTGCCTGTTTCCAGCAACGATCCTATCTATCGCAAAATTTCCAACAGCGGGAGGCTGGTTCGACGATCGAACAGTGGTTCATTTGGCAACGCCACGATAACAACAACCCAGGGCGATGACAAACCGGCAAGTTTTCATCATCGAATGTCGCGCCGGCTTTCTCGCAGAGAAGTCTCGCCGATGGTTGAACTTCGCCTTCAATTCGGCTGAGCTGGACGGTGCGAGCGCGTGATACCGCTGCGCGAGTCAGGCCACTGGATCAGACAATTCCCCGAGGTTGCGTTTCCGGCGTTTATGGCCATACCCGATCTGTTGGCTCTGATGCGTATAACAAAGACGCTTGGTCCCCTGCGCCGCGCGCAAGCCGTGGTTGCGTTTTCTGACAGGTGGGGATCAGTCGCGCAAGGCTTAGGACTGTCGTTCCTATGGCAGACACGCCCACGATCGTGACCGAAGGCCGCGAGTAAACGCAACGGCGCACCGTGACCGAGGTTTCGGGCGTCTGTCGAAAAGCAAAGCCTGTTGGACGGAAAAATACGCGCAAGTCGTTTTACGCGAATATGTGACAGCCGGCGGTCCTGGTCAGCACCTTTCGGGTTTTTCTGACAGGCGCCGGTTCACAGCGAGTGATCGCAAGTCGGGCGGTTTTAAGTCGGGCGGTTTAAAGGGTCCAGCCTGTTTGTGGCTGGCGTTTTACGCCGGAATAGTTCCCGTTTGTCCGCGAATTCGCGCCACCGCCATCTGACCGCCACGATTTGGCAATTAAATTGCTGCGAAATGGCCGTTTAAGAGCCGTGATTCCGGTTGATCGTCCAATGAATACGTACATTAGGCTCAATTCGCAATTAAGCTATGCACTCTCTGATGCGATATAACGGAACATGACGCAGGAGGCGCCGCATTGACCATCACGACTATCTAGCTGGCTATCTGAGATTGATGATCTTTCCCCGGACCAGCGAATTTGCAACGGTTCGCTGCTGCTGGTCAGCCGTCGCTTGGAAGCGTGATCGGACTGCTGGAGGAGCGGATCGGGACGGCGAGAAGCTGTCCGCATTGTGCGACGGGCGGGCTGTGATCCGAGGCCGCTCCAACGGTTTGAAGCGGTATTTTTGCAAGAATTGCGGCAAAACCTTCAAACGCCCTGACTGGGACGCCGTTAGCTCGCTGCGACACAGGATTGCTGACGGAATTTGCTGGGTCGTTAAGCGATGGCGACACGTGAGAACCTCG
>Ga0163217_1011024_pt1 | contig 10021 bp, 14 predicted proteins | sample SynspAceP_FD_185933 | JGI IMG/M metagenome (GOLD analysis project Ga0163217, IMG submission 185933) | Saline lake microbial communities from Ace Lake in Antarctica - Synechococcus sp. Ace-P (PacBio error correction) | ecosystem: Environmental > Aquatic > Non-marine Saline and Alkaline > Saline ...
CCATCCAAAGACCCCCCAAAGGAAAAGATTTTTTTGGGTTTTTCCTTATGGGCAAAGGCGGCAAAGCCCGGGTGGTTTGGGAACATTGGGCAACCCTTCCCCGGTCCCGGGGGAAACAGCTCGGTTTTGTTTCCCAGAATCGAAGGGCCTAATGGCAAAAAACCGGAGTGTCCAAGTGGCCATGAAAACTTTGGTGGCTATTGTGTGACAGCCGTTTGGCGCCCTCAGAAAATGGGGCCTGAAAAATAATTGATCAACGCCTCCCTGAAAAAACATGGGGGTCAAGTGGCCTGGGCTTCTGAAACCTGCAACGGACCGCACAATTCCGAAATTCTCCCGCATCTTGGATGTAAATAAGGCATGGGCAAATGGCAGTAAAACCTATCCTGCGCGGAAGGCAATTCGTTACCAACTGGCACGATCAAACGGCGAACATTTTTTTCCCCCGGCAGTTGCTTGAGGTGCTTGATTTCAGGCGCGCGAAACAGCGATCGATATCGAAATGTTACCTGGGTTTGACCTCCGGCCAGGTAATCGGCGCGGCTGATTCAAAAAGTGCTGGCTGCGGCTGTGGAGCGTGGGTTGGGGCGTTCGCTGCCCCTGTTCGACGCGGTCGGCAGCCGCGAGTTTACCGATACGAGCGCGAGCAAAGTTGGCAGGCGGCCGTTGAGTTTTACGCTTTTAACACCCGTTGCACTGGGCGGGGCGGCTCGCGGCAATTCCATCGGGATCCCGCAAGCTAGTGGTCGGTGATGGCCCAAGAAGGTATGGTCGGGGCATGGGTTTTTGGACCGTCCGTTTCTGCCAGGCTTGATGCGGCGGGGCTTGACTGAGGCAACGAGCAACTGCTGCTTGATCGGGGGGCCTGTGGTAGCGGACCTGGCAAGGAACTGTTTGAAGCGCGAAGTGGGCAGAAGGCGGCGCAGCCGCTTCGACAGCAGTTACCCCACCTGCGTAGAAAATCCGCGGTGCCGCCGCAGCCTCAGGGCGCTCAGGCCATGGCGACGTGGCCTATAATCGATTCCGCGGCCATGGCAAGGAGGTGGCTTCAATTTGTCCCTTCCTTCCGCCGCTTATTTCGCCGCGCCCGATAACCCGAAAGTCTGCTGGCCCGGACGGCCCCTATTTTCTGCCCGCCTGGCGCATACGCCGGGCGCCTGCAACGTGGCCCGCCAGGCGTGGCGTGGATGTGCGCCTGCGCTCTGTGGCAGCCGTATTGCCATCGCCCAAGGTTACGTTTATGCAGGCAGCGCTATTATACAGCCGCTTGCTCAAGGCCGGTGTGCGTATCTACGAGTACCAGCCGCTTTTTTGCACCTGAAAAACCGCGTTGGTAGACGAATTGGGTCTCGCTCGGCTCCTGCAACTTTGATCACTGGACCCCGCATGGATCGGAGGCCAACCAGCAGGTGGTCGACGCCAAGCCTGGTGGGCGAAGTGCGGAGAGCTTTCGATACTGATTTCAAGCAAAGCAATGAATGACTCTGGCCCAGTTGGCGCCACTGCCTTGGCAGCACCGTGCTGAAGATTCCGAGCCTTGGGGCAGTATCAACCGTCTTGGTGATTGCCTGTGGTTTGAATAATCAACGCTGAGTCGGCCGCGCTGCCGGCCTCATATTGTCGCGATACAGGTGTTTACGTGCAGTGGCAACCCCCTTGCCGGACACGCCGTGAACCCATCCCTGGGGGCTCATCCGCGCCCGTCCTGGGCGCGGGACGGTCCCGCAAGGCTTGCCCAAACTTCCCGGTAGCCTTCCGAGCCACTACGCGAGCCTTTACCTCGAAGCCTTAGCCTCAGCAAAACCCGCCCCCTGCGCTCCCCATAAACGCCGTAGCGCCTTCTCGGGCTTCCGTGCCCTTTAAGCAGCGAGGCAAAATGCTCGCCTCACCTCCATCACCCTCATCGGCCCACCTGGGTTCACACCCTGTTTGATCAGTGCTGCTCAGCGAATCGAGCTGGGCGGCAGCTCGGCGATGCCAAAGCCGCGCGCGTGCATAGAGCATCCAGTAACCGCCTGGCCTGCATGGAGGGCATGTTAGCCCAGCCATCTCGGCGCGCGCTGAACCACTCACCGATTCGCCCAGCAGCAACAGTTCTGCCGCGCGCAGATGCCCCAGCAGGCGTGCAAAAGCACAGAAAACTTGAGCCCCGCCTCCTGGGCACAGCCCAGGTTCAACGAAAGGGCAATCTCAGTTTGGCCTCTTCAGCCACGTAGACCAGATCGCAGTGCAAACAACATGGTGTGCCCACGCCCCACAGCGGCCATTGACCGCCCGCGATCAGCGGCTTGCGGCGTGGCAGATGGCTTGAGAAAAGTCGTACATACGCGGCTATTAGGCCCGACGGCGGCACATTGTAAAGTCCGCTGACGTCATTGGCCCGCTGGTAAAGCAGCTTCGCAGCCCTGATAATCACCGGCGCGCAGGCCTGTCATCCTCCTGTGCGCTGTTGGAATGGCCTCGGCCATCCGCTGTACATCTCGCGGTCAGGGCAATTCTTTTTGTCCGGCACGATTCATTGTCAGAGGTCCAAAACGGCATAGCTGCGGTTCACCAGCAGTGTGTTTTGCTCAACGGGTAGCCTCTGAGTGGCTTCAGTGCTGGCAGCTCAGGGCTGCGCTGATAAAGGCTTCGTCCTGAGAATCTGGCGGCCGGCAGGCCAGCCATGACAGTGGTTTGGCGGCAGTTGCTCGACAAAAGCGGTTGCCCGCCAGAGTAATGCCAGGGTCTTTGCGTGAAGCAAGGCCGCAGTCTGCGTCAAATTCAGCGGTCAGTTTCAGTCCTAGGGCGTAGATGCAAGGTCCAGGCTCGGGATGCGCATCTGCGAAGTTGCTGCAATGGCTTCCCTGCAAATAGCAGCCGCCCGCCGAGCTCGACCAGTGCCAGAGACATGATAGGTGCTCCATGGCCACTTGGAAATGCCTCCGCGGGCAATTGCCTGTAGCGGCGCCAGGCCTGTGCACGGCGAGCATCACCAAGGTGCGTGTCCTCAGCCGTGGTCAACATAAGGAAAATGCCCTGATGCTTTTTGCCCAATAAGAGGGTGTCGCCCGTTTCACACTGGCTTTGATCGCGCCTGGAGAAAGCACCGTGGCGAACGTAGCTCAAGGTGAAACTCCAGGTAGCCGTCAGCGCGCAGGCTTGGCGATGGATGTAAAGGGCCGTGGCGGTTTTGCCCGCCGTCCAGCACCAGCAACCACATGCTGGCCCGGGGCGAAAACGCAGTGGCTTTTTTCCGGCATTACTCGCAAGCAGCCAGAATATCCTCGGCCACAGCTTCAGATGACTGATCCGTGCGCGTAGTCGTCTGTGGCGGGGTCATGCAGGTGGATGTGCATATCCCTGCTGATGGCGCAAACTGGCAAGCCAAGCAGCCCAGCCGTTGCCGCTGCTGTTCAGGGTCCAGACTGCTGTTGGCCTGGCTGGTACTTTCCCCGGGCTCGCCCTTGCACCAGGCAGCTCTGGCAGTGCCCGAGCGGCAGGACCAGGGTTACGCTTTCTGCCCGGCTTGCAGCAAGAGTATCCAGCAGTTGTCTCCGGTCGGCGGCGATCCGTCGGGCGCGATCATCCGCTGGCGGCCACATAAATATCAGGCCATAGGCCCATGCTCGTGGTTTCCGAACATTGCGTCCGGTTCCTTGCAACAATACAGGGCTTGGTCCGCCTGGTGAATAATGCTTTTCCAGTTCTGTTCAGCAGCATCAACGCGTCCGGCTGAAAAAGTGCAGCGGTGCCAGAGGCAGCCTTCAAACTGAATCTCCGGCAAAAAGCAATACGCAAACGCCTCTACACACTGTGCAGCGTAGCCAGGTCGTCTTGTCAGTAGCAGTACTATTCCCTCTCCGCCAAAACGAGCGATCATGTCTCTCGCGCAGACTTTTGCTGCCAGCTCGGCAAGGCAATCACACGTTGTCGCCGACGGCGTGGCCCATAGTGGTCCGTTGGATTCTTCTTTTGAAAATGATCCCAGGTCTAATCATCGCGATACCGAGTTTATCCAGGGGGCCAAGCAAGTTGATGCGCCGCTGCCCTCGGGAGAAAAAATCAGTCTGCTTGATAAAGGCCGGTCAGGCGTCGGTGTCGGCCAGTTCTGCACTGCCCATCCAAATGCCCTGAGCGTTCCTGATGCAGTTGCAGGTGCTGTGCGGCGCTGCAGGCGCTCCGCGCAGACTCCCGAATGTAAGGTCAGAAGAAGCTCAGCCAGCCCAGAAACAAGGCGAGTCGAACCTTTCGAGCAAATGCACTGTCAGCGGTTGAGTACTGGTGTTTGCTCAGCGTGTTGAAATCGAACAGACAGAACGCTGATACAACGCCAACGCCAGTGCAGCATGGGCAAAAAGGCGCGGCCGGATAACTGGAAAACCGTACAGCAGGATGAATCGGAAGATAGATATGAATCAGCCTGCCGCGAAACTTCGCCGGAAACAGCCAGCGTAGGTTAGCAGCAACCATCGCAAATGACAATCTTGCGGCTTGGTCAGGCTAGGTCTTTGAAGCGCCAAGGTTTCCAGCCACGTTTTTGATGGTGCAGAAAAATCGCCAGTTTGCAACGACGCCCAGGACCACACCATGCTGATAGCCAGGGCGTCCGCTGGCATGTATGTGCCCGACCGAACCAGGCGCACGATCACCACGTAGGTAAATCAGATAGTTGAGTTGCGCAAGGTAAAAAAGCCGTGGCAAAGGCGAATGGCTGAAAACTTTTGCGATGTCGACATCCCTTTTCTTTCACACCGGCCTCTTCTTATTGAGTGATGGCACTTTGACGTCAATTTATCCCTCGCCGGGGCGCTTTGCCTAGCTTTTCGTCTGATTTTACCGTTCATGTCGGCTGCTATAGAGTCCGCCCCCGCTTTGCCCAAGCTCGGGTATAATCGTGCACGAACCCGAGCGACGGCGGGCCGCGCCCCCCCGTGCCGTTGTCACTCCGTTGAGCAGCAAGCGCCTGGTGTTTTAGCGTCAGCCAATCGCCCCAGAAGAGGAGCCAGTCCCGAGCAATGACTGCCATCAAAGCAAGACGAACCTGATTCAAAGCGTTGGCTGACGCGCTGCAATATATTTCCTACTACCAATCCCGTGGATTTTATTCAGGCTTGTGCCATGATGCCTATCTGCGCGAAGAATCCCCCGCAGCCCGCGATGCGAATGCGCAAATCCTGATTCAACTCGCGTAATGTGGCGACCGCCACCGGCCAATCGCCAGACACCGCATCGTCACCTCTTTGCGTCAGATCGGCATGAAATGTGCGTTGGGAATATGACATGGGCCTGGGATGACATGATCAACCAGGGCGTGCGCCAGGCCTTACCAACGCGCCCTGAGAACTTGGCTGCGGGCACGATCCTCGCCGATCGGCGGCCAACCGCACCAACACCAAGGGACAATACCCCCGGCAGTATTGCACTACCAAGTGGTCCCCGTGAACTGCGAGTTTCATGTGCGGCCAAGGGTGGCGGCTTCGAGAACAAACGCATCGAAAATGTCATGCCCACCCGTCCGACTCGATTGTCGATTGGTAGTCAAGACCGTACCGACCATCTGGGTGCCGGCTGGTGTCCCGCCGGGCATGCTGTATCCGCATTGGCGGTACTTGCCGGAAAAAGCCCGCGGTGCTGGCCCAGGAATCGCTGTCGACTCCATCGACATCCACCCGACTGCGCAAGCGTGGCCCGCAGGAACCGCGTGGAAAACTGCGTCTGGAGATTTGGACAAGGTCAACGCGCTGGGCATTGTGCCAGGGTCCTGTGGCGGCCTGAACCACGGTCTGCTGGATATCAAGATCAAAGGATTATCCGACCACACGCGCCAGCCTGCCGTTGTGCATGATTTCCCACCTGTCGCGGCGAACCCGCATTTGCGCAATTTCACCCCTGAATGCAAGCGGCCGGCGATCTTACTCCGCGCCACCGATGATGCCTACCCGGATATCACCTGGGAAGTGGGTACCGGCGTCCGCCGGGTGAATCTGGAACCCTGACGCCTGCCCGCACGTGCTGGAGTGGGAAGACCGGTGAAACCGTATTGCCTGTCCGCAAAATGCTTGACCGGCCGCATGCCGCGCACAAGCGGATGGTCGAGATGCGAATAACGGCGAGCAAACTGCCGGTGGATCTGAAAGGCCGCTTTATCTATTACGTTTTGCCGCCGGTGGATCCCGTTGCGCGAAGAGGTGGTGGGTCCAGCTGGCCGACTACGGCAAACGCGATGACAAGTTCAACCGGCAGATCCTCCGATCAAGACCGGCCTGCGGGGTAAGATCGGCAAATTCCGAGGCGGCCCTCGATTGCGATCGAGGCGTCAGGATTACAAGGCGGGTGTAATTCTGATGGCCGTGGTGGTGCCGCTTATCTGGTGGCCGCAGGCGATCAAGAAAACCGAAGTGCTGGCCTCCGCGGAAATGGGTATGGAAGCGAATTCCTACGAGTTTGGAGGTACAGGACATGCCTGGTGACCGTGCCGGTGATACCACGGCGAGTCCGTGCATATCAAAACCCGCCCGGCGATCTGGCAAAAAGCATTGCCGACAGCCTGGTCAGTAGAAGTGGATTAACTTGCGTCTTTTGGTACAGCGTAATTGCCCGTTCGCAATCCTTTTGTAAATTACTCTATGGGAAGGTAAAGCGGTTTAAAATTGCGCCCTGGAATATACCCTTAGGCCATGCTCTATCCGGTCAAGGGCCCTCCATTCACCTACCTTAGAAACAGCTCAAGGCTGCTAGGTTCGCATCGCTGAATATCATTACCAAAGAGCTATAAGGGATGCGTGGGCTGTTATATACCTGTCCATGTGGCCCACGGTCGTAGGTTAAGAGGGAATAGTTGGAGGGTGCTCTGTAAACTTCTCTTTGAAGATCAAATTCGCTTGATTGCTTCCCAATTTCCAACGCACCTAGACAGCTTCCGCTGAGCCAGCCTCTTAAATTTTTTCCTTGCGATCAAGCTCCAATTAATGAATTCCTTTTCTGCGTATTGGTTCCCCCGTTTGCAGGCATGAGGTTTTCCCACTACGCTTTTTTATCTGCCTGTTATGCCGTGTTAAGATAGATAGTAGCGCGGTACGTTTTTTCTCCGGCAGAGGATGTCACCCTCTAACGACAGCATTGTCTTGCAGCTTGGACAGCATCAAAATTGCTGTATTGGGGTGCTTCTGGTTGATGGGCACCAAGGAGTGGAACCAGCCTCAGCCAGCTTCCTGCGTAATGCGTTTTTTAATTCATGCTTTGAATGTTATCGACGTGCTGAATGTCTTTGCCGTAAGTATTTTATCGACAAGATAACGTGCGCATCCATGTGTTAGGAGTTTGAGGCTCAAGATAACTCTAATGTCTGAAAGCGTGAGGGGCTCGGCCGAGAGGAATCAAAACAATTGAACATCGAGCTGCATAATATTCCTCCGCAGCCATAAGCAACCCGATGGAGTGAGTCCAAGAAGCTTCGAAGTGCTTGTCCAAAATACTTTTTGCATTTGGATAATGGTTTACAGGTTGGCTCATGCAATTTCATCCGTTTTGTTGCTGTGGGCATATAGGGCCATTACCCGTTTGTGGGGTCCGCCGGAATTGATAGGAAAATCCCGCGCTGGCATGTTGGCTTGGTAAACCCCACCGTCAGGATGGGATTTTCCTCCCCTTCAAGCGCAAAATTCATCCTGCTTTTAGCTAGGTCCGTACTCTTCTTAATTCTCTTGTGCATCGGGTATTTAATAATCCCCCAATTCCCCTGGAGGCCGTCCCGACTCCGAAGCTTCGATGTGCATTTCCGGGCACTGCTGACCAGCACTAGGTGAAGCGTTAGCACCGGTTGATTCCGTCCGGCGCCCTCAAAGGGCCTGAACTTAAGCTTGTGCTATCTGCAATCCTAAATTATCGCAAGATCTAGGTGCTGGGTATGTTGAGCTAGTCGGGCAAAACGGTGTTGGTGTCTGTTCTTGAGATCTTTTAGATCTAGGAGATAGGTGCAACAATTTGCCCATTGCGTGGTTTTGATGCTGTAAAGGTGATGGGGCTGAAAGATCCCTTTAAGGTTCCCGCATTTGCGTGGAATGCCGGAGGGCAGAGAGATTAGTAGTTGACTTCAGGATTAAATTTAACTCTAGTTTGCTGGTTAGAAAAAGGCTATGAGCTATTTCGGTGGTCTGCTTGCAAGGAGATCTATTACCAGCGCCGCGTTCGGTCCTTCCGATACTTGGAGGCTCAGCCACGATGGTAATTTCTAAAATCAATGACAGGAGTAAAGTTAGACAGGCCTGTGATGCATTGTGCGCGTGTTTCGTCTACACAATGCATACAGTTGATCTCCGAATTGTGCCGTCGGCCGCGTGCTTTGAAATATACCAGGATCGAATGATCCCTGGTATTTCCAAGAAAGCGTTGCCCTTAGTGAAAACACACGGTTCCTGATCAATCCGCCTGGCCACTTGCGCCAATGGGCAACAACGGCTTCGTATAACCCTGGCTGAGCCAGGCTTTGAATTACCAATTCTAGTGCCGCCTGATAGCGCAACAGAACGCTTTATAGTCGGTCGCCATGGGCGCTTTATTCCGGATCGCCCGGCATTCTGCTGGTCGACCACCTTGCCATCGCCTGGAAGTTTCGGTCACCTGCTCAGTAACACCACACCGTGTGCAACCATTGGCCATGTGCTGGCTGAAATTCGCAGGTTTTGCGCGTCTCCATCAGGCCGACGTTGTTTGATGTCCGGCACCTTGGACAACCAATGCCCTGGTTACCCAGCGTACGACATAACCAAGAATGCCCTGAGCGTTGTTGTCCCAGTTCCTGCTGCTTGTCGCTCCCCGCTCCAGTTCGGCTCGGCGGCGCCCGGGGCGGCGGTCCACAGGCCGTCAAGCAGCTTCTCCTGCTCAATCTTCCACGAGATGCTTTCCACCCTGCCCTGCTCGCACTTTCCTGAACACCGAACCTGGTGGTAATGCAGCGCGTGCAGAACTGCGGCAGTCGGGGAGGGAACCCAGGCAGTGTTGGCAACCGCGCCCTTGGGTGGCTCCGATCTTTTGTTCGAGCATCGCTGCCATCAGATCGGGCATGGCCCCACATGGCCCTTGCGATCTGCGCCTTGCCGCGCAAGCCCGCAGGTCAGACGAAGACACAACGTTATTGCGTTCGTAGGCTGAATCCACTCGGTGGTCTTCTTGTCAACCCTGCGCAGCACTGGGCCACCCGCATCACGTGTGCAAATTCCCCCCTTCGTCTCCGGTGCGGTTCGAGAAAGCCCGGTTGGTTGATAAAGGCGACCGCGAGCTTGGCCCGGCGGCCGATACAGGCCTTTCAGGTTGACCGAGGTTGCGGCGTTCCTCGTCAATTGATGCCCATTTTTCAGGGTGTTCTGCGGCAGGCCAAGAAAGCTTGCTCGACACGGCCGAACAGCTCGCTGGCGAAGCGCGACTTCATCCGGGCCGTGCAATCTTCGGCTTGAACCATATACATGCGCCCGGTGCGTGAATTGCCTTGCGTTGCCAGATCGTGGCAATCGCGATTCAGGCTGGTGCACACGCGTCGAAAGTGCCTCGGAATCTCGCTGCGTCTTTCAGCAAGAATCACCGATTTGGTCATCAATTGGCCGACGTTAACGGATGAATAGCAGCGAGCGGCCGTGCCAGGTCAGGCCCTTTGCCGTCAGCGTTGCGTATTCGCGGTCCGTGGTTGAGCTGCGAACGGATGGTCTTGGCCGCCCTTGTCCATTCTGCCTCTTCAGTCACCCTGTCACAGTGCCCAGCCAGTTGCTGTAAGTACGACGATTTGTCCTTCGGATCAACGCGTAAAAGACAATCGAGTCTTCGCAATCCATGAATGGTGGGAAACAGCGGCCTCCATCAGCAAATCCTTGACGCCGGCGGCATCGGTCTGACGATAGGGTGGCTGGGGTCCGAATCTGGATTTCGGAAGTGCAAACCATTGTCGCAAAAACAAGCAGCGCATCCGGGTTGGCCGGTTGCCCTGATAGCAACAAACAACTCAGCCGACTGCAGGCCATCTGCTCGCGCCGATTGCAGGGTGACTGCC
>Ga0163217_1048465_pt1 | contig 10021 bp, 6 predicted proteins | sample SynspAceP_FD_185933 | JGI IMG/M metagenome (GOLD analysis project Ga0163217, IMG submission 185933) | Saline lake microbial communities from Ace Lake in Antarctica - Synechococcus sp. Ace-P (PacBio error correction) | ecosystem: Environmental > Aquatic > Non-marine Saline and Alkaline > Saline ...
CTATATTATAATACCTTAACAGACATTTCATAGTAACCACTCTAATGTTCCGAATGAGTTCTTGGAAGTGCCACCTTATACTTAGCGTCATAGTGATGCTCGAACGCATAGACATTATGAGATATTGAGAATACCTCAGGGTCGTAGGATCTCCTGTTACGTCCACAGCGAGACGGGAAACTCACCTCCTATACCTTAGCTTGAGTTTCTGCGTGCGAGTGAAAGTGTCTCCAGTGAGTCAAGATTCTGTGGATAATATGGGGTGAGTTTGCCACTTGTGTCTCCAGCATCCCAACATCACCAGAACCACATGTTCTCGTGGATATAGGGATCATACCCAGTTAAACGCCTGAATCAATCATGGATAAGTAGATCAGTTATTTTCAATCTCTAAGGAGATACGCACATTGCGAGAGCCCTGGAAAAGCCTATCGGCGAGACATCTATCCAGCATCTCAAGTTTACTTCTCGTACGCGTCAGGATAGAGAGACTATTTTTTCGCAGCCGTCCTTGTCCGTGTGATCTTTCTTATCAACTAGTCAAGTAAGAAAGACAAGTCTGAGATCTGCATCCACCTTAATTGGACCCTCGGTTTTCCGAGTTCACGATAACCTTTCTTGAGATGGAACAAGATTATCTCAAAGAGAGGAATAGGCACGGAATGTGGACACATATCCGCCACTCGGGACTAAGTGAGTACTCGCGCGATCTCGAGTATTTCGATTCGAGGGCCGGCGATGACCGTCCCGTGATGACCGCTCGAAAGCTTTTCTAAGTAAGCCCTGGCAGTTGGATACCATTGACCAGCGCAGAGGCATTTCCTGTAAGAGCTGAGGTTCGAATATTTAAACTGACTCTCGAGGAACCCAAAGTTCCTCGGGATACCGGCCCAATCTATCGCTTTATCCGCTCCCGTACAGGGGCCCGACAATCTGGCACAAGTCAATCGGCTTCCAACCCTTGCGACTGTTCATAGGGTAAAAGCGCGTTTGTAGAACCTTATTGGCCCGGCAGTATCTGATCCACAGACTGATATAGATCGGGACCGTCCTTCGGATGCTTCCTATCAATCGCGTGCCATGGACTCAAGGAAACTACATTTCCCTCAAGTGGTCCTCATCGTAAGTCGTCATAGCACGACCCGCCTCTGAACATAAAATGATTTTGCTCCGAGATCGGTTGGTGGTGGTCCACCTAACGTCCGGATCCGTTTGCCGCACGAAAAGTGCGGGAGTTTCGTTAATAGGATGATCTTCTCGAGATCCGACTTCGATCCCTCGCTATGTTATATTGCCGGTCTATCCTAAATAACGTGCAATCATACACCACAACCGCGCGGAATCAGTCGAAGATCTCTCACCTTTATCATTCGGCCCCCGTGCCTTGCAGACAGTAGGGTCCATAGTCGCTTGTTTGATAACAGAGGGATGGTTTCGGCCTAAGTCTTGGCCCACGCTAATGACGTGAACTTTAGCTTATTGTGAGAATAGCGGGCGAAATTACACTGGAGAGGCAGATCAATTCATGTCCTGATTGCGATAACACTCACCTAAGCAATAGGCCCGCCCACAAAATATTTCTGGCTACCACGGAGCGGGGTAGGTCTAATTCCGCCACACCGCAAGCTGTATTCCTGAAACTTCTAATATATGACGATCTGTTGCAAACATCCTAGCACTCGCAACGTTCACGGCAATCGCAATTCCACCGGACAGGCCATCCACCCGATCATCCACTCCCTGGACCACGGGTCCTGGCATTGCCGATGAAAAAGTAAACGCCCCTTGGGTGCATGGGTGGCAACAGCCCGGTTGATGCGACTTAAGTATTAACCCCGCAAGATATTTCCCACGCCGAGATCATGTCTGATTAGGCAGGACCCCGACCAGATTGCCCGGATGATTATGCAGGTTTGTACTCCCCCACAGCCTTTTATAGCCTTGACTCCCGCAATCACCTAACAGACTAGCTGAAGAAGCACGGTTTGTTGCGGGTCGATAACTGAGGTTGGGATACGCAGAGATTGCTATGCCAGGCCCGCGTTGCAGCCTCAACACCAATCGAGGCCCATGACCCGGGACTTTTCAAAGCGAAATAAAAAATTCGAGTAAAACACATTCGGATTGCCGTTACTATGTGATAGGTATAGATCTGCTCAACTGTTGGCACCCTTAACGCAAACGGCTCATAAAGCAAATCTCTCCCAAAATAGTGTTGCAATAATTGGTCAATTGCAATGCTTGACGTGGCTGAGAGGTTTTTTAAGCTTACAGAGGAAGGTGCATGTAACATCTAATGGGAGTTTGAACTATAGGAGCGTTAGACCGTGGACTTTTTTCTGATCAACCTGGCGAAGTTTCATCAATGTTCCAAACTTTATGATCTTAGCTGTGTTCTTAGACTTCGAATTGCGTTTTTTGTGATGATGAATTTCCAAATCACACAGTACTCGAGAGTCCTAACTCAGGAGAGTGCCTAGAAGAAAAATCAGCTTTTTTATCCTCAAACCCTCATGTGATTGACCTAATCTCGCACCCTATCTTGGCTATTGCGAAATGGTTGTCGGCTTTGTCGGGATCAAACCAATTGGTTCGGGTTACCAATTGACACTGCGAGACCACTAGAGCCCAGCCATTCGCGCATCCAGCTATAATTCATCCCCTTATTCAATGAATGGCGCTTTTTCCTTTGTTGGGCCCCGTTTTTTTTGTCTTTGGTTTTCGCCTCTTCGTTGGTTTGGCGATCAGGGACGCCCTGATGCGCGCCTCCTCTAATTGGCACCACGATCACGAGAGCCCCGGAATAAATATATGAGTTTGCTTTTTCATAGAAACTCGGAATGCAGGAGCAACCTGTTATTATCACGGCCAGCATGATGATGTGTTTACACCGACTGCTGTCCTATTAACTAATACATCGACCTCTGCCGAATTGTTTTTTGAAGAAATATGGAATATAACTCCGCAGCCATAGTCCATAATGGCCCCTCTTCCCAATTTGTGCTCTTGTAGCAATTTCGTTTTCTCGCCAGTCAGTGAGGCGCCTCTCCATGAGCAAAGTCGAGGCAAAAAGAACCTTTCCCACTCCCATACCAATGATGGAAAAATCCTGAAGTGTACTATGCAAGGTTCCACTTTTTAAATTGCGTTAACGCATTCAAAGCCAGCCGGGTAGAGGTGCCCGAACCGAGTCTGTATCTATTAACTTCAGCTGCGATACTGAAATCTATCATTTGAAGCTTGGCCCTCCGCTTATGCATTATGTTTGGATTTGTGTTTTCTGGTTTATTTAGGCCTGTCCCCAGGCCCCTCAAAAGATTCGCACACTCTGCGGGGCTTAAGCGACTAGATATAGAACCCGGCCAAAGACCCTACCTCTACGGATTTGGGGCTTGGCTTAGATGGTCATTACCGTTGGCAATGCCACCCTAGTTTGAAATTTCAAGTAAAACATGGGAAAAACTACATAGGAGTCACTGCTTTTCAAAAAGGAGACAGCATGAGTCAAGGTCCCTTACCCCCCCGACCTCTCCTTCTCCAGCTGACCTTTACAGGAGTGACGCTGGGACGAAAAGCCAAATCTACCCAGAACTCACCCAGTCGAAATAACTGGCATCCTAGGCCTTAGTATAAAACCTTTGTTTGCTCAAGGATATTCGAGTTGAATTTTTCTATATTGACCGACGCAGGGCCGATATTCTTTATAACGGATGTCTCATAACGAGGGGACAGAAATCACGGGCTTGAGTATGTTATTGTCCAAAATGCCAAACCATAAAAACACAGTCAAAATGCAAATTCGTATATTAAGTTGTTGGAGAAGATAAGAGACACCAACTGATCACACAAAATGACCAATACTAGACCCCTCTCTCGTGGTTTTCCTGTTTATAAATCGATTAAATTAATTAAAGAATTGGTTTTCCCCTAACAAAACTTAACTCTAACCCAAGGCGAAAGAATGCGGAACCCTCTACAAATATATTCTTTCCACCTAATTCTAAATGAAGTCAATCTATTTCTGTTCAATAATATTATCTCATTTTTCAGAGTTTAACATTTTTAATTTCCTTTGGGAATTCGATCGCTCCTCGAGAGCTAGTTCCAAGGCCTCGTGGTTACGGGTAACGCCACAGTTGGAATTGAAGTTGCCTGAGAACACCCTTAAATTCACCGCGTCATGTGCCTGGTATAGTATTTTTTGAGTATACTAGGTAAGCAAATTTGTGGGTATGCCCAATTCGACAGTACTGAGCCTGAGGCCCCTATTTGAGTATACAAACACCAGACGGAGGATATTAGGAGTGTTTTAGACTTGATCGTTTCCGGTAACCTGTTTTCCTGTCAAGTGATAGAGAGTAACTTGAAGCTACGCCCTTTTCAGCATCGGCGGGGTATCAGATCTAGTGGTTATTTCAACGCAAGAGTGCTCCAAGTCCAATGGAGGGCCGCAGTTTTAGGCGAAACTGGTATAATTTATATCTGTGAAGGTCTAAAATCTAGACGAAAGTTAGTGGGTAATGTAACCTCTCTAAACTTCCTGTTTTCGAACACGCTAGGAGACGCGCCACTCATTTCTGAGTGCGCGAGTCTCTCCAGTTATAGAATCCCTAATTTGGCCAATGCCTGGTTGGGACGTTTATTCCCAGGAGTTTTTAGGGAATAAATTCCTGCCTCTGTCCGTGTTAAAGGTGCTGATGGTGGGCATTTCATCCTGTAGATGGTCGTGTCAACCCCTGCCAAATTTACGCAATATTTTGATTAATAGGAAACCAAGACTGGAACTTCACGGTAATGAACCCAACAACTCAGGGATATAGCAAATATGCCGGGCAACGCGCGTCTCAAGCTTGAAGTAAGTAATGATATAATACATACGAATCCGATCCGGAACCACTTTGAAACTTATATCAAACCCAATAGCAGCACCGAAGCTACGATCTCAGAATGGGCCCAAATTGAGAGAAGAGATAGAACTGTCGATGATAAAAGTTGGATGGTACTGAAAACAAGTTGGTTAATTGAACTTGGATACGCTTTGCACTCGACACCGCGTCAAGCGGCACGGAAGATTGTGAGAGGGACACACTAAAACGGAGAGCCGTCGCAAAGCGCCGCCCGGGCTCGTAATGTTAGAGAAGAAAGGTATACGAATCATCGATCGTATATTGAATCGATATCTCTATGCATATGGGGCGTTAAGTCACGCGCAGAGAAATGTCGGAGAAGTCACGTTTTTAACTGGCCTTGACGCGAAGTGTCTTGGCCCACCAGCGGCGGCCATTATTTAATTATATTGATACGCACAAGCGAAAACCGGCTAAGACCCAGACATAGCGACAAGAAAAGCGTAGAGCACCCCTTTGGAGTTGGGCAATAACTTAGCGAATTCTTGGTATTGAACACGGTTTCGGAATAATACGGACCCGTGACTGAAAGGGTCATTTAAGCGCTATGTGAAACTCTTACCTCGTAATAATACAACTTTTATTTGCGCTCAGCCAAGAGTTCGAATGGGGAAAAAGTACCTCCAAAACCTACGGTCCGGAAAAAATTCGAGAGACCAATACGACGATAATAGAGTGCAAACCCGGGATTCTGGAGTCGCGCTAGAGAATGGCTCTGACTTTGAGCATAAAATTCTCCACAAAAAAGAAAGAAGGTCCATTGTATTGTCGCCGAAAATACAAACTGCCAAGCTTCACTTCCCTTACAGGAAAAACCCTTGAGCTTTAAAAACTTCGAGAATATGAGGCCTTAGAATCATTATCTCTGTCCTTATATTTTTAACTACGTCTATATTATTCAACCTTTACTCCTGTAAGATGGTTGAACAGGGGCAGCGAGGCAACGTGATCCTGGTTCCGACAGATTGAATGAGAGCAGGTAAATAAAATTACGAATCCACTTCAGAGAGCGAGCAGAGGCGTCCCAACCGCATCCACCAACGTCGTGAAGGAAATCGACTCGAGGAGAGGCTGACTTTGTTTGAAACTCGGGATTGTAAAAGTCCAACATTCGGGATAGTCTTGTGACCCTCACAAGGATGATAAGTTTAAATTCTACCTTTGCCCGATATCCGAAACCCGCCATAACCAAACCCTATTAAATGAGGGCAGTTCAAGATTTTCTGCTGAAACCTGACCCCTCGAGGTAGCAGTCAGACAACCCCGATTATGTCTTTCGAAGGTGATCATAATCCTCGACAGACCAGCATGTCATACAATTCGTATAAGATAACGTGCGGGACCCGAGAGAGATCACAACACTCTTGAGAGTATTCGCGGAGTTGGGCTCAAGGAGGTGAAAGTGATAATAAACTCAAGGTCAGCACAACTCGTGACCCCTCTATAACGACTGCGTCGCATGAGGGCAAATGAGGCAGCCGGATTGGGGGCAACGCTTTACAATTTTTTGATCTAGAAGGAAAGAAATCCGTGTCCATTATTGCTGCTTTCCTGCGCCCTACAGTGAGTTCAGAGTGGGGAACTAAGGATTATAGCAAATAGATATTGAACCCACTCCACGATAAGAAGCCGCCTCTCAAATTCACTTTCAGCAGTCCGTCGAATAGATCGTCCAAGAGCCCGCCTGGAGATTACAAGTAAAAGCTTTTTTCCTGAATTTGTGCTCACAAAGAATATATTCGCCGCGCATAGTAAAATGTCTCATGACTAGAGGCGCATAACCAACAGATTCTGATTCCTACCGTAATGATTAATCATCAATTTGAGTTCCGGGGCACTTTCTGGCATACCATCGTTCCTTGAAAAAAGTTATGCTATATAACTACATGTGTTTATCACTATAAGAAATAATCAATAACTCAAATTTGATTTTCATTTACGACTTGGTAAAGACTGAGAGTGGTCCATATTTTGGTATTCTCTTTAGGCCGGGTATAATTTGCTCTTTGCAGCCGTATACGCACTAGATCAGGAGTGGAATTCCACTCGACTGCCACTGCCGAAGTACTGTGATTGGTCATCTCAGTTCGAGATGGCGCGGCGTAATGACCTTCTCCGGGAATTATGAGGTGACACTCGGCGTCGGTTCAAATTATTTTTATTGCGAAGATTCCTTAACGCAAAAAATAAGGCGGTACTTGGAGCACGGCAGTAATCTGAATGCAATGGAGCTTAAGCTTTCCCGTTTTGGTTAGAATTTTCAGATCGCCCCCGCTTAACTTAATGAATCCACCGGAATTTTCAAGCGTCAGAAAAAGGGAAAATGCCCTTGCGCGCTCTCTTAGCGTATAGGAGTAACAGCTAGCGAAATTTCGAGGTCCTTTTAGATCTCAAGAGAATAAGAGGTAGCGGCTACAGCTCCTCCATGCAAAGTGTAAGGCACGTATTTGATACGAAGGAAGATATGTCTGCGTAATCTCGAGCCCGAGAATAGCCTTTCCTCTTAGACTTTTCTATCTCAAAAAGAAAACACGAAATAATCTTTCGCGTGCAGCGACGAGTGCTGAATTTTTAACGAGTGGAGGTCCTGTGTATGCGCCACCACAGAAACCAATGTATGATATTTTCACAAATAAAAGGCAATCTAACACGAGGGTCCTGCGTAGATTATGCATTCGAGTAATCTAATGATCTCTCCGCGTTCTTTTGTTGCCTATAGGTTGATATACTTGATCCAAATTAGAAGCTTGAAATGTCTTCATAGCTGAGTCAATGAACCAAAACTTGGTAATGGAATATCCAATTTTGATTTCTTGTGAGTGAGCGGCTTTTGGTACTTAAAACGGGCTTAAATATGTCACGCACGGCCAATTCAGTAATATACATTTTCAAATCTTATCAAGGTATACCCTGAAATCGGTTCCATTCCTCGATTTTCGCCACTACTTTCTTTGTAGTCGCACCATTCAAAATAAAATTCATCTCTCATACCTTAAATGCCAGTTTCTTTTTTGGATTTTTATGCGCCAGGCGCTTTTGATCCTGTCCGGAAGTCGGAGTGAGTTATAGGATCTTATTTCAACACCCTGGCGTTTCCGAACTGGTACAAAAACACGTCTTCTCAAGACGCTTTTGGAGACAACTCTACGCCATATGATTCCAACAGCAGATTCAGCAAGTCCGGTAAAATTAATCGTAACAGAAAGCTATCGTATTCCAAGGTTTTCAGCGCATACAAGACCACTCGGGTCAGAAACCTTTCTTCAACTCTAGGAGACATTTGCGGATAAAAACACGGCGTCTCAATCGTGGCCAATCTAAGGCCACCGTCGAAATATGACGCTGCGAAAGCTCCCAGACCAAAATCGATGAGAAATCTTAAAACGCGCCTGATTATTCTTAGTATTCCAGAGAGCGGAGGGAACCTAATGCTTATCCAGGAGTGTGAATATTAAACGATGTCACCGGCTTTAAGGAAATCTCAAAACGGGTATTCACCGATATCCGAAGGGGTCTCAATGCGAGTGGTGAAAGGTAAGCGACGAACAACATAGAATCTAAAACTAGTAGACTAGCACCTGCCAGGCTTCCGAAAAACACGATTGCCACGAGACATCTGATCGTTCCAGCAAGAGCAGATGCACGATGAGCGAGGCTTTTTTTAAATAGAATTACTTCAACGTCTCCTTATGCGACGACCAACCAGTAAGGCTGGACGCACTAGTCAAATGACATATACTCGAATGGTGATTGCATGAGGATCAAGTCTCGAGGAGCCATGAAATACGCATCGAGCATTCCTCTCAAAGAAGGCTATTGCCAGGTTAACACACTAGCTCCATGTTAAGTAAAATTTAACGAACTTGATTCGGGGTGACTGTAATACGGTCTATATTAGAAAGGTAGCCACCAAGTAAGAGACAAAAAGTTACTTAATATTTTTGTAAAACCCTAGCGAAGCCTCATGATTCCGTCTCCCGACATCGGCTTGCCCCCTCCCCGCGCCTTGGGGGTTTAGCCCCCAGTGACGTAAAGAAAGTAGGGTATCCTTTAGCTATACACTCTCTGCGACTTAAACTCGAGAAATTACACTCTTTTGAAATATAGTTTGGGTCTTTCCACGGTTTTTCATACTACGTCCTTCTACTCTGGAATTCCTACACAACTCGCTCCTTTGGGGTCCCTATTCATGATAGCTTACTCCTAATAGTTAAATAAGCCAGCTCTCGCTACAGGTTCATATTTCCTCCTTTTCTAGTAATTAACTCTCTCAATCGTGAGCCACTGATGTGCTGTTTGGTAGATTGTCATTGATCTTTTCCAATGAACTTCGACTACATCATCCATGGGACCCAACGAGATATAGGCAGAGGCACTCAAAAAGTAACTGGCGATTCTCGAGAGGAAAATCAGAGTGTCTGTAGATCACGGTGCTCATTCTTTTTGTTTTTCCCATCAAGTCGTAGAGGCATGGCTTCCAATTACTGGTCGAGCCCGTCAAAAATTATTAGGTCCCCTATTGCTCTTGGCCTCCACACATATAGAAATTGTCTGATAATTGCTGTGGCTTGGTCGGAATTAAGATTTGGGTACAATCGTCTTAGTATTAAGCTTCTATTGAATTCAGAGATGCCCCACGCACCTCTACATTCACGTTTGACTGCTTGCGTTATGCGCCTTTCGACAGGATCTCATTGCAGGTTTTGAGCTGTACTCGTATAGTGTCGATTGTCCAAAAGACGTCTAACCTATACTCGACTGACTTCACAGTGTCTATTTCATCAGACTCTATCCGAAAAATACCTCAGGTCAAGGACATAATTGTTGCTGTTCGCTGATTTCATCTAAGTTGCGCCTGAATTTCATCCCGCCAGCTCTGATGTTTGCTTTCCCCTTTTTTCATAATCTGAACAGTATAGTGTTGTACTGCTGCATCTTCATATCCAATGAGTCAGCCGCGTAACAAATTCAGAGTCGCTCTTTTTTGAATCGTAAGAGCGTCCCTTGAGTAGATCCCTGAGATTAGCTATAATAACCACGGTTAAATAACCCTCGCAATCCAGGTTTCCGTTGCTGCTCTGCGTATGGTAGCAACGCCTGTTTTTTTTAACGTC
>Ga0163217_1086217_pt1 | contig 10021 bp, 12 predicted proteins | sample SynspAceP_FD_185933 | JGI IMG/M metagenome (GOLD analysis project Ga0163217, IMG submission 185933) | Saline lake microbial communities from Ace Lake in Antarctica - Synechococcus sp. Ace-P (PacBio error correction) | ecosystem: Environmental > Aquatic > Non-marine Saline and Alkaline > Saline ...
GGCCGACGTACCAATACCTGGCCGTCGCGAAACGGATTCCGGTCGTTTTGACTTCCCCAAAACGTGCCGGCGACGCAGGAGCCAAATCGATTCGGTCGGTTGTGCAATGCTTTTTCTTTGTGCGGCATGGGAGTTTCTCCGTTAAGCCAGGCTCGGGTAATTCCATTGCGGTTTACACCCCTTTGGCCGTTTGGGCGTTAGCCCGGTAACCGTGAGAACGCGGGCTAACCAACACCGCTAAGGATTTACCGTTGAAAACACTGTTCTCGAACTGCTTAGAAGAAGAAAACCGTGGGCTAACGCCCAAGAACGGCTAAGATACCGAAACACTTTCTCGTAACCTGCTTAGTAAAGTGAGAGAACTCGTGGCTAACTGCCAACGGCGTATAGATACCGAAACCACATTTCCCGAAACCTGCTAGAAGGTGGGTGGGTCAGTGTGGCTTTTCGCCCGCGATCCATGTTTAGAAGGCTATTTCACAAAACAAGGTCACGCGATCGACGAAGTTCCCGCGATCTGCTGCCCAGCCATGTATACTGTCGTAGTGATTGAGGTTACGAATTCCCTCCTGCCCTGGAATGAACTCGTAACCTCAGTTCCACGTACGACAGACGCAGGAATGTAACTCAGCATCGGATCGTGGTCGTGTGAATGATCAACGTCGACATTCCTAGAGTCCTCGGGCGAAACCAAGGGGTAGATCGGGGAATGACCACTGTAGGTTCCGAGCAGTGTTTGATCGTGATCAATTCCGCCGATGAGGCGACGGTTGCGAGCGTCGCTGCATCTGGCACCGTTCGCTGGTTGAAAGAGCTCGGCGAAGAAACTCCGAGACTCGCGAGCCAGTGCGGTCATTCAGCACCGGATACGCATAGCGAATGAGCGCGGGCGTGATCGTGGCTGACCTCTGTCGAGCGGTCATGCCCGTATCTTGGGCGGGAATGCTTTCGGCGGCCGCTGACTCCAGACTCAGCCCATTCAATAACCGCGACGGGTTTGTCCGAATAAGCGATGAAACCAACGCCGGCAAGAGATACTGAATGGCATTTCCGCGAAAAGTACAATGCGATGATGCACCGGATGCGGCCATGCGGAACGGCAAAGGAAAGATCAGCACGCGACCGCATCGGAGCCAAGGCTCGTTGCACAAAGCATGATGATCATCAAACACGAGGGAGTGATGATGGCAAGCCGTTTACTGCGGATTGCAAGTTCTCAAAGTCGCCGCGCCCCAGCGAACCTCGTGAGCCACCGGTGCGAATCGGACTTGTTCCGCAACGGCCGCATTGAGCTCCGTTGAACAAAGGTTGCCACATCGCGTCCGCGAACGTTGGCCGAAAATGGGAAGGCCCGTCCGGCGCCACCGGTTGCCTTCCGTGTTCGATCGATGGCGGGAAGTTTCCTCCCAAAGCGAATGTCTGGCCAGTTCTTTAGCGGAACCGCTTTGGCCGCCCGAGTCCGCCGACGGGAAACTCTGTGTCGAGCAAACTCAGGATTCTCACGCCATTGCTGCGGGTACACGCAACCAATAATCGGGTATCAGGGCCCGCGGCCCCCTCAAAAACCTGGCCGACTTGTGGCCGCCCAGCGATGAACGACATCCAGCACCGTCCTGGGCGTCGAGCCCGTTACTGGGGCCCAGAGCCTGCGCCTTTGGTCTTGACGTCAGCGTCGACAAGTTTGGCTTGGTAGTCGCTTCACGTCCACCGGCACGGGAATGGATCGCAGGACGGCTTCGATCTCTTTGCCTTTTGCAACCAAGCAAAACCTCATGTCGTCACCGTAAAAGCAACACGGCGACCGTCGCTTCACGCCCGCACCAGTTCGTCCGACTCGCATTTCGATCGGCTGAGTGAATCCAGAACGCGACGCCGAGGAACGTTTTGGCGTTGAGTTTCCTCGGACGATCTGTTCGATAGGTCCGTTTGCGTGTTTTTCTCTCGGGCCGAATCGTGGATCCGTTTATAATAGCACCCAAACGTCAGTTTGATGACGCCCCTCACATCGTTTGCGATTTCCGGACGCCCCCGTTTTTTTTGAGAAGACCGTTTGCACTTCGGGGTATTTTTTTTCAGGATGTTTTCAATCTGTGTCGACAGTCGGGACGATCGAACCCTCCAAGCGTCGCGCTGGGCAACCGCCTGAGCTTCGACCAACAGGTCGCCATTCCTCCACCCGTGCAATGAAACTCCGCACCTAGATTCGCGGCCATCGTAGGCATCAATGCGAAAACGTCAACGCCATCGCGAAAACGGTGACAAACGGCTGCTTAAATCGCTCGGTGTGAGCCAGTGGCTCGGTAGGCAGAAACGAACTAATTGACGATCCGAACCACGAAGACGTCTTCTCCTCATTTTCTTGGGCAAGAGATCGAAGCATCGCTGCATCAGGGAACAGCGACAAAATCATTGACCCAACCCAAAGCAAACAGCAACTGTTTAATGCCATCGGGCGAACAAATTTCCTTCCGGTCCTCAAGCAACAGGAATGGGAAGGAACACCACCGCGAATGATCAATTCGCCGAAACATTGTTGGCTGCGAACTCGACCGCCGCATCAGCGGAATCACATCCTACTGTTTGCATCGCCGTTGTTTCGTACGATGAGTTTAGCGATTGCAGTTTCTCACCTGATCACACTGTCTGCTATCGACGATCAACCAAAGTCCGATCGCACCGAGGCTCATCAAGCAGCGAGGACGCCGGTGGTAGGCCATCCGTGGTGCGAACAGCATCGAAAGCGGAATCGGAGCGCGAACGATGAGCCGGCTCGCAGTTGCCGAGCATCAGCAACAGCACCACGAATCAACCAACATGCCGCCTTCCGGGTCAGGTTTGGTGAGGACCGTCTCGAGCGTGCGACCGCGATCAAAGGCGCTGCGGTCATACGTCACTTTCACCAGGTAAAACGCCTTCGGGCAGCGGTGGACTTCGGATTTCTTTGAGGCGAATCTTTTTGCGAGCTCCGACAACTTCGCGTGAGTTTCTCGCCGATCAACCATCAATCACCAGCCCGGTAACGATTCGCCGCGTCCGTCGCGATCACCGCTCCTTGCCGTGTCATCGGTTCGATACTGACTGCAATGTCTCGCAACAAGAATCGATTTGCGTCCGGTTCGCGACGAAATGACGCCAACGCTTTCAATTCCGCGTTCGTTTTCCCAACAGCGAACAAGCCGGCGATAAAAACTTGTTCGCCGTGGGATGACGTAGCCGCCCGCAGGATGTGTTGTTGTTCGCTTGCAGTCGTTGGATAGCAACTCCATCGGGATCCCGTAGCTGGTCCATCCGATCGGATCGGGCTGAACCTCGAACGTCTTGTAATAGCCGCCGTGCGTATTGATCTCCGTGACGCTTTTGACCTGACGCAGCTTGGGCGAGATTCCCATTCAGCATCGTGCGAAGTTTCCCATCCGGCGATGGCGTTCGCTGCGAACTCAAATTTCAGGATCCTTCGCCGAGTGCGGTTCGTCAGCGGTCCGACGGTGCGTTCCGGTATCCGGCGGGATGTTCGCGGCAGCATCGGCCGAGTCGCTCGGTCAACAAGCTGGCGTGCCCGATAGATGTCCGTACCTTCCTCGAACACGATCGTGACGACGAAATGCCCGAACTTGGAAAACGCTGCGGAGCTCTTCCACGTCAGGCAGGCCCGCCCATCGGTTTTTCCGACTGAATAAGTGACATAGCGTCGAACTTCGACCGGCGACAATGACCGCTCCAGTAACGACCCTGACCTTGCACGTTCGTCATGTCGGGAACGGCGGTCGATCCGCCAGATTCAAAGCCGAGTACAACACCGACCGCCGCCATTCAAGAAACGTCAAGATGATGACAGCCCGCGATTGACGAGCGAGATTCAATTGATTTCGTGAGCCATTTATTCGCACTTCGCCTGAGCAGCAGCCGGACTTCCACCAGAAACGCTCCGTTGGTTCACCACCAACTGGCCCCGCTGAAAGACCATCGGTGACTTCGACCCAATCTTCGGAACTTGCCCGCGTGAGACGCCCACGGCGTTTGGAAAGCTGCCGTCGTGCATGTCGACAAACACAACTGCTCGTTCTCAGTGTTGCTGAACCGATTCCGGTTTTCACCGACAAGTGACGAGCTTCCCCGATCGGAAAAAAAATAAAGAACACAAAAAGACAAAGAAAATAGAAAGAAAAAAAAAAAGAAAAAAGGGGGGGAGGAGAAAAAAAAAAGGAAAAAAGAAACAAAAACAAAAAAATCGGAAAAAAAAGAAAAAGAAAATATCGGGAAGACCAAAAAGGAAAAAAAAAAAAAAGAACAAAGGAAAAGAAGAAGGACATAAAAAGAAAAAAAAGGAAAAAAATAAAAAGGAAAAAAGGACGGGAAAAAAAAAAAAGCGGAAAAGAAAAGAAATAAAGGAAGAAAACGGAAAAAACCTGTGACGCGAACGAAACATTCCCGCCGCAGAAACCTTCGCTGTTTTCGATCCGTGGCGACAGCGGAACGAGTCGAGCGGCCTGAACTTTCCGCGACCAAAGTATCGCACTTGCGGAAAGAGCCGTTCATCGAAGCGCGGCACCATCACCGACACTTTCCCGCACCCGGTTGCAACGCGACGGCTGACCACTCGCTCTCGCGAATGCTGGCTTCGCGTAAAGTGAGTCAGTGTTGGCCAGCACGAGCCAGCGAGTCACCACGCATCACGCGTTCGTTGTTGGCAAAACTCGCGACTCGACGCTGCCAGCAAACGGGGCTCGGAACTTCCAACCGCGATAATGGCTTCGTGTTGCTCAAGTTGAAACGGTGTCTTGGTTCTCCCTTGTAATCCCAGCAGAAGTCTCCAGGGACTGCCGACGCGAGAATTCCCAATTGACGATCGGCTTCGAGAACATCGGCTTCCGCTTTTCATCTTCGCATCGCTCGATGTCGAACGAAGCTTGATCGCGTGCGGTTCGGAACGCCGTTTCGGAGAGTTGCCGCTCACCCTCTCGTTCTCGAACAACCCTGCCCTGAAACGGCACCCGAGGCGACCAGCGGTTTGAACCTTTGGCGATCAACTCATCGGCCCAACCGCATCTTGGAAATACTCGAAAAGTTGCTGGCGATAAGCACCGAGGTCACGATTGAAAACGCTTCTCGATCGCTTCGACGGAACTGACCTTGGGTCGATGCAAATCCGGGATACTTGTTGCAGGTTCTTTTGCAGCGGTCAATTCCCGCTGCAGCAATCTGCTGAGCGATGTCGCGTTCTTTCCTTGGCGTTTTGGAGATTTCAAGCCGAGCAAATGGCCGATCTCGGACTTACGAAGGCACCGCGATCAGATCGCCTAGACTTGAACTTGATCGCCCGGTGTCACCACCAACTCGGCCAGGATGCCGTCATCGGTGCCTGACGTCGACGTGCTTGGTTTGTCCCGGTACCGTCAACCGCCGGCCCACGTATGCATGTGTTTGGCGTTCTGTGGTTGTGCACGAATGCTCTCAACTTCGCCTGCGTTAAGCTTTGCCCTCTGGCAAAAAAACGTGTCACTGCTGGCATCTTCGGCCTACCTCAAAACGACTCTCTTCGCTTCCGCCACCACCCGAAATTAAAATAGAGTGCATCACTCACCAACCACCACCCTGACAGCCAGAAACCAAACAAAGTTGGCAGCCCTAACACCGACCGCAATACACCTGGCTTGGTGTGGGTGCTTCAAGCAGGAGACTCATTGGACGAGGGAAGAGAACTGCGTTAGGATGGTTTAGTCATCGGATCTGGCCATTTCAAAAGTTGCGAATTTTTCGGTCGGTGCCCTCTCTAATAGCACGAAACTATGCAATACCAGGAAAACGCCGTTTTCCATCGGTGGTTTTTTCCGCACTCGTTGGGTTTCACAGGTGGCGTCCAGTGAAGTTTTGCCACGCTAAGTTTTATTCACCACCGCCAGTGGACAGAATTTGTCCACCTTCAATCGTCGCACGGTCATCGTCCCACGGTCGTGATCAATGCACAGTCGTCGTCATCATCGTGGTGGCTATCCGTCGTGTCATTTGTGTCAATTTGATCCGCGAAAACGCCCCTCATTTGGTCACCGACACTTACCGAAGTCCCAGCGGCGATTAGCGGGGAAACCGGTGGGGAACGGTGCGGTGGATCATCCGTCACCCAACCTTCGTATTCCAACTCACCCTTGCCACGAACTGTTGTTGCGTAAGTTGTCCAAGCGACGACGCCAGGCCGATGGAGAGGGGTAACGACGTAATTGGCGTTAAATCCCTCTGACCTCGGACCCTCGAACTTCCAATTTCGCCTCGTTCGAATTTCAAACTCAGCCTGCTCTTCCCCACTCCGGTAGTCGAGCCTGCCATTGAGCGTACTGCGAACCACCGACAAATTGGGCGTCCAGGTGAATGATCTTGTCATTATCTGACACACTTTTCGTCGTCATGATCGCTGTCGATTCCATCATGGTTTATCGTCGTCACGAGTCATTACCCCTTGCAAATCATCACTGTCGTTGACTATGAAGCTGTCATCGTTGAATCAAATGGCGCATCACCGAAATTCGTCGTGGTTTCCCTCGTCCGAATCGTGGTCGTGTCCGATCCTTCAACCAACGAACGTGGCGGTTCCGAATGCCATTGATACTGGACGGTGTCTCCGGCCCGCTGTGGCGACGATGGTGGTGCTCAGTCTCAGATCGTCTCCACGAAGCGCGAAGAGCGAGAGTCCGTGACCAGGCGGGGCGAAACACCGCTTTCCGCCAATTGGCAACGTTCATAGCTTTCACCCGGCAAAGCGTTTTGGATCTTCACGTTCCAATTTTAATAGTCCGTGCTCGTCTTCCAATCAACTTTCCCACGTTCGCCGGAAGGACCAGTCAGTCCTTGCTTGTAACTCTTCGCGCCCAGAAAAAGGGGGCCCAAAAAAAAGCCCCCCCCCGAACGATTGGATGATTGATGACGCTGTCAACTGCGTGCCGAGTGCGGAAACTGACTTGTCGTTATTTGACAGGCCCGGCCGTTCAGAATGTTAGGAACCTCATCACCAAGCGAAGCAGGTTCTTTCGTTCGAGGGATTCCATTCCGAGGGACCGGCCGCGTTTTTGTGGAGGATTTTTTTCGTTGGGTGAACCATGATGGACTACCAGGTGCAAGAGGGAGGAGACGTTGCGAATACAATTCCAGTGAAGAGAAGTCCTCGCGAAGGAACCGACGGTCAAGCAAATCGAATGCCAGCTCACGGATTGAGCCCGACTTCGCTTATTGCGGCGTTTGTGGCTTTGCCGATTCTGATGTTCACTGCAAAAATAGCTCAGCTTCTTTCCACTTCCAGTGGGACAAAATACTGGCCCAGCAGCGTTTCGACCAATGCCCAACCGGATCCACTGCGCTGATTCGGGCCGAACGTCCGTTGGTGAATCCAGCTTTCGTGGAAGGTCCATCGCAGAGCCATTCCGGTGTGGCTCGTTGTCGAACCAACCCAGGGCCGAGCCTGAACGTCGCAGCGTTGGCGAAGCTCGCGAGATACCTGGCCCGCGTCCTGCGGAACCGTGGGGCCGGATTGGCCACGTTGCGGAATGTACGGTGGTGAACGGTCTTGACCTCCGACGGCACAAGCGTGTTTGGCTCAATTCTGTCCGTGTCGAATACGGGGCCAATTTTCGCGTTCACTATGAAAGGCCCGTCCGGCGCCGTAAACTCCCATCTCGCGGGTCGAAAACGAACCAGGTTCCAAAAGTTGATAGCCATAGTTGACCGGCTTGACGAAGTCTTCGCCGGACCGACATCAAACAGGTCGTCAGAATGCGATGCACCTGGGCAGTTGTAGACGGGATCGAAAGCGACGGCAACTCCCGTCGCCAGAATTGATGGGGTCGTCCACTCCAAATCCAGTGCAACGTGCTCGTACGCAGTTGCCTTGCTCCAGTACGGCATGAGCGTCATGAACCGACCAGTGTTGTGTGCGTGAAGAGCCGCCGGGTGGGAAATACCCGATTGACACTTTGGTAAGTTGTGAATACGCCAAGCCAATCTGCTTCAGATTGGTTTTGGCAATGCAATGCGTTCGCGTCGCCTCGCGGTGCAGATGAACTGCCGGCAACACAATCGCCGGTCAGCACTCCGATGATACGCAAAACGACGACCAGCAAATTGCGAATCACGTGATGCCAGCACGATCTGCATCACGATGCCCGTACTTCGCTGCGAATCGTTTTCAAGCGAATCTTGCGTTGGTATCGCTGCGTCGTCACGTAGCACCTTACGAATACTCGTCAGCACTGCGTGGTTTTTCGCAGCGCAATCTCGGCCTCGTTCGCAGCACCGGCCACCGAGAGAATCGTAATTCGTGGGCCTGCGTCCGACTGAATCCGTCGCATCGTACTCAACGACTTTTCAAAGACGGTCAAGAGGTCTCGTTAAAGTCAAGCGATAGATGTCAAACACGACACTTAGAATAATCGCTCGTTTGCCAAATGTACGCCTCCTATCGGTAGTTCGCAGTCTTTCGACGATGAACCTAAGCGAAAACTAATCTTCGTTGAACCGCTTGGCTCTCGCCGTTCGATCAAACGCGAAACACGTTTCCCGAACCTGCTTAAAAGGCACCATTGCAAAACGAAGGCATTGGGAAGCGAGCCTTTCTCGAACGAGTCCGCCGGCGAACGGATTGTTTGCCCGAATAGTCGTCCGGTTGCCAGCTGCAAATCGTTTGGCTGAGGCTATTAAATAGAAAGAAACTGCCCATCCACGAAATGGATTGCCTTTGAAGCTCGTTAAACGCAAGCTAATGACCCCAAATGAATGCAAACGCTATTGGCGTGCGAGTCACGACGAGCCGTATTTCTATGCGACTATGCAACACAGCGATATGGCCGCCCCGAGAGTTTTTTCTCGATCTGCTCAGCTGCCCTTCGTGTGTCAGGATTGGAAGCCGGACTTTCAATGAGGCCTTTGCCAATCAACCGTTGCCGATGCCCAGTCGACTTCGCAAAGAAACCGAAAGAACGCGGTGGCGGCGACCCACGCGGAAACACCACGATTTTATAGGGTAACAACGAAGAAAGGCCGACATGAAAACCATGTCGACCTTTCGTTCACATCAGGGTCTGGAACGTGTTTGCGAAGTCCAGGTCGACATTGCAATCGGCTCGACGCGCAACGGTGAACGTGACTGCGTCCTTTCGTGGATAAATCGGAATCCAGTGAAATGTTGTTCGGCAAAATCACTCTCGGCGATCGCTAAAGTGGCCCAGCCATTTACGTTATCCACGATTCCCGCAAAAAACCAAAGGCCTGCGGCGTACACCCGTGCGAAAATCATAGGGGGGATGAGTGCTCGCCACCAGTTGCCCCCATCTCTTGTCCGAATCTTCCGGCATCGCTCGCCAGTGAAAATTCGTAAACGTCGCCCCACTGATCGCCGACTTGAAACTTTGATGAACGAACGTCGGCAACAACCACGCGTGCCGTCGATCGCAACGGCCAGGAACACGGGTCCGCGGCGGCGTCAACTCGACCGGCGAGCGTCACCCAGCGCCGAACAATCGTCGACGTTGAAACCGACTCACGCCAACGCAGCGGCAAGCAACGCTGTTCTGGTTCAAAGCAGTATCCACCTCGCCGCCCGACGAACCAACTTGTCAAAGATCGCGTTGATGTCCAAGTCGACAGCGGCCTACGCCGGACACCGGTCGGAGACTCCTCAAACGGAATCGACGTCGCATGGGCGAACACGATGGACTCGAAGTCGGCAAATCGGGTTCATCCGGCGGAAGCGTGCGCCGGAGGTTTTCAAGGCATGAACTTTCCCGTGTCCCAACGAGATTGTGCATGAGTATGGATGCTGGGTCGACTACGTAAAGCCGGAAGAAACGCAGTCGAGCTCTGCAGAGGTGCCATCGACAAGGGATAATCTCGTCGGCCAGCGTCTCCTGCAAAAGCGGTGGCGCCAATGGTGCCGACGGTCCTCCGGCGGATTTCGGGCGGATTTCGGTTCCACCAACGGAGGACGATTTTTCATCAAATCATTGGACAACTGGAGTGCCATGCCTTGAAAAACCTCGAT
>Ga0163217_1107078_pt1 | contig 10021 bp, 14 predicted proteins | sample SynspAceP_FD_185933 | JGI IMG/M metagenome (GOLD analysis project Ga0163217, IMG submission 185933) | Saline lake microbial communities from Ace Lake in Antarctica - Synechococcus sp. Ace-P (PacBio error correction) | ecosystem: Environmental > Aquatic > Non-marine Saline and Alkaline > Saline ...
ACAAAGAAAAGAAGAGGAATTTTCCAAACCAGCCAAAATCTCCTTTTTTGGGGCCCTCGCCCCTTGCACAATCAGCCCTCAAATTGATCTTGCGCAGATCCTTTTATCTGAAAATAATTCGCCTTACGGAAAAATGGGAACCAATCAATCCGATGGAATCAAAAGGGGCTTGCTTGAGTAGCCAGAGAGCCAAGAAAATACTGCAAAATGTATGGGATTTTCCCTGGATCTGGCAGTACAGTCTCCTCAATCACTCAGACCAAGACCGCTTTGCTTGAATTGTAAAGAGCGCCAAACGCTTAGCGTAACTTTGATTTGGCAAGGAGCTCGCCGATCGTGGCGCTGAAACTTGTGGTGCGTAGGACGATTCCCAAGCTCTTCCACGGTATCAACTGAGCAAGAACACCCAGCCGGTTATCTGGATCCAGTGTGGCCGCCAAAAGGAAGGTGGAAACTCCTCGATGGAAGAAGATGGCCATTATGATGTTTCCGATACATTCGTGGCCGTTTACACGCATGTAGCGAGCAAGGGATTTGCCTCGGCTCAATGGCCAGTTTAGCGCCTTTGATTGGCTCAAACCCAGCCCCGTTTGCAGGGGCAGGGGTTTTTTTTTTTTTTGGCTTTTTCAGGAAAGCCTTTGGTTTTTAAACCCCCCTGACAAAAGTTTCCACGCGGTCAACCCCCTCCGACAATCCCTGTTCATCCCTGAACCTGGTTATTGAAACTGTTTCCCGGCTGCTGAATCAATCTATCTGCCAGGAGCAAAGCCGCGGTTTAAATTTTTCGGATCGGTGTGGGTCCGTGGGGAAGGAACTTCGCGATTGTTTCGGTTTTTGCGGCGAAGTGGATTGTTGTTCCAAACCGGGTGCTGGCAAACCCGATATGGCGAACAAGATTCCTCGCTGTCCTGTGCCTTCTGGGGCCTCGCCCATGGCCCTGCGCCTATGGTTTTTGTACGTTGTTTTGGTTGCCTACCACCTTTGCCGGCGTGGAACCCAGAAGCCCACATGTCCGCTTTCCGCCACAAACCATTCAGGAGCGGCCCACAAGCCGGCCAACAGCGCCAAACGGTAGAAACAGATGAGACGGTTAAGCAGCGCAATCGACCACTCACCTCCAGGTAGCGATCGCCCACCCTGGCCACAGTCAAGGCCATTTAAGCCGGGCAAGCCGCAACTGCTCTTCCCCTCCTCGCGCAAAAAAGCAGCCCGCCCAGCGAATGGGCGTAATCGGCACGCAACACCACGTGCGTCGACCATTTGGTGGCAGCCACAGTGTCAATGAATCGCAACCGTTTCGGGGCGATGCAGATCGCGCACGGACAAACGACCGCACCGGCGTGACCAAGTTTGAATGAAGTTCTGCCAGAGCACCTGGGGATTCTTGTTGAAGATGGTGAGCGGCTGTTTGCTTTACCACAGCGCTGGCAGAACCCAGCCTGAAGATCGGCGCAGGGCAACACTGCCTGCCGCGAAAGCGAACGGCCTGAATGCAATGGGGGTTGGGACTGGCTCCGGGCCTTCGGCGATCTCCAGCATCGCGGCCAGCCCCTCGATACCCGAGCACCAGGCCTGTTTGGGGTAACGATCGGCCAGGAGTGAAGGTGATGTTGCCGTCCCGCAGCCGAGATCGAACGAATGTGATCACCGGAGTATCAGCGCCGAATTGGGTCAAGCGATGCCATCGAGCAGCGCTGATCGCTGCCTGGAAAATCCGCTGCGCATAGGCCCTGGGCCTGCAGGGGCGCGTCCATCAGTTCCGGCCTCGCCAGATCCTCTCCATCTCCCCAGCTCAATCCAAAAGCGTTTGTTTGGCACTGCTGGCCCTGCAACAGGCGGGGGCGGCAGCCGTCAGGACCCATCAACCCACAAAAAAGCCCCCCCTCGCAGTGAGGGGGGCTTGAGGTGAAAGGCAATGGCTGGAGCCAAAACAGGGTTGACTTCCGCTGCGATTCAGCCCGATGGAGGCGTGATCAAAGCCACAGGGGTGGCTTCTGCAAGGCCAGGTCAAGCGGGAAGTTTGTGAGCGTTTTTGCGGCTCGTGATCCACTTCCATGCCCAGACCGGCACGGTTCAGCAGCGTCAGCCCAGGTGTGATCACGCGGCCTTGGGCCCATCGGAGGATCGACTGATTGAAAGTTGAAAACCGTTGAGGTTTGAAGGCCCAATCGTGCTCACGCAGGGCGGTGAACCAGATTGCCCACAACCGGCCAGAGCGAGCAGGAATGTGCAGGCTCGGCCTGTTGTTTGAAAGAGGCGTACTGGAAGATCAGACGACCGAAGTAGCCGTGGGCCGCCACGATGTTGTAGTCCTCTTCCTCTTGGGCCGAACTTGTAACCGGTAGTTCTGGCTCTCGCTTTCGGTCGTCTCACGCAACCAAAGGAGCTGGTGGACGAGTGAAACCGTCATGGCCGAGACAGGGAGCCGCCGAGACAACCAAGCCACACCCAGCATGTGGAAGGGTGTGCATCCAGGATGTTGGTGCTTCGCTTGGAACACCAACATGAAGTTGAAAGGTGCCGGAGATGCCGAGGGGCATGCCATTCAGAGAACCGAACCCTGACCGAAGGGGTAAGATCAGGAGACAGCCGAGGCAGCCGCCAACAAGGGCGCTGTAGGCGAAACACAGATCCAGGGGCGCATGCCCGAGGCGGTAGGAGAGTTCCCACTCGCGGCCCATGTAGCAGAAGATCTGCCGATCAGGAAGTTGGAAGATCACCAGCTGATAGGAACCGCCGTTGTACAGCCACTCATCGAGGCTGGCGGCTTCCCAGATCGGGTAGAAGTGCAGGCCGATGGCCGTTGCTGGAAAGGAACAACAGCACCGGAGATGATGTTGTTTGCCGTACATCAAGGAGCCGGCGACAGGCTTCGCGGATGCCCGTCGAATGTCGACAGGGGGCGCGCCACGAGGCCACGATGAACAGAATGGTGGCAGCCAGCAGGGTGGGGATCAATCACACACCGAACCAACCGCATTACAGCGTTGTTGGTGGAGGTGACCCAGCTCACGAACTGACTCCAAGGCAGAAGCCGCCGGAGCCGCTGCTTGAACGTGGGTGGTTCATAGGAACGGGAGGTTAATGCCCCAAAAAGAGCGAGGAAATAAAGGCGAATGGCAAGGCGGGCGTTTTCTCTAAGGAAGTCTGTGAAGGAACTCCGAAGAGGAAAAGCCTTGCCGCAACCAGGCACCCGAAGCTCTGCGTTGCCTTAAGGCACTGTAACGGAATCTTGCCGCTAGGTGTGGAAATCCATGTAAAACACCTCCCTTGCCAGGCGCCCTAAACGCACACCTGCCCTGCCACGGCGCCTGAGCAACGCTCGGAGGTGTGTCATGGCAGATGAACAGGGCGCCATAGCTGCAAAAGCCAAAATTTTTTTTAAAGGTTTTTTTTTGGAAATCACCCTCCTCGCGTTTTTAATGGTGTTTGATCTGTTGGGATTTGAAAGGATCCGTTTCCTCCGAACCCGTTCCGGTTCATGAAAGCTCGGCCGTCGCCGCCAACACCAGGGAAGCTAAGAGGGGGCTGTTCATCTACTGCTGGAGCGAACGCCTGGGCCCAACACCGTGAGGGCACCTGCTAGGAGTTGCAGTGGATTCTTCTTGGGTCTGAGCCTGGGCGATGCCGTGGCGTTTTCCTGTCCCAGCGCTTCCCTGGCCATGGTTGGCCTTGGGGCCAATGGCCCCTTGCTCTGGGCGGTGCTGGTCTGCTCCGGAGAAAGAGACCAAGCGCATCGAAGAAACTGAGCAGCGATTGCAAGCCATGGCGGCAACGGCTTGCCAGCCCGGCACGCAGCAGATCCGGCTGATCCCAGCCGGCAAAACCTCCAGCCGAGTGGTCAAGTCGCTCACCTTCCGCATGGGCATGCCGAACGATCCGCCTGCGCATCTACTGGGGAGGAACCAGCAGCGTCTGCCCGCACATGGAACAAAGCACCTGGGCCTGCGGCTGAATCCCTTGCCCTGATCCTTGCTTTGGATGGATGGGCACCCTTGGCCCTCCATGAGCCTGAAGCCCGCCGTCGACTCTGGTTCGGTCCTGATTATTGGGCGTGATTGCACTTGAGCATCGCCCACCTACCCCAGGTCGAAGGCCCCGGGCTGAACTTTCCGTTCAACCTGCAACGGGCGACCAACTGCGCGCATGAAGCCGAGACACTCAACGGTGCCTAAAATCTCTAATCGACCGGATCCGCATGTACGACCGCAGCGCCGGGGATTGTCTTGTCCGAGAGCAAATGACGAGGGTGTCCCTGTTCCGTTTCTGGGAGGAGCGCCCGGTTGGGCAACAGCTGGAACTCCCCGCCAGCTTTGAAACGGAATCTGTTGATCTCCGCCGAATGGCCGAGAGGTGCCTTGAGGTTGATCTATAAACGGCCCGCCGTTCGCATCACTCCGTAGTCCAAGCGCTGTGATCGCCAACCCGGGCAGAGGTCTGTCAACGCTCTGACTCAGCTGGCCTGAGTGGGGCCAGTGTTGTTTGCTGGTGAGGCTCTGGAGGGCAATGCCCTTCTCCCCGTAGGCCGCCTCGTTGATGAACAGCCGGCCAGAGCGGTGATATCGGCCGTGGCCTCCAGGCCCGAAGCGTTACTGTGCCGTCCCCTGGGGTGAGGAAGAGGGGGTCCCGGGGTGAAGGGCTGCTCAGTCCCCGGTGCTGGCGCTGGGGATGCAGGCAAGCGCCGGGCTGGCCTCGGCCCCTGACGGGGGAGATCCCAGGCTCCGCGGTGGAGTGAAACGATCAGCCGGGCCGGCCAGCTTCAGCCGCCGGCCTGGGCGTCGCCCAGCACCTGCAGGCCGCTTCGACGGCAGCTTGGGTCTGGCCGACAGATCGTGGCGGTGAACACCCCCTGGGGCACAGGCCCCCACCTCGATCACCAGGCCGCAGGGCAGCGCTCGATCAGGATCCATGCTGGGAGTCATGCCGTCCTTCGTGCAGGTAGATCGGCAGGCCGAGCAGGCCCTGGATACCGGCCGCCAAGGCCAGGTCGGCGGGCGCGGCCCGTAGAGACCAGAGAGTTTTGCCCATCGCCGCGGTGGTGCTGTGCAGATCGAGGACACCGGGCAGGCTCTGACCGACGCGCTCGGGGCCGGTGGCAGCGAGCAACTGGCGGGCCGCTGGATCTCCAGCTCCTGCTTGCTCGGATCCTCCAGCAGAGGCCAGGCTGGAAACGAAGCGATTCCAGATCACGATCGGAGATAACGCAAACTCCTGCGGTCAAGGGCGGCCGGGTTCGCCGATCACCAAGATGACATCCCGACCATGGCTCTGCAAGGAGCTGGTCTCCTGGCGCCAGTGCTCCAAGCAGCCAAGGCTGCCTTGCAGGCTGCGTTGCCATGGGTCCCGCCCACCACCAGCACCCGCCCATCCGCCATCAGCACGCCTTCTCTGCAGGCTGGTTCGTTCCCAGCCCTTTTGCCCAGCCTTAACAGGTGTGGCCCATGGCGATCCAAGAGTTGATTCAGCCTCTGGAGCCCTGAAGATGGCCATCCCTCCCCCGTGGTGGCCAGCCGTCAGACAGGCCCTGGCAGTGGCAAGTGGAATCAATTAATGGGTTGGGGGCTGGGGCCAAGCCGATGCCGGAGGCAATTTTCTACCGCCGCCCGGCCGGTGGCCTTTGTGGCCCTTTCCGCCGCTGCCGGCCAGCGCGGCCAGCCTGGTCAGCACGGTTGCTGATTGTGGCGCAGCTGCCCTGGGCGCAAACCGGGCCTGGGCTGGTCTGGGCCCTGCCCAGCTGCAGGGATCGCTTGAGCTGCTGGTCGTGGAGCCCTGATCCGAAGGCCGGGCGCTGGCGCTTCCGTGACCCCCTTCAGGGCGCAGAAGCCCCTTGGATTGATCTCTACCGTACCAGGCCGCTGCGGAGCGCTGCGGGAACCCGCGCCAAACCGTGCCCGGTGCTCTATGACCGGGGGACGCGCGCATTGTGGTCGGGAAGAAAAGCCGCCCGCCCTGAATCGAATTGCTCAACCTTTTGCCAAGCTCCAGGCCAACGTGTGCCAGATCTGGAACCTGCGGCTGGCCCGAGCCATCGAGGGCTGGCGCGGGCGGCTGCAGGGGGCTGTCAACGATGGGGTGGTACCGCCCTGCGGCTTCGCCGCGCCACCCAGGCGCGCCTATGACCGCGACTGAAGCCGAGCTGTTTGGCGTTCTCGGCGAGCTGAGGCGACCTCTCAGCAGATGGCCCTGGATTCTGCGGCCTTCCCAACTCAGCCTGGCCGATGTGGTGCTGTTTCCCCACCCTGATCCGGAATGGAGATGGTCTTACGCCCCCCTGTTCGGCTGCAGCCGCAACCGCTCTGGCATTCCCGCCCTGTGGGACTGGCGGCGGCGGCTTCCCATGGTCTGCCGGGCGTGGAGGGCCACCCTGCTTCCGGCGGGGCCCTGGCGGCGCGACTACTTCGGTGCCCCTGTTCCCCCGCTGCAGCCCTCGGGAATCGTGCCGGCGGGCCCCGATCTGGCCACCTGGTGTCCCTGGATCTCCAGGGGAGCGCCGGCCATGAACCGAACCCATCAGCGAGCAGCCGGAGGGCCAGAAAGGCCCGGCCACAGGCCCCCGGCTGATCCGGTGTTTGAGGGGGTCCTACGGCTCCTACACCATCACCGACACCGACCGACCCGGAAGGTGGCTGGCTTCGCCTCGCCCTGCTCTTGGCTGTCGCCGCTGGCCAGGCCTCCCTGCCTCTGGCTGTGGGCCACGGCGGCACCGTGCTCTGGCCCTGGCTGCTTCGTGATGGCGCTCGGCCTCGGCCCTGGCGCTGCGCTGGATTCACATCTATGTGCGTCCCCCTGCATCGCGCCCCTGCAACTGTTCTGGCTGCTGGCTGCCTGGGCCGGCTGGCCCTAGCCCTGCGGGTGGGACGCGGCCCCAGATGCTGCCCACATGCGCCGCTGATTCCCGCTGGGATTCTGGACGTTTGGACCGTTCTCGCCGCCCTCGCCGGCGTGGGCTTCAAAGGAAATTTTTCTGCTTCCCAGCGGCGAAGCGGTCGGGGTGACGCTGCTGCTGCCGGGGTGAGGCCTGCTTGGGCCGGCCTCACCGGCCTGTTCGATACCAGCACGCCTTCACCCTGGCTGGCGTTTCAGGCGGGCTGCTGCTGCTGCTCTGCCTGCGGCAAGTTCCCGAATGGCCCTGCGCCGCCGATGTGGGCGACAAGAGTGTCCTTTGCTTACCTGGAGAACCAAACGACAACCCTGCGAACGCGTGAGTTTGATCAGCCTGGTGGGAGTCGGCAAAAGACTTCGGCATCAAAACCCTGCGTTCGAGAACCTACGCTGCATGTGGTGAGAAGAGCGGCTGGCCTGATCGGCCCACGGGGCGGCAAGTCCGACCCTGCTCAAGGCTGCTGGCGGCCAGGAGACGCCGGGGAGGGGAACGACGGGCCTCGCCCGGCTCAATGGTTGGTTGATGGTAGCCAGGAGCCGGATTCTTGAAAGCAGCCGCACCGTGCTTTGGAGCAGGTGACCGAAGGCTGCGGCGAAAGATGAACCCTGCCTGCGCGGTTCACCGCCGTCAGCGGAGGCCCCTGGCGGAGGACCAAGCGCCCGAGGATCCGGGTCACACGGCCCTGCCTGGCCGAGCTGGCACCCTGCCCAGGGCCGCCTTGACCAATGCCAGGCCATGGGACCTGGAGCAGCGCCAGTGCCTGGAGGTGCTCGACCGGACTCGGCATCCAGGACGTGCAAGCAAAGGTCCGGCAATCTCTCCGGCGGATTTCGTTAAGCGGCTCGCCTGGCCTCGGCCCTGGTGGCGGAAACCGGATGTGCCTGCTGCTGGATAACCGACCAAACATCTCGATGCCCCATGCATCGAGTGGCTGCAGGATCAGCTGGAGCGCTTGAGCGGTGCCCTGGTGGGCTGTCACCCACGACCGCTACTTCCTCGATCGGGTCACCCGCCCGGATCCGTCGTAGGTGGATCGGGGCGAAAGGCCGGCGCAGCTACGCCGGCGACACTGCCGCCTACCTGCAGACAGAAGGCCGATGAGGGAGGCTCGCCGAAGCCGCCACCCGCCCAGTTCAAGGGAGCAACTGGCGGCGGGAGTCTGGAAATGGACTCAGCCGCGGCCAGGCCAGGAGCACGAATGCAGAAGCCCCGGATCCAACCGAATCGAGAGCGATGCGCGAGGCACCCACCCGCCAGGCCAGGGCCAGCTTCAGCCCTCAGCACCGCCAGCGGCGGATCGGCACGGCGATCACGGCCGAGAACGTGTCGAATCGCCGTACCCGGGCGGGGACGCAGTCTGCCTGCGGGAGTTCAGCCTACGAAACTTCAAGCCCCGAAGAACCGGGTCGGGATCACAATCGGCCCGAACGGCCTCAGGCAATCCAGGCCTTCTCGATCTGATCGCCGCCGGCGGCAGGCCGAAGGCGGCAGCCCTCGAACTTGGGTAGCCACCCGTGGCAGCTGGCCTAGCTTCGACCAACAGGCCGAGGCTCTGTCGCCTGGCGGTGGCCTGGACCCGCAAAGTGATCGAGTACCGTCCAGGAAGGCGGCAAAGCCAAGATCGATCTCGGCGGGGTTCCAGGTCAGCCGATCCCAGCTGCTGGAGCCTTTTTGTTCCCGCCCGCCAGCAGCACAGTCCGATCAGCAAGCTCTCGGGGGGCGAGCGCGACGAGCTCTATCTCTGCCGGCTGCTGATCCAGGCCCCCAAACGTGCTGGCTGCTCGAAATGAGCCCACCAACGATCTGGATGTGGCAGACGTGACCGTGGCTCGAAGATTTTTCTCGAGGATTTCCGTGCCTGCGTGTGGTGGTCTCCCACGACCGTTACTTTCCCTCGATCGCACCATCGACCGCCCTGTTTTCTGGTTCGAGGACGGCCCTGCTCAAGCGCTTTGAAGGGCAACTACAGCGCCTAATCTCGCCCAGGACCGGCCCGGGCACAGCGCAGGGCGACCTCCAAACCGAAGGCCGGCGAGCCCCAAGGCAGCCAGCGCGGCGGCCCCGAGCAAGCCCCCCGGTTAAAGGCACTGCAACAGCCTCGCGCAGGCATGGAACAAGGCCGGCTGGTGCGGAAGACGAGCGGCGGCGCAGTTTTTCAGCGAAAAACCGCGAACTCAGCGAGCTTTGGAGGCCAGGCCCGCTCGAAAGCGCGCGCAGCCAGCTGAGCAACACTACTGGCGGGCGCTGAGCCGCGACTACGGCCCAGCTCGACAGCCTCACCCAGGAAGCTCTCGGGCCCTGGCGGAGCGCATTCACCGCGCGCGAGGAAACGCTGGCTTGAGCCTCAGCGAACCTGCGGGCCTTGATCAGCTCCAGCCCACAAAGCTGCTGCAAGGGCTGGCGGCGCCCCGTAGGGTAAGGCCGAGCATGATCCTGGTTGTCGAACCGACCGTACCCATGAACACCCATCGACGAGCACATCCGTAAGGATCAGACCGAATCGAAGCCCGCCAAGACCGTGCGACCAAGCCAAGCTCGGCCACCTCGAGGACGGAGCTCAAGTCGCTGCAGGAGTAAGCAAGACCGCACCACCCTGAAGACGACCACGGATCCCCAAATTCCCTAGAAAGGTTTATTGGCGGACCTCGAAGGTTGTCCTGTTAAGAGCCCCGCGAGTGCCGCGTCTACGACGAGTTATTGGAAACTGATTCCGCGATCCCAGCTTGCTCCCAGATGGCGGCAACAGGCCGTCAAGGCCGGAGCGGTCACCGCTGAGAATCTTGGAGCACCGTCCGCTTCCCAGCGCTCTGCGCCAGCCGTGCAGATGCTTCAATCCAGTGCCTCGCTGTCCCGAGCAGTTCGATCTTGTTGAGGGCCAGCAGCCGGGGCCTGTCCCTTGAGGCATGGCCATAGGCGGAGCAGCTCTCTTCCACCACCGCCAGATCGGCCACCAACATCAGGGCTGCCGGCATCCACCAGGTGACGAGCAAGCCTGGTTCGCTCGATGTGGCGCAGAAAATCGTGGCCGATTTCCGGCACCCAGCGCAGCACCGGCGATCAGGCCCGGGGATGTCGGCGAACCGTGCCCATCTCCACTTGGCCTGCGACGACGCCGAGATTGGGCACCAGGGTGGGGCG
>Ga0163217_1015104_pt1 | contig 10020 bp, 7 predicted proteins | sample SynspAceP_FD_185933 | JGI IMG/M metagenome (GOLD analysis project Ga0163217, IMG submission 185933) | Saline lake microbial communities from Ace Lake in Antarctica - Synechococcus sp. Ace-P (PacBio error correction) | ecosystem: Environmental > Aquatic > Non-marine Saline and Alkaline > Saline ...
TGAGGAAATTCCAACCCATCTTTAGCTCCCCGGCTGCCTTGAAAAGGCCTTTTTTTCCAGAAAGCTTGGAGGAAGGGAAAAAAATTTTACCCATTTCCGGGAACTTCCATTAGCCTGCCCCTCTTTTTGGGCTTTTTGGGCTTTCGGTCAAATGGCCCAAACAAGAAAGCCAACCCTCAAGGGGGAAGCAATACGTTAAAACCATCCCTTGGATAATGTACCATAGTCTCAGCGATCAAAGGAAATTTTGGCCCTGCGGATTTTTCTCTACACAAATAATCCCTTCAGCTGGAAAGCTACCGTTGCGGCCAAGGGCCTGTCCCAGAAACCATACAATCACCTATGGCGTAATAACCTGGCATGTTGGTTTAATAATATACTCGTCTACTTTCATTTTTCCTTTTCAACCAAAATACCGACACTTCCAATCCGCAAAATTCTCCCAAATTGAAAAACTACACCGGCTGCAGAAAAGAACGACATCGCAAATTCCTTCTAGCGTTCTCTTCCCCTTTGGCTGTTTTTAAAACAGTCATTGCAACCCAGCACCTTTTTAAGTATACAGCATCCACTCTGAGAGGTCAATAATGGTGTTCCTCCTGATTCTTATAGATTTTTTCCAATGCCTTTGGAACCTCCCAACATCTTCTACCAGTCGATTTACTGCTAGATTATTCAACGATCGTAAAACCTCAGTACCAAAGAATAATAGAAGTGGCAAAACTCGACTACCGATAGACTCCAGAACCTACAAACCACATTTTTCTTTGGCTGCTTTTTTCCCAATAAGTCATCGCCTTTCGATAGCCAATTAATTTTTTTATCATCGATTTTCAACCACTCGAAGGCAAATTGAACAGCCGATGCTCCAAGTAGCGATAATGATGTTTTTCAAGCCGAAAGATCATTGGTTCTTTTTTCCCTCCTTAATCAGCAACATCTTGCGATTTTTCTTACCTGCTTGGGAAATTTGGCGCCCACCTGCAAAATCACATCGATTTTATTTTTTTTCATCAAAAAAAGTCATCTTCTCATGCCCGTCGGCAACCCCTCTGCTTCTTGTTGATCATTCCTTCAAAGTCATCATTGCCTCTTTGACGTAATCCCATAATCTGGCAGCATGTTGGATGTATTCAAAAAAACCTTGTTGCGCTTTTTTTTTAAAAATGCTTGGTCCGGGATACCAACCCCCCCCAGTTCAGGCTAAATACGCCCAACTCTTCTGCTTCTATAATGGCTGTTTGGAGGAGGCCAAGTTGTTGTCGAAGCGCGAATCGCTGCTACATATCCACCTGGAACCACTGCCTCACACGATCAAATCATATTTTTGGTCGAAAGACATATTTTCAAAAAACTTTATTGAAAACTTGATTAAAACTATGCCAAAATAGGCCTTTTGAATTCAGAATAAAAAATTCTTGGCGTTGTCTCGAAAAAAAGGCTTAAATAACTAACACGAAAACCTTTGTTTATTAAACAGTATTAATCAAGAATAGAATTTCATTCATAGCTTAGCATCTGAGGAAATTTAATTCTATGCAATCCCCCCATCTTCACCATTGATCGTATCGATCAGGTATTGAAAATCGATTCACTAATAGCGGTATAAAAAATCATAAATCGGTATACTTTATTATTCTTTTTTTTCTATTTTTGGGGGCAATTAAAAATTTAAAAAAAATCATATGGGGATTACTTTCCAGGGAAAAACAGCTTTTGATTACTCGGGAGCTTGCCAAAGCATCGGTCGTGCAATTGCCCATCAGAATAAATGTCACAAGAAGGCAGGCGCAAAAGTTGGCGCTTTACTTTTTATCCAGTGTAGAAAAAAAGGTCAAGCGCTTCGAAGCTGAATTAACCGCTTTTGGAGTTAAACGCAAAAGGCTATCTAAGTCTGACGCTTCAGAACTTTCAAAGCAGCCGATGAAAAATTGTCAATGCAGTGTTTTGTGAATTTGGCAGCAACTGGACATCTTGATCAACAATGCTTGGAATCAACTCGTGAAAAATCTCTTGATGCCGAATGACAGAGAAGCCCCTGGGGACGATGTAATCGGGGCATCAACCCTAAAATCTGGCTTTCAACAACGTAAAAGCTGTTTCACACGAACCGGACGGATGATGAAGCGAAAGCTGGAATCCATCATCAATTATCACACCTCCGTAGTCGGGATTAAAGGAAATGCCCTGGACAGGGCGATATTAAACGCGCCGCTTCAAAAAGCCTGGAATTATTGGGCTTTACTTAAAAAGTTCATGGCTTTTGGACTAGGCTTCAGAAAATCCGCCCACTGCATGTTGCCCCAGGATTTTATCGGAAACCTGGGAAATCGACTGCCTGTACTTCGATGAGAAAATAGTCCAAGGCTGGCGGAGATGGATTCGCCGAATATGCGTGGTGGCCAACCTGAAGAAGTGCCAACGCCTGCGTATTTCCCTTGGCTCAGATATGAGTAGCTTTATTCTCAGGTCAGTGCTCCAAGTGGATGCGCAATGTTGGACCTAACCTTTGAGGTCTTGGAAGACCTCGAAGGTTTTTATTTTACGTATAGACCTTCGAGGTTTGGAAGAAACTCAAAGTCAGGCGAACGAGCGGCTGAGAGATTCATCCGTTTTTTTTTTTTTTGAAAAAGATTAGTAATGCTCTAATAATTTCACGATCAACCACTCATTTATTTTGAAAAAAAATCGAACTATAGGTAAAACCCATAACAATCCAATTACGACAGTTGCTTACGTATTTTTTATTGACATACTAACTTAAATACATCTAACGTATGAAAATTCTTTTTCAAAAAATCATGGGTCTAAAAAGCTTTTTGCGTTTTATCGCCTTCAGCTCCAAAAATCTACAGGAAGAAACTTCCTGTGATGAATTCAAATTAACTGGACGGTGACGCTAACGCCTTTCCGCCACGACTTAAAAATCGCCCCGAAAAGGTCAGCTTGCCTGAAATACTGGGGCATTTCTCTGACTGGTGCAGGAGGAAGTGCCAGCGGTCCGCGTCTCCAGGTTCTGGAGCTGCAAGAATCTCACCCCCCAAAGTGCTGGGACACCCCACCTTAAGTTGAAGTCCGAGTGGCAGAACATGACAGGTATTATTTTCCGCACATCTCATAATGCCTGCAGTAAGATGCTAATTGGGGGCGTAGTAGTAACTTAATCCCAACTCAATGACCTCTGGTCTTAGTAATTGGTGTAGTAAGCTGGAAGGAAATGATCGCATGCATAAGATTACAGGTCCATTGGCAGGGTAAATTCTATTGGTCATGCCTGATAAGGAATTAGAGGCTGGAAGGATCTTATGTCAACATTCCCCCCCCCCCCCAAAAAAAAAAAACACCTCCACTAATCGGGCGGTGAGCTCGCGGGTCTAAGTGTGGTCGAGTAAATGACAAATCAAAAAATTACGGACGCTACGTTAGCTGAGCAAATGAAGCCCAGCAGTCCATGTCAAATGGAAATGGTATTGCAAACTTAGCTTTGTCAAAATGATGGTAATTCTGCTTCTTTTCCATGTAACGTTAGTGGTTCTTTGAAGAATGTGAAGATTGGCTCATCTTCATTTTGCCTAAAGCTGGAGGCAAATGTGGCGTAAGTCTATACGCTAGCAATGGATAAAGTAGTAGTTCCGGTTTTCCGGATTAACGCAAAGGCGAAATTGTTCTGCAATGAATTATCTGGTCAATTATTAGGTGGCGATTTGATTATTCCTAGAGAAGCATTCAGAGACTGGAAAATGAGTAAATGTCCACGTGCATACAGACAAATTCCCTAGAGGCGAATAAGGGACAATAAATTGAGTTGTTTATTTCTACCTGAGTAGAAAGGCAGCGTTTGCCTGGCCTTGTTTTTATTTCGCTTGAAGGTGTCCTATTACTTCAATTGAAACATTCAACTTAATTTTTTCTGATAGCCTCATTTTCCATCAATTCTGGAAAAAATCTCCCAACATTCCTAATAGTATTAGACTTAGCGGAAATCGGAAACAAGTTTGTGAAGTCGCAAATAGGAAGTAGTTAAGACCCGCTGTGTTTCCCCAATGCCAACTGATCTGGGTCAAATTATAAAATCTGTTTGCTCAATATTTTCAGGCCACACACTTTAGAAGAATGAAAGGCGACCACAATCATGGGAAAATTGTAACACCATCCGGATCGGTCCAAACATAGGGCAGGCTCACGTTTTTGAATCGAAAAATCATCGAAAGGAAAAGATTACCAACACAATTTTTCCTTAACTCATGGAAATGAATGGCTTACCGTATCTTTTTTTGCTGTAGTATCTTCGGCTGTCATTTAAAAAAATCAAAGGCCGGTTTCCTAGAAATGCTTTCCAAGTAACCTTTTTCTTCTTCGAATTCTCATCTTCCCTCAGAAGAGATTAGAATTCTCACTGGCTACAATTACCCTCCTTAACCCAGAATTACTAATCTGAGCTACCACCCTTCTTCTGTTTAGTCTTAACTCAAATCCGCTTTCCATTTGTTATCAATTTTATTTTTTCAAAGGCCATTTGGAATGCCTTCCCATATAATTTCCATTTGTGAGAAGCATTTCTCTTGGGCATTTCATAGATTAAAATTTAAGTAAATCATTTTCAATCCATTCGCCCTAAGTAACTTAATGTCCAAAACGACTTAAGTCAATCTTCCAAAACTCATATTCATCCTCCGACTTTGCTCGCTTGTTCACATAAAATCCATCAGAAGCTATAAAGTAATTTTCCCAACTTGAATCCAGGTCCATATTCCGAAAGTGTATTCGGATAAAGGGTTCAAAATCGGAAATCAAGACACGCTAGAAGATAATGTTTGTCTTTCTCGAGTAGTTTCGCCTGCACCCTGATTCATTTATTTTTGAAATCCTGATGAGAATAATCCCTATTACTTATCGTACAAAAAATCTAAATGAGAAACTTGCCTCTTTTTTCAGATTCAATATGATCATATTCCTTCTCTCACTACCCTTGCACTTCCTGCATAATTAAATGCTATACGCAGACCCTAAAGACTTTTTATTCTTTACCTGAAATCGGACTGACGAAATATTGACTCCGAATTAGGGAAATAAAATATAATTCTTGTTGCTCAAAAACTCAACTATAGAGGATAGGACAATGGATTCATCTAAAAAATGCCGACTTGTAGCCAAAAGGAATACAATATTTGCCGTAGCTGTTTTATTTCCTTTAGAATCAAAGTGATTTAACCATTCCTCGATTTTATTAAACGCTTTTTAGTTTTTCCGAAAAAGATTGCTGCTTGGACCTTATGAGAGGGATACTGAAATTTGGAATATAGCTTTCAAGAGATATTGGTTGAAAATTTTTTCCTTCTCCCATAGTAATATTACTACTTGAGTAGGTATTTGGAAATTCCAATTCAGATCGATCCGTTCCACAGTTCCTTTGGACCTTGGTAATAGTCATAAACCAGCCCGTCCGATTGACCAGGTGCAATGATCCATTCCCTCCGCTAATCAACATAACCAATATATACCTTTTGAGCTATTGGGTCCACTCGGGGGGAGTTTGACTTCCTTGACCTTTTCTCACTGATTGTACCTTGATAGTATTGGATTGTCCGCTCTCGTGTCTGCCAACGAAACGATAATATCCGATATCCTGATAATAAATATGGCCTTGCTTGAGCTTTATACTTTGTCAAACTATGCCCTTTTTGATAATCAAAATTCCCAACAATCAACTCCTCCAACTTCCCTTGATAGATTTTGCTCAGATGATTTTTCAGAGCAAGAAAAAGTGAGATAAAAGCTAGAAGGTTAATAAATAGATCCTTTTTTCATCAGTCGCAAGTCTTGATAAAGTCAATCTATAAAACTCATATTCATCCTCCGACTTTGCTCGGTTTAAATTGATAAAAAGACCTGTGCGGAGGTGATAACCAGGTTTTCTGAGGATCAAATTTGGTGGAGTGATGAAAAGTCAGTATCCGCTAAAGATGTCATAAATCCTCGATTGTAGAAATAATGAGATCGTTTTTAGGTTTCTAGAGATCTGTGTGCTTCTCCGCTTTCCCCGGTTTCAATTTTGCTTTCGTTTCTTAGGAGAAAGAAGATGACGGTGTGCTTATCGAATAAACAAATCAATTGTTGCAGAGATTCTTTTTTAATTCGTACAGGAAAACTTATTCATTTGTTCCTTTAATACGTTTTTTTCTACTAGTTCTGTCCCACCGAATTTGAATTCCGAAGCTGATTTCAAGAAATTTCTTAGCTTACAAGCAATGAGTCTTTGTAAAAATAAATCATCGAATCGGAAATAAGGAAATGTAAAATAGCTCATAATCTTCAAAATCAACATATAATAAATCTGGTGGGTAGGAACCAATATCTTTGAAAAATTTTTTTCTAAATATGCCAAATGATAGAACTATGATCATTAAAAATTTATTTTTTTATTCCTTTGGATCGGATGACTAAAAACAATTTTTAAGACTATTTTTTATAACTTTCTCATCCTTTGTAAAAAAGTGACTTAAAGGTGAAATAACGGTTTTAATGCGCGCGTTTTTTCAATCTAAATAGATGTCGATTTTCTGAACTTATAGAACTTAAATGAGCTGTTTTCAGAATTAATTATAGAATTTTTTTCAGCAAGCCCCTTTTTATCATAATATAAAACATCCCTTGAGTATTAGAATTGCTATTTCATTCTTTGAGAATTAGCATAAATATAAGCAACATAATTCATCAAAAGCATAAGCCCATCCTATGTTAAATTGGATAGTCATGAATGACTTGTCCTGATTCTAATGAATAAATTTTCACATTCTGTAAATCTCTAGACACTAGTATTCCTATACTTAATCAATCATCAAAATCTGATTAATTCAATCCTTTTGGTTAAAGAATCTTTCAATCAAGAAAAATCCCCAACAATCAACTCCTCCAACTTCCCTGATAAATCGTAATCAGATGCTTTTTCAGCACAGGAAAAAAAGTGAGATAAAAGCTAGTAGGTTATAATAAATCTTTCTCATCAGTCGGCAAATCGTGATAATCAATCTTCCAAAACTCATATCAATCCTCACTTTGGCTCGGATTTATTGATAAAAAGACCTTCGGAGGTGATAAACCAATTTTTTCTAGATCCAATTCAAATTTCAAAGTCGAAAAAATATTCGCGCAAAGGATCCCACTCGCCTGAAAAAAATGCTTATGCACATAATGTTTTGTTTCGTTTCAACCTTTGGTCTCACCTACGCCGGATTCATTGATTTTTTGTGCATTTTAGATTAAAATCTTTGCTTGAGTCAAAAGAGCAAGAAAAATATTTGAACCCTTCTTTTGGTAATTGATAAACGGTAAGCATTAGCACCCCATGGAATTTGTTTCGGCCAGGCAATAATTGAATTCTACTTTTTGACCTTAGGTGTGATTTTTTTCCAAAGCTCTAGTTTTTTAAGAATAAAATTTGACTCGATCCAAGGCCACATTAAATAATGTCTTATCTCTTTGTGAGTCCAAAAAGCACCCATATAAATCTACGTCGAGGTTGGATCATTCTAAAAACTTCATATCCGTCTGGGATTTTAAAAAATACTTTTCTTAACTGTTCTTGATTCAAAATCTAAACAGAAATCAGCCATATCATTGAAATCAGTTGGAGAAATTCAGTCTTAATTCTCCAGGACCAATATTGCTTTTTCGAATTTAACAGATCGATTTGGATTGCTAACCTTGGCCATGGTGACATCATAATGTATAAGTCCTCCGTAATTTGGGTCAGCCCAAAAGACTCTGTTTGCAGATTTTTCGCCATCCCCTCGAAAGAATATAAAGATAGCTTTTTCCCAAGATTCGTTATAATCAAGCTATATCTCCAAGGTAATTTATTATAAATAACGTGCTTATGAAGGGAACAATATTTAGCAAAACCCCAGCCTTATTGCCTCTGGACCTTCCGTAGGAAATCTCAATATCGACGCACCTCTTTTTCCCTGTTTGAATACTTGCCAGAAAATAAAGGCCCAGCCTTTAAACTTGCTGCTTGATTTGGTATAAAGATGAAATTCCGAATCGCCTTCAGTAACCAATTCTCAGATTCAACAATTTTTTTGTCAAGAATCTTTAATTACCCAAAATCCCCAAACAATCAACTCCTCCAGTTTCCTTGATAGATTTCTGGGCTTTTTTTCGGAGCATGCCGATGCCAAAAATAAGAATAAGAAGCACGAATCTTATTTTTCATTTATGGGTTTTATCAAGTATAGACAAACATACGTAAAATCTCAAATCAAGAAAGCCCCAAAAAATAATTCGACGCTCTTGATAACCTTTGAGTGTCACCCTGAGCATCCCGAATAGAATCGGATCGAAGGTCCTCCTCGAAGGTTTGGTTTACACAACCTCACACTTAGCTTATCAGATTGACCACAGCAGGTATATTTCGTTAAGTATATACTCCAGAACCTTCGAGGAGATTCTAACTGCCTTCGTCCGTAGGAAACGACCTTCAAAGGTCATTAATTTATCACTCTCTAAAAACGGTATCGTAATCCTTGTGCCAGGTACAAGGTCTCCTTGATCGTACGCTGGAGAAACCCAACGTAAGCAAGTTGATCATCGATCAGCTTTGTCCATCTCGTCCTGAAGCTCTTGCTCCTCCGAATGGCTGCTGACCAACTACGCGGCCTGTGCTTATCATCGTGATGTAAGAAATTTGCCTGCTGCATTTTTTTAGCTTTGCGTAGCCATCTTACGCATAGCGATCCTGAGACGAAAATCGCTCGCCAGTCAAGGCATAGGGCGAAGTCTGATCGACCCAGCTTTTCCATGGCTTTCCCTGCAAAGTGATTTTCGTGATACAAACATAGATCGTCACAACCGGCGCCACCAAATCTCCTCGCACTCGATCGTATAACATCGGACCTTTGGTCACAATCAACTGTGGCTCAATAAAAGTAACGCTTTCGACTTGTCACAAATTTCCCCACCTGAGATGAATTTCTTGTGATGGCTGATCTTGGCGGAATTGATGTATCCTTCGATTTTATCAAATGATTTCTCATCGATTACCGCATTCATGAAATTAGTGAAGGTCTTCGGTTGGTCGCAATTTTGATGGAAGCGAGATCTTCAAGCAATGTATTCTTTTCGTCTTCCCAAAGGTTTACGAAAGGGATGTACGCGCGCGGTGATGCTGCTGAGCATTTTTGTATCTTGGAATTCAAAAGCTCCTCCGAACCAAAACCTACTGCCACACGCTTTGGCATCGGCAGATTTAAATGTCGATGACAAAATACCCTTTCCACTGTCTCTCCGACGAATTCTGGGTAAGACTTATTAACTTATGATATATTTGTACCAATCCGTCTTCCAGATATGTTTTGGAAACGCCTGTGGAACCTGTGAAGCTGAATCCCCGCAAAGTCTGGGTGATTGACAGATTCCCCCGTCTCCAGCAGTGTGGACCATCGACCATAGATCAAGTTTTGATCACGGCCAGTCTGGGAAACACTGCTTCTTTGAGACTCCATCATACATTTGGCAGAGTAAATCGCAGTGTAAGCCTGGCTTCCAAACGATTCGGTATTTCCCCTCAATGGCTGCAGAAGTAGGAAGATTGCCTGCGATTGCAGTAAGTTGCAAGATGGAGTCAAGGCAAACAAAAACCTTCAGTGGTCGCTGCCTCCAAACCGATCCCAGATGCCTATTTCCAGAAAACTGGGGGTTTGCCTAGCAATAGATATGCAGTCATTGTATTTCACATTAAATGCCGCACGAAATCGATGAAACTCAACACGGCTGCATCAATCTCTGCTTGCATGGCAATTTTTGTTGCCCTAGCATTTGTGGCTGCGTTGAATTTTAGCACGATATGCCCTGCGACAGGTCAGCTATTTTAGAAAAATAGCTTTGCTCGTTGCCTCCCCAAGCGAGATTTTTTCCCAGCATGTTTTTTGCCCCCATAGCGCATTAATTGCTTGCTCCACATGGAAGCATCACCTTCGTGAAAGTGACCCTAAGATATGCTGGTGCATCATGAGGAAGGTG
>Ga0163217_1022303_pt1 | contig 10020 bp, 7 predicted proteins | sample SynspAceP_FD_185933 | JGI IMG/M metagenome (GOLD analysis project Ga0163217, IMG submission 185933) | Saline lake microbial communities from Ace Lake in Antarctica - Synechococcus sp. Ace-P (PacBio error correction) | ecosystem: Environmental > Aquatic > Non-marine Saline and Alkaline > Saline ...
AAAAAAAAAAAAAAAAGGAAGGAAGAAAAGAAAATCGGAAAATTATTTTTTTTTTTTTCATTTTCTGTTTTTATTCCCTCTCCCCCCTGGACAAAATGGGGTTTTCCCTTAAATTGGGAAACTTTTTCGAATTTTAAAATTTTTCATAACTTTCTTAATAAATGGGGTTGTATCGACCCAACGGTTGGTTTTGGGGAATTAAAATCTTTTTGGTGGAACCCTTGGTTGGGTGGGAAATGGCCCTTTTTCCCCCCGGTGGAATTTTTTTAAACTTCATCCTGAATAAAGGTTAGAAGTTTAAAGAAGGATGGAAAATACAGAAAAGTGATGAAAAATAAAGTTTTTTAGCCTCACTTAGTTTTTTTGGGTAAATGTTTTTTATCCTATCAAACCAACTATTTGTATAAATCATCATTTGGTTTAATAATAATGGTTTTGTACATTAATGTTTGAAACAATTAAAAAAATATTAAATTATGAACACTACAAACAACACTACTATTACAAAGATATTAATTTGAATAAAGCCCTATGACTACTTCAGCTTTTAAATGAAGTTTTAGTAGGAGGTCCCTTTATTTAGACAATAACATTCGGACAACAAATGAATGACAATACTGAAAGTCCAAAGCTTAAATCCTACACGAAAATTAAATTGTGTCCTAGAACGACATAGGTGGATTAAAGAGGGATTTTAATAGAATGAAAACTCAAGAAGTCCCCCCTGAGTTTTTTCAATAACTATATAAAACAAACTTGATTAGTTTTAACGGAAGGTTGGTGTGGAGATTCTGCACAGAAATTCTAACCTTTTATTTTTCAAAAAATGGCTGAATTCAAATGACTTTATAGAAACTAAATAATTAATTTTTAAGGGATCAAATATCCCTGAAGTTATGGATGAAGTTTTTTTTGACAAGATGGAAAAAGTAATCTATTCCAAAAGTTGTAATTATGGGAATACAGAAACTTTTAGAGGTTTTTAGGAGTTTTGGGGGCCAAGACCAGCAGGATACTCAATACAACCTATCAAACCTGAGAGAAACTAATCCTGAAAATAGGCGGTAAAAAAGCCTGGCTGAGAAATCTTCATATTTTTGGGTATGCAGAGATAAGGGTAAAACAGTCTCAGAAAAGAATTCTCAGAAAACACTAAAAAGCAAATAAAATTATTAGTTACATTCTTGTAGTTGAGTTTTGTTAATTGCTGAACTTTACATTTTAGAATGCAATTCGCGAATATGATCTTAACGAATGTCTAACCTTAGATTTCGATTTAAAAAATTCTATCGCAACAAACCAGTGATGCACCCAATTGCTTAGAGATAGACGTGCGGAAGGTCCGTTTTTGTACACCGTGATGGACATCGATATGTTGATTTCAATAATCTGGAATTGGCAAGTGAGCAGTTTAGGGCATCGACAACCACTAAGGTAATTGGAGGCGATTAAACCATTGGATACAACATCTACATGTGAATGGTTTAATGGGGCGTTTTTATTCAACGGCCCTCAGCTAGAATTCGCAGAGCTTCTAACTAGTAATTACCTGAATGGATTAGATCAAAGTTTAATCTTGTTAATAAAGTGGTACTGAAGCGAATGAAGGAGCACTAATAAGCTAAAAACATACTGGTAAGATCTAACTTTGCAATTAAAGACTAGTGTATCATGGTGGATCTCATGGTTCCATTAGTTGTAAACGGGTCGGTGATATATTACCGAGAACATATTTACCTCTTCTCCTGATGTTTACTTTCTGGAGTTTAATTCTTTCGAAGGTTTAGAATATTATGCATGAAACTACAGCTGCTGTAATTTGGAACCAGATTCAGGCGAAGGTGGGGATCATTCCTTCAGATAAAAGTGGCTCAAAGAAAATTAGAAACGATGTACAGATTTCCAGGGCACTTCTTCATATAATTGATGAAAATTCAACTGGGTTTGGTCGGAAGGTAAACATGTTTTTGCATTCGAAGCATTATGGAGTAGTTCCCTGATATTTTGTTGCCTTGCAAAGGCGATGTCAGGGTGGTATGCCATGGGAAAAGCTTTTGTTATCGAACAAAATCCTCTTGAGCATTCATGTAGTAACCACGCTAAAATCATGTAACAACTGTTTGGAGTCACCCTGGTAAGTTGTGCTCTGCAAGTCTCCATGCGAATCTACCGGATATTATAGAAGGTGATTATTTATAGAAAGGCTCAAACTAATGAGAAAAAACAAAAGAGAGATTAAAAGGTAAAAGGAATAATAGAAAGGAGAGGTAAAAGGTGCAAATGCTAGGTCTTCACTGGAAAGTTGGGAAGCTCACTAAAGCAGATAGTTGAAGGTTGTTTTTCCTTGGGCAATTCTTCTAGGCTGGACTCTTCACTCAAATACCCTATTCGGTTTAGCACCTCCATTCATTATTGATGAAGAAGTAACTCAATGATGTACTTAACTGTATATTTGATGAAACGATTGAGAAAATGAAGAGATAAGTATTGTTAAAAAGCGAAGAGATTTCAAATCCTTATGTTAAGGAAAAGTAATTGAAGAATAAATCAATGAAAACAATAAATCCACTACTGGCGAGCTTATAAAAGAATACTCGAATACAAGTTTAGAAGAAATCGAGACGATCATAGCTAGATCAATTCAAGCTCAAAGAAAGTGGGCTAGCTTAAAAATTCTGAAAGAGCTTCATTTCTAAGCAAAATTGCAGATTTTACTTAGAGATCCAAAAAAAAGAATTGTCTGAGTAATGGCATTAGAAATGGGGAAGGCCTCTCAATCAAGGAATCAGAGAAATTGAGAAATGTGCTTGGATATGTGAATTTTAATGCTGAAAAAGCTAGTGAATTTTATCAATCAGAGGTTAAAACCGATGCATCAAAAAGCTCTTACATTATCTCTTGGAGTAGTTCCTTTCGGATAATGCCAATGGAACTTCCCCATTTTGGCAATAATTTAGATTTGCAGCACCGGCGCTGATGGCAGGAAATGGTGTTAATTCTAACACATGGGAAGTAACATCTGGCCTGCGCACTAAAAATGGAGGAGAATAATTCATAAACAGCGTATTCTCCAAAAGACTTGTTTCGAACCATATTTTGTCTCAAAATGAAGAATGAAACCCATTATACAACATGAAGGAATTGAGCTATTACCTTAACAGGAAGTACCAAAAGAGGCAAGGGAAAGCTGTTGCAAGTCAAGCTTGGAAAGCGCTGGAAGAAAACGGTTCTGGAATTAGGTGGAGTGATCCTATATCATCTTAAAGATGCAGATATTAACCTCGCCGCTGGAAGAAGTGTGCGATCTCTAGATTGGGTTAACTCAGGGACAAAGTTGCGTAGCTGCAAAAGCGGTTTAATAGTAGTTGAAGAGGTATATGAGGGGAAGTTTTTTAGGAAGTTCACTCAATTCTTGAAATCCAAAAAAAATCAGGGACCCATTTGATAAAGACACAGATGTTGTCGCAATGGTCGTAATTGATTTAAGAGTTGAAACTTCAGATCAATGTTGAAGAAAAGTATTAAAGCAGGAGCGAAGAGCAAATTTTGGGATTGTGAAAAGCCAGAAAGGTCTGGAGCTGTATTATCCTATAAGTATTCTTTGACAATGTAACAGAAGGAATGGCCTAGCTTATAATTGAAGAACTTTTCGGTCCGGTGGCAGCAATTATAAAAGCAGAAGACGAAGGCCGATGCCATTCGTATTGCGAATGATTCTAATGTATGGACTAAGGAGGCTGCTATTTTTCAAAGATGTTGGAAAAAGGCAGAGCGTATTGCAGCGGACAAAATTAGAACAGGGTGTTGCTTTGTTTAACGATTTTTGTTAAATATGATCCAAGATTACCATTTGGTGGGAATTAAAACAATCTGGATATGGACGTGACTTACGGTTTTGTGTATGGAATAGAGAGTTTGTTACAATACAAGGAGTTTGGGTTGGCAGGTAGTGGATTTTAATATCCACAAAGAAATCAAATCTTCGGCTATATAACTTTTTATAGAGGTTTTTTAATTCGTTTCATTTTGCAAAGCTAATATTCCCGAAACTATTTTTTTAAGCTCGATAACTTTTATCCCGGCTTCAAAAAGCACTTGTTGTAGCTCAGGTTTATGTAAATTCTATAAGGAAGAATTTTTCTGAGTTTACAAGATTGTTCTTTCTTGTTCTGAGAATGTAATAAGTTGAACTTGCGACCATAATTGATAACCATGAGGTTTTTTCTCTCCCCATAATGATTAAACGGTATATGGCTCGCTGAATAGTTAAGTATATCAGATTACTGACATACGCTGAGAAGAGTATCCGAGCGCTATAGGTGCGGATGCTAATTACTGTATTTGAAAGTGACAATAGATTAGCTCCATCAATTGTCTAATAAGATAATGCCTGAATTTCCTTTCTTTAAAGAGTTGATCCCGTGACTAATCCCTGAGGGAGATCTCACGGTGTTATATTGTGTTTGAGTAACACACTCGACGTTAAGGAATAGACCTTCTTGATTAAGATCTAAAATCCTTATATAACATCTTCAGGGGCTAATTCTCGCGGTTGAAACCGCGAAAAAATGTCATTATGTACATTTGGTGATTTCGTCAATAGTTATTAGTAGTTCTCGATGTAATAGTAAGAATCGTTGCGTAAACTTTCTAAACTAAGGTTAAGAGTTCTTTTTTCTTTCAGTAATCTTGCTTTCGTTCTTCATTCGCAATTATTAACCGCTGTGGGCAATCAGGATCCATTACAACCAGAAGTATTCGCCCAAAAAGCATAAAGTTAAAAGTAATCTGCCTTACTTTAATTTTTCGTAAGCCAATCTTTGTCTGATTTTTCTGAAGAATGATATCATAGTAGATTGAATGGCCTTTAAATTTAAATCCCTTTTTATCCAGCCACCATTCCTACAGCATGAAACTCCTGTGAATATGCCTGCCCTCTTTCACTAGCTAAAAAAGGTACAGCAGCAGCAAAATTCTTCTGGTTGTCCAACTCCTTCCTAATGGAATTCATTTAGTAAAATTGCCTTAAACACAGGGTTCTCTTCCATCAAATGTTTTTAAGCGTTCTGTTCGGTATATCCAGAGCATTACATTGTTTTACTGTAATGTTTGTATGCACCCATTTCATTGGGATAAAAAGTTTTCATCAAAATCCTAAATAGAGGCTCTTACAGAATTTGGAAAGAATCTAATCCCTCCACAGGTTGTTAATAGCTTGAGAAGTTATTTGTTAACAATCGCCCCCATCTCTTTCTTTCATTCCAGGTAGAACTCCATTGATCATACCAAAGGTACTTTTCTAGTAGTAGTTTTATAAGCATTTCCCCAAGCTTCTTCATCATGACTTTCAAAGCACCGAAGGGCGGTCACCGGAACATTTGGGTAAACCAAAATATCATTACTCCAAGTTTAGATTGATACCTTCATTCAGAAACTGATTCGACCTTCTTTTTGTAGAAACATCACCCACAGCATAATGAACTGAACACTCAGTTTGGATCGATTTCTTTTTAGGTGTAATTAAATCGGATTCAAGTCGGCTTACAACAGAAAAACGTCACGCCTTCTTTAGAGAGTTCTATAAGCCACAAGCTTCCTAAGCCTTTAACTCGAAGCCATTATAAGAGCTTTTCTTAGCTTAATTCCTAAAATCCATACCTATTTCTTTAGATAGTCACGGTTTCCCGTCAACCAATCTTGACGTGTGGTGCCCAAGTAATCAGTTTCTTCTACTTCCGCCAATCAATAAGTGCTTTATGAGGTAGGTTTCCAAGGAATAACAACAGAATCACCTTCATGTAGTTCTACAGGTTCGGTATTTTTCATCAACCAAACCAAAGCGAAATAGTACCTTTGAACCTGAGTACTTGCTCGTTTTCATTGACATGCATGGGAACTACAAATCATCGTTCAAATTGCATTTTTTGCAATCATGAATTTTTTTCTCCCCATATCAAATTTTTCGCTCATTGAAGGGTTTAACTTGTTCTTCCGTAACGTCGTCCCAGTTTAATTTTTTTTAATCATTGGTTTTTTTAGGTGTGGTTAGAATCTCTGAATAGTGAAAATAAATAGATCAAGCCTAAATCAAAAATAGTAACTTAAAACTTAAGATGATTTATTTTAAAATAAGAGTCTCAATAATCACTATAATGTTGAGAACTCTTATTAGATGAAATAATGTAATAATCTCATTTTTTAATATTCTAATAAAAGAAGAATTAGGTATTTCTATATTGTTAAGTGGACTAATAATTTGGATAATATTACATGCCTTTTCGTTCAAACATATATCTTCAAATGGCAAAAGCTAGTATAGTATTATTAACTGAGGCTTTGATTTGTTATTTGCTCAACATAACCCAACTGAAAGTGTTTCCCGAAATTTGAAAAGCAGAACTGGAAGTTTAGCACGGTATTGAAAAGCGAAAAAACTTCAGAAGCTAGGGATGAATGGAAAGATTTAATAAATCCCAATAATACGTTGCCTATGCATATGAAGCACTCTCAATATCTAAGCAAATTAAAAACGGATATTTAATATTTGAAAAGTTTATTTACTATATAGGTCTCGCGTAGTATTTTAAAAGGGATTTGTCGTTAGCCTAGATGTTATTAGGATGCTCGACAAGGATTTGAAAGATTAGGGGCTAATTAAACGCAAGATAATCAACAGGAAATGGTTTCTGGCTTGGCGATATATCGGAGATTAGCGAATTTTGAAAAGGCAATTGAAATATATCAGAATAGTCTTTCCCATACAGTAAAGAGACAACATAACCTTTCCTTTCGAAAACTTTCTACTTAATGAAAAATTGGAGTCGGTTCTTTGAATTAGGTGAGTATAGATGCAAAAGAGTAACCTGAAAAGAAAGCTTTAAGAAATTGCAGAGGGAAACAGATAATTGAGAAATGCGAATATACTGCTTACTGAAACTTGGAAATCTAGAGATAACATTTAATGAAAGTTATAGTGCTGCTTACTATTATCAAAAAGCAATAGATTGGTCCATTAGCAGAAATAGTAATGCCATTCAATTCTCATCGTTATTGTCAACAAATAGGGGATATTTTAAAGAATCACAAGGAAAATTAAGTGAAGCCTTTGAAATTCAAAAAAAGGGGGAGTCGAAATTTCAGACTCACTTAATAACTCGATGTTTGGCTATATATGGCAAATAATTCACTTTCTGTTATAAAAAGGATGATGGGAAGATTTTTGAAGAAGCATTCGTATGCTAGATGAAGCTTTCCGATAAAAATGAGTGACTTAAGTATTAAAAATCCTTCAAAGTTTAATTTATTCAAAGTTTATAGCTGAAAAACTATTTACAACTGGAATTATCAAAGAGCCCAAGAATAGCTGAAGAGTTTTTATGCTCAAGCCAGGAAAATAGTAATTGGCTTCATATAAGAGATGCTTTAAATATTCTTATATGCGGCAAAAATTGAACAAGGTTTATACAGAGATGTTGTTGAAAGCGCAAAATTATTAATACCAAGCGAAATGATTCAAATCGTAATCAAGAGAGCCTGAGAAACTTACAGGAAGTTTTGAACGCTAAGATAACTTAAGTAGAACGACAAGGAAATCGCTTTACTTGGAGGCTGAAATCAAGAGAAAGCTGCCCGAAGAAAATGCCATATCTGATGATTGTGTTAATTTCGTCTTGTTTATTGCCTTTTGATTATCAGAAGTCAATTATTGAAAAATCAAAAAACGAAAAATAAGAATATGAAAATGAGGAGTTTTAAAGAGAAGACAATTAGAACAAGATTTTAGAATTCAAAAACAAACATATGGTTACGCAAAGTTGAAATATTCTACAGAAGAAAGAGTTTAATGTTAGATATGAAAGACAAGGTAGAAAATTTAAAGAAGAGGAGGATGGTAAGAGAACTCAGTAAATGCTTCGAAATCAAATTGATTACAGGTTTTACTTTAATAAGATTGGGAAGATTTTTAGCTGTATTTCGAGGAGGTTCATGTGAATTTCTATAATGCCGTTAAAGTAAATTATGAGAAATTTGACTCCAAAATGAATTAAAGGCTTTCAGCAGCTTATTAAATTAAATCTTAGTATAATAGAAACAGCTTCTTATTCTCGTATTTCCCCTGATAGTGTAAAAAAGCAAGATAACATCAGACCCCTTAGAAAAAAGCTTGACTTGATACAGAAGAGTAACTTGGTAAAGAAATTTTATGTAGAGATAGAAACGGGATTCTATTTCTCTTAGAATTAATGAGTAAAATCAACCACGACTGATTTCTTATTCTTGCGATATATTCTTCGTGGAGACAGTCGGTTTATTTCTTTAAAATTTCTATTAAACTAGCTTTTGAATTAAAGCCAGACTCAAGCCCAACGGAAAGAAAGATTGTAAAGTGTGAATTCTTCTGAGAACTAAAGTTTTTTTTTGGTTCTTTACTCATCTCATTAGTAAGCTGTTAAACTTTTGGTTGGTAATGTCATTAAATTAAGTCTAGATAAATAACCTGAAGAAATACATATCTTTCTGCTAAACAATCTAGTGAAAGATTCGGGTTTCCTATAAATCTCTCTCTCTCAAAAAGATAGGATAATTTTTTTATATGTACTCATGTCCCTTCAGTTAAGATAATTTTTGTGTTCGATTTGAATATCCTCTGATTTTGTGCACCATAAAGATGAGATAAGTTTCAAATGTGAAGATGAAGTTTCTTTAAAAAATATCTAACGTCAGGAGTTCTGAATCATAACTCCAAATACTTTATCCAATTAATTAGATAGGAACACATATTTCAGATCTTCTACTTCGTCATCTATATATCCTGGAATCAAGAAGATGTATCTTTTACAATTAAAGCTTCTTTAGTTTTTAGCAACTGTACCACACAATTTCCTTTACCAAATTGGAATGTAATTTGAATTATGATTTTTGTTCCTGAGGGTTTTTCATACAGAAGCAGCTTTTTGGTACCAATTTGTTTCGTCTCTGCATCATATAAATAATTACACAGTCCATTAAAACCCATCTACAGATACATTTTTAGTTATTTTCCCAATAACTCTTCAATGTTATTTGTTATGAAGGGTTTAGTGGGAAATAACTAATGCTTTTTAAAGTAATTTAAACTTTCATTCATAAAACTCAAACCTCTTTAACTTTTTTGCAGATATTGATGTTCTAGTTAGAGTAATTGAATTTATAAATGGGCTGATGTCTACCTATTGTCCTGACTAAATATTAAATTTGAGAAAGATTATTCTAGCCTGTACAGTTACTCTTTTCGAAAACTAAACAGTTCAACATTTACTTTATCTGCAAATCATTAATTATGTTTTGAATTTCCTTTGGTAATAGATAAAGCTATTTCCCTTCAGTACAAAGATTTAAATATGGCTTATCAAATTTAATTTTTATCTGACCCTTTACTACATAAACAAAATGATTTTTTGAACACAATCTTTTCTTCAAAAAGAACCTTTTACTCGAACTATTCTAAACTTGTTAAAATCAAGCCAAAGCAGTGCACTTTAGTCGGGCTTTGATTGCTCCAAAAGTAATAGTTTTCAGATTCAATTAAAACTGAAATGGTTTTTTGAATCCTTCAAGAACCACTTTTAGCTTGAAAATGACCGAGCTTCTTTTTCGTTTTCAAAAAATGAATAATATCAGAATTCTCATTTAAGTTTTTCTGCTTCAGAATATTCTAACCAATCATCTAAATGAAGCACTGTTTATTTTTTTTTTTTTTTCAGGAAGATTCCGATTATCGCTTTGCTCATTGTTAGGATATAAATGCATAATTTTTTGTAACAGCTAATTGTTTAATAAATTATCCTATCACTTTACTTTATTAGCAGCATTTTCTGGTCTCAAATTCCTTTTAGGTGATTGCATCCGAAGTAAATAGAAACCACCTTGAATTATTCTTTGCATCCCATGAAATGGAAATGGATACCTGCATTTTTTTCTCCATTAAACAGAATATCAACTAATCCTTCCATTTATATGCATAAAAACTCAATTTTAAAA